>ERZ1090868.664-NODE-664-length-19153-cov-4.784742_pt1 | contig 19153 bp, 15 predicted proteins | sample MGYA00478475_ERZ1090868 | MGnify/ENA primary metagenome ERZ1090868 (study PRJEB33644, sample SAMEA5815747) | chicken gut metagenome | biome: Chicken; feature: Gastrointestinal Tract; material: Caecum | place: Ireland | collected 2019-01-01 | study: A study of the...
CGCATGCACGTTCCACACGCCCAGGGGGAACATGTCGAGCGTCTCCTGCGTCAGGATCTGACCGTATGCGCAGGTGACCATGAGATCGCCCCCCGCGGCGCGGAGCGCCGACAGATCGTCGCGCAGCCGGGCGGGCTGCAACACGGGGATCCCGCGCGAAACCGCCGCCTGTTTGACGGGCGACGGCGTCAGAACGCGCTTTCTGCCCTGCGGCCTGTCAGGCTGTGTGAGCACAGCCGCGATGTCAAATTGTTCCGCGACCGCCTCGAATACGGGCACGGCGAAGGCGGGTGTTCCCGCAAAAATGATTTTCATACGATTCCTTTCCGGCGCCGGTTCCGGTCAGCCGGGTTCAGAAAAAGACGCGCAGGGTCTCAGTCCTCCACGTCATGGACGTTCTGTGCTTTATCCGTGTAGAGGATCCCGTCGAGATGATCGAGCTCATGGCAGACGGCGCGGGCGAAAAATCCGCGCGCGGTCAGCGAATAACGGTTGCCGTTTCTGTCCGAAAAGACCACCTTGACCTTTTCCGGACGGGTGACCGTGCCCGCCTTGCCGCGCACCGAAAGGCAGCCTTCCGCCCCCGTCTGTTCCCCTTTCTGCGACACAAGCACGGGATTGACGAGCTCGAAGAAGCCCTCCTCCACGTCCACCTGCACGGCGCGGACGGGAACGCCCACCTGCGGTGCGGCAAGCCCCGCGCCCTCGGCATGCCGGAGCGTCTCCTTCATGTCGTCGAGGAGTTTTGCAAGTTCGTCGTCGAACCGCGTGACGGGCTTGCATTTTTCCCGCAGAACGGGGTCGCCCACCTGTACAATCTCACGAATCATATCCTTTCACCTGACTTTTTAACTCAAATTGGAGGGATTCTCCTCCACCCAGACGAGCGTGTCCTTGTGTTTCACGCCCGAAACGATCTCATAGATGCGCTCCAGAAGCCTGCGCGACGTCAGCCGCATGAGCACCTGGTAGCGGAATTTTCCCTGAATGCGCTTGATGGGCGCATGCATGCGGTTGAAAAAAAGAAACTCCTCCCTTTCCTCAACGTATACCGCCTGTAATTTTTCATAGACCTCGCGCAGGGCGCCGACGGCCGCGCGGTCCTCCGCGCCCGATACCATGACGCGCACGATGACGGCAAAGGGCGGAAACATTGTCGCCGCGCGCATGTTCACTTCATGCCGGTAAAATCCTTCGTAGTCGTATGCAGCGGCAAAGCGGAGAATATAGTTGTCGGGGTCATACGTCTGCAAAACGACATCTCCCTTTTCCTTTCCGCGGCCGCTCCTGCCCGCGACCTGCGTCACAAGCTGGAAGGTGCGTTCGCCGCTTCGGTAATCGGGGAAATGCAGGCTCATGTCCGCATCGAGAATGCCGACAAGCGTCACGAGCGGGAAGTCGTGCCCCTTCGCGACCATCTGCGTCCCCACCAGGATATCCGCTTCCCGGTCGGCAAACTGTTTCAGAATGCGGTAATGGCCCTCTTTTCCGTTGGTCGTATCGTTGTCCATGCGCAGGATCCGTGCCGACGGATAGAGTTTTTTCAGCTCGCCGACGACGCGCTGCGTACCCGTACCCGCGTAATAGATGTGCTTCCCGCCGCACGAAGGACACGCTTCGAGCATTCTGTACCTTGCGCCGCAGTAGTGGCATTTGAGACAGTTTTCCTCGCTGTGATAGGTGAGCGAGACGTCGCACTGTTCGCACTTGGCGACATAGCCGCAGTCGCGGCAGAGAACGGTCTGGGAATATCCCCTGCGGTTGAGAAAGAGGATCGCCTGCTGTCCCTCCGCAAGGCAGCTCTCCAGCCGCTCGCGCAGCGCCGCCGAAAAGGGCGACGGGTTCCCGCGCTTGACCTCGCGGCGCATATCCACGATGTTGACGTCGGGCAGCGGCCGCGCGTTGATGCGGTCGGGCATGCGCACGAGCGCGAATTCCCCGTCCAGCGCACGCTTGTATGTCTCCACCGACGGCGTGGCGCTGCCGAGCACGAGTTTGCAGCCGTTGTGCCGCGCTCGCATGAGCGCAATGTCGAACGTGTTGTATCGGGGGGCGCTTTCGGAGGAATAGCTGCCGTCGTGTTCCTCGTCAAGGACGATGATGCCGATGTTTTCCACGGGAGCGAACACCGCGGACCGTGCGCCGATCGCGATGCGCGCGCTCCCCTCGCGGAGGCGCTGCCATTCGTCGAAGCGCTCCCCCGCCGAAAGCCCGCTGTGCAGAATGGCCGCCGCGGAACCGAACCGGGCGCGCAGCTGAGAGAGCATCTGCGGCGTCAGGGAAATTTCCGGCACGAGAAATATGGCCGTCCTGCCCTGCGCAAGCGCATCGGCGATGAGGGTGAGATACACCTCCGTCTTGCCGCTTCCCGTCACGCCGTGTAGCAGCGTGACCGTCTTGTCCGTCGCGCCGATCGCCGCGACCGCGCGGCGCTGTGCCGCGGTGAGCACGTGCTCTGCCGCCTGCCCTTCCACGCCCTTGTAAGGATCACGCAGGACACGCCGCCGATCGAGGACGATGCCGCCCTTTTTCACAAGCGCGTTGACTGCCGAACCGAATTGCTCGCGCAGGCGCGCCGCGTCCGTTTCGCCGTTTTCTTTCAGAAACGCAAGACACGCCGCCTGCTGCGGCGCGTTTCTGATCGGAACGTCCTGCGCGAACCGGGCATAGGTCCGATAGGTCTCGGCAACCTTGCCCGTGCGCATTTCGGGCGGAATGAACAGCCTGAGGCAGAGCGCCAGCGGCACACGGTAGCGCCGCGCGATCGCCCCCGCGAGCCGCAGGCATTCGGCATTGACGGCGGGAGTCCCCTCCTCCACGCGGTAGATCTTTTTCAGTTTTTCGGCGGGATAGTCGCTCGTCTCCTTCACGCGCACGACAAAACCCGTCGCCGCGCTCCGTCCGAAGGGCACGGCGACGCGGGCTCCCGCCTCGACGGGCACATCGCATACATAGTCGAAGATCTTGTCCACTTCGCTGTGCGCAATATCGACGATGACCTCGCAAATCATTTCCGGATTCCGTGATGAAAAAGAAGCCCCGTTGACGGGGCGCTTGTGTAGGGGAACGGAGTCAGTCGTGAACCGCCGTGACCTTTCCGTTCATGATCTCCTGGCAGGCGAGCACGATCTCTTTCTGCTTGCCGGGAAGTTCCGTAACACCGGCAGACTGCATCTGCTCGATGATCTGCCGCGTACGCTTGGCAACCACCACGCACAGCTCGTAACGGCTTGCGGGCTCCTCCTCCGTGCCCAGTTTGCGGATCAGGGCGTCTACCGAAGGTTCATTGATCATATCTGTTTCTCCTTTTCTTTGCGGATAATTTCCTGAATTTCGCGCTTGGTGCGCTGCAGGTCGTCGTTGACGACCACATAATCGTAGAGCGGCGCCTGATCGAGTTCATAGCGCACGCGGCGCATGCGCTCTTTCAGCGCTTCCTCCCCTTCCGAGCCCCTTCCGCTGAGGCGGCGCTCCAGTTCTTCAAGGGAAGGAGGCGTCACCATGACGAGCACCGCGCTTTCGGGCATCAGGCGCTTTGCGTTGAGTGCGCCCACGACGTCGATCTCAAGCACCACCGACTTGCTGCGGAGCTGACGCTCCACAAAGGAACGCGGCGTGCCGTAATAGTTGCCGAAATGTTCGTCGTATTCGAGAAAATCATTCTCGGCGATGCGGTTGCGGAATTCGCTCTGCGTGATGAAGAAATATTCCCTGCCGTTCACCTCGCCCGCGCGGGGTGCGCGCGTGGTGCAGGAGACGGACTCCACCAGATCGTTATCTTCGGCGAGCAGCAGATCGACCAGCGTCCCCTTGCCCACGCCGGAAGGTCCAGAAATGACAACGAGGACGTTTCTCATGCGTTACTCCAAATTCTGTATCTGTTCGCGGACTTTCTCGATCTCGTTTTTCATTTCGAGGGCGAGCGCCGTCACTTCCCCGTCGTTCGATTTGCTGCAGATCGTATTGCACTCGCGGTTGAATTCCTGCACCAGAAAGTCCAGTTTCCGGCCCACTTCGTCGAGCTGCGCAATTTCCCGGAACGCCTTGATGTGAGCTTTCAGACGGGTGAGTTCCTCGTCGATGCTGCACTTGTCTGCAAAGACGGCCGCTTCCGTCAGGATCCGCGTCTCGTCAGCCTTGCCCGCAAGGTATTCGTGAATACGCTCGGTCAGTTTTTCGCGGTACTGTGCGGCAACGAGCGGCGCACGCGCCGCGATGCATCCCGTCAGCCGTTCAATGGTCTCCATGCGCGCAAGCAGATCGGCTTTCAGCCTGGCGCCCTCTTTTTCGCGCATACGGGTGAGCGAACAGAGCGCGGCCTCCAGCGCCTTTTCGAGCGCGGCGACGAGCGTCTCGTCCGCTTCGCCGGTTTCCTCGGCGCGCACGACGTCCGGAAGCCGCAGATAGAACGAAAGCGCGACGTCGTCCGCAACGTCGGGGAGCGCCTCTCTGAGCTGCCGTGCGGCCGTGTGATAGGCGAGCGCGACCGAAGTATCGACCGAATAGGTCTTTTCCCTTTCGCGCTTATCGGCATAGCTGATAAAGACGTCCACGTGCCCGCGGGTGATGTGCCGGCGGACGACGGAACGCACGCGCTCCTCCTGGGAAAAGAAGATGCGCGGGCTCTTGACGGAGAGATCGAGAAAGCGGTTGTTGACCGATTTGACTTCCGCGGTCAGCTCAACGCCGCCCTCGCTGCAGGTTCCCCTGCCGTACCCCGTCATACTCTTCATGCGCCTGCCTCCCGGATCTGATATCCCATTATACCACGCCGCGGCGCAGATTTCAAGCACTTTCGCAGTTTTTTTCCCGGAAAGCGGAGAAAGTCTCCCGATCCCGCCCGCTCCGCCGCAGGAAGGCGGTACGGCTTTCAAAAAACGCCGGCATTGCAGCTGCAATGCCGGCGTTTTTACGATTGCTTTACCGGAAACAACGGTCTTTGTCCGGTTTTACGCCCCGATCATGCCCGGGCGCCCGCGTCTTTGCGGTTGTCCTCGAGCAGTTCTCCGCCGTCCGTGACGGTGTTCCCATCGATCGTGACTTCGGTCGGGGTCACGTTTTCCTTGCCCTTTTCGCCAAGGATCAGATTCTTGTTGTTGTCCGTGAACGTGCAGCCCGTCACCGTCACGCCCGTAAGCGTTGCGGGTTTCCCGGCATAGCTGCCGTCGTCACGCGCCTTGATCAGAAGGGCCGCGCCCTCGTTGGCGCCGTTGCCTTCAAACGTGCAGTCCGTGAACGAAATGTCCGCATATGTGTTGTGTTTCAGGTTGACATCGACGCCGCTCATCCAGGTGCGGAAATTTTCAGCGACCTTCTCCGTATCCGCTCCGTTATTGCGGAATGTGCAGCCGTCAAAGGAGGAATTGGTGATGTTTTCGACATAGACGCCCTTGATGAGGCAGTTCTGAACGGTCAGGCCCGTCGCACTGACGGTGGAAGTTGCAGGTTCGCTTTCAAGCGCGCTCAGATAAATGCCGTAGTCAAATCCGTCGATCGTGCAGTTTTTCAGCGTGAGGCCGACGCCATAGCCGAAGTTATAGGTTCCGATCCCCATGAAGGGCTCCGTCATGGCCTCGGCGCCCGTCGCGTCCACGCCCTTGAGGGTGATGTTCTCCAGCGTAAAAGCCGCAACATCGGCACGGAACCAGATCCCCGCAGACTTTGCAAAGGTGAACGTTGCGCTTTCGTTCATCGCCTTGATCGTAAGGGATTTGTCGATCTCGATCGCGCCGTCGAATGCAGCGGAGGTCACTTCCACGGTATCGCCCTCTTTGGCGGCCGCAAGCGCGAGCTGCACGGTGGCGTAGTTGGCATCGCCGATGCGCGCCGCGGGCTTGGTGAGCGCCCAGCCGCCGCCCGCCTGCGTCAGTGCAAACGCATCAGAGTAACCGCTCCAATCCGCGACTTCATAATCGGATGTCGGATCTGCGTAGACCGTATAGGCCGCAAACGTGATGCCCTCGCCGAGCACGACGCCCGTCACGGGCACGGCATATTCGGGATTTTCGGGGTTCACCGTGTCAAACATCAGGCCGATATCGCCCCAGCACTGCGTCTGCGTAAAAGTAACGTTGCTGAGCGCGACGCCCGTCGCATACGCGATCGCCACACCGCACTTTGCATAATTTTCCACCGTCACGTGATCGACGGCCGCATTCTTCACGCCGTGGAGGTTGAGGCCGTTCCCCAGTTCGTTGCCGACCAGTCTGAGATTTTTCAGCGATGCGTTTTCGCAGACGTCGTAGCCGGAAGCGAATGTCAGTTTAACGGGAGAAGCGTCCGCCGTTCCGCCCGCAAGGCGGATCGTCATGTCCGTGATGGTCACATTGTCCGCACCCTGCACAAAGATGCCGCCCTGTCCGGAAGCCGCATTTTCAAAAATAAGGGTCGTCTTATCCGTTCCGAGCCCCTGCAGCGTCACATTGCTGCGGGTGAGGTTCAGACCGTTTGCGAGCGTGTACTCCGCCTGCAGCAGGCTGAGCTTGAGCGGCTGTGTCCCCTCGTCCGCCTGAAGTGCGGCGAACGCCTTTTCTATCGACATGTAATAGACGCCGTTCATGACTGCAGCGGCGCTCTCCACGACCGTCTCGCCGTTGAGCGTGCCGCCCGTGATCGCAACGGAGATGAGCGCGACGGCCTCGGCGCCGTTTTCCTCGACGTCCGCCTGATAGAACGCCTTTTCACCGTTGAGCTTGCCGCCCGCGATCACTGCCCAACCCGCCGCATCTACACAAAAAACGCCTTTTCCGTTTTATACAAAAAAGGAGCGGCGGACGCAAACGTCCGCCGCTCAAATATGGGGGGAAGAATGAAAAATCCATTCAGGTATGAGTGATTTCACAATGCCGCGCACCGCATCATTGCAAGCCGCGCGGCGCCGCACAGTCCCGCATCGTTTCCGAGACTTGCCGCAAGGATCCGGACGGGCGCATAGGAGGATCCGCCGAAGAGCATCGCGTCCACCTTTTTGCGCAGCGGCGCGAGGAGAGTTTCGCCCTCCGCGCAGATCCCGCCGCCGAGCAGGACTGCATCGGGACGGAACACGTTGCACAGGTTGGCAATGCCCTCCGAAAGATAACGGATATAGCCGCGCACCACCTGCGTGCCCGCCCGATCGCCCGCGCGCATGGCGTCAAACGCCGTTTTTCCGTCTGCGTTGTCCGCATTCCCGCCGCACAGCTGCCACATAGCGCTCTGCGCGTGTTTTGCCATTGCGGCCCTTGTCTGACGGATGAGAGCCGTTGCGGAGGCATAGGCCTCGAAGCAGCCGCGGCGCCCGCAGGTGCAGCGTTCGCCGCCCATGCGGATCACGGTATGTCCGATCTCGGCGCCGGCGCTCCCGCCGCCCTCGTACAGCGACCCGTCAAGCACGAGCCCGCCGCCGACCCCCGTGCCGAGGGTCACGAACACGACGTTGCGATAGCCGCTCCCGGCGCCGCAGAAGCACTCGCCGAGCACCGCCGCATTGGCGTCGTTGGTCACCGCGACGGGAAGACCGATCAGGCGGGAGAGCTCTTCGCCGAGGGGAACATTGCTCCAGCGGATATTGTTGCTGTACACGATGACCCCGCGGCTGCTGTCCACCGTTCCGGGCGAACCGATGCCCACGCCCTCAGGCGCAACGCCCGCCCGCTCCGCGAGCCGGACTGCGAGCGCGGCGATATCCGCGGCGATCTCCTTATAGGGGCGGTCCTTGCCCGTGGGGATCTTATCCTTGACAAGGATCCTGCCCGTCTCGTCCACGATCCCACATTTGACAAACGTGCCGCCCAGATCGATTCCCGTATAATACTTCATTTCCGTACTCCCTCATCTGTCACGAGAAGTTTTGCCTTCCCCGTGATCACGCAGCGTTCTCCGCGGGGAAGAAAAAAGCTGTCGCCGCTGCAAAAAGGGATCCCGTCCGCCTCTCCGCTCCCTTCCAGCACATTGACCGTGCGGAAGGACGCCTCGTCCGTCTCCGCATAGGTGCCGTCCAGAAGCAGTTCCCGGCAGCGGAAATATTCGCACTCCGTCAGAAGGCGCTCGGTCCCGTATGCCTTCTTTACGGGCATTCCGCTGTCTGTCACATCGTGATAGGCAGAAAAATTGATGACGTCAGCAGCTTTTGCGACATGGAGCGGACGGAGATTTCCGTTCGCGTCCCTCCGGTTGTAATCATACACCCGATAGGTCACATTGCTGCTCTGTTGTACCTCACAGATAACACAGCCCGCGCAGATCGCATGGACCGTTCCCGCTCTGATCAGGAAGCAATCGCCCGCCTTGACGGGAATAAAGTTGAGGAGCTCCTCCACCGTGCCCTCGCTGACCTTGCGCAGGAATTCCCCGCGGTCGGTGTCGCGCGCGAAGCCGCAGTAGATCCCCGCGCCCTCGTCCGCCTGCACGATGTACCACATCTCCGTCTTGCCGTTGTCCCCCTCCACGCGGCGCGCGTAGGCGTCGTCGGGGTGGACCTGCACCGAGAGATTGGACTTTGCGTCGATGTACTTGATGAGTACGGGGAAGGGCCCGCCCCCGGCGTCCACCGCCTGCGGATGTCCGGCAAGATACTGCGCAAACGTTCCGCCGTCCGTGCGGCTGAGCCCGTCGGGGTGAACGGAGACTTCCCAGCTTTCGGCGATCGGTCTGTCTCCGTTTTCCCGTCCGTACATCCTTTTTAACTTTTCGCCGCCCCAAAGATAATCCTTGAGCACGGGATACAATTTCACAGCCATTCTCAATCAGGAAGCGTAATATCTTGCGAGCATCGCATAGCAGTGTGCGTTTGCCGACTGAAGCAGGATCTGACGGGGATTGCCCTCGCTGTTCGGATTGTCGTCCGAATAGGAATCCCAGCCGGTGATCCATGCGGGGCAGACGAGATCGTCCTCCGCACGGTTGTTGTTCCAGGCATAGTCAAGCGCGCTGCGCATGTGCTCGATATATTCGCTGCACTCCTCCACGGTAGCGCTCAGATCGATGAACCCTTCCAGCAGGAAGGAAGTGAACCAGCTGTTGGAATTGTAGGAATACTGCCCTTCCACGACCTGCGTGTTTGCAAACTGACGGTCTGCCGCGGCGGCGACTTCGGTGTTGCGGTCAAGATATACGCCCGCGACCGCCGTCTTGTCCTGCTTGACCGCGATGTTGTACAGTTCGGCGCCCGCCGTCATGTACGTTCCCGTGTTATAGGGCAGGATCTGCTCGTCGTAGAGCTGGATCTGCTGCGAGAGATCGGACATCTCCTCAAAGCCCTCCCGAAGGAACACTTTGTCGCGCAGACAGCCGTTGGTGGGATTCCTGAGCACGGAATAGCAGAACTCATAGATGTTCTGCGCCTTGCTCAGATAGTCGGGCGCGAGCGCCGCGAATTTTTCGGTGAACTGCGCGTCCTCCGTCATCGTCTGATAGACCTTTGCCAGCATCATTGCCGTGGGCGCGGAGGAGCAGGCGTTCAGCGAAGCGTGCGTGCTGTCGTTGAGGCTCGTGCTTCCCTCGAACATGAACTTGGCCGCCCAGTTCCAGTAAATGCCGTTCAGTCCTTCCGTGCTCTCATAGCCTTCGCCGACGATCCAGTTGAGGATATTGACCGCCTCGTTGAAGTATTCCGCCTTGCCCGTGTTCACATAGGCATAGTAGAACTCCTTGGCGACCCAGACGTTGTCATCGAAGAAGACGCCGCCGGCACTCGTATTCACGCTGTCGATCGCGCTGTCGTTTCTGCCGGAATTGTAGATCGCATAGGCGTTTGCCGTGCCGTCCGTTTCGCCGAACTTTGCAAGGTAATGTTCTTCGTTTCCCCAAGCCTGAGGATTGACCGAACTTACGCGGTAGTGCCGGAGCCCTTCGATGAGTTCTTCGAGATACTGCGTGTAGAACGCGTAGTCCTCGTCCTCCTTGTCCATCGTGAGCAGGATGCCGTTGACCATGGACACCTGCTCCGTGAACGGCCACAGGTAGGGTGTGCCGCCCGAAGGGGTCAGCTTGGAGAGCTTGGTCTCGGAATTCCAGTACAGCTCGTTGATGAGCTTGCCGTAGCCGACGGCGCGCTCATAATTGACGGACGCATAGTCGGGCAGGGGTTCGCCCTCCCACTGCGCGGTCAGCGCCACGCTTGCGGTGGGCGTGTAGCTATCCCCCGCCGCGCCGACCAGAGTCGTGCCGTTGTACCAGCCCGTCAGATCGGCGTCGTCCTTGACGGCCTCGGGGAGCGTGACGCTCTTTCCGGCCTCGACTTTGACGCTGGTATCCGCGGACATGGTGCCCCCGTTTGCGTCATATGTAACGGTATAATAGGTCTTTGCGGGATCGTCTCCGCCGTCGCCGCCCTCTTCCGCACAGGCGGCAAGGAGTCCGCAGGCAAGCACGGCGGCAACCGTTGCCGAACAGATCTTCAGCCACTGTTTCATCATTTTTACTCCTTAACATATTGATAGAAATACGCAAGCGTTCCGAAGTTTTCGGAGTTCGCCGCCATATCCAGAACGTTCGCGCTCTTGATCACGAAATTCCCCGCCTCGTCCTTGCTCCAGCCGTTCACCCAATCGGAGGGCATAAGCCCGTCGGAGAGGAAATTTTCATACGCGAAGTTGAGGTTCGCCTCATATGCCTGAATATAGGTCAGCGTCGCTTCCTGATCGTGGGGATAGAGCTCCGTCCACGATGCGAGCAGCAGCACGTTGAACCAGGGATTGGTGGAATCGATGACCTTGTAATCGCGGTCCTCCCTGTCCTTGAACCAGTAGTTGTACGCGCCCAGCGCGCTCGCCTTGGCCTGTTCAAGGTAGCTCTCCTCGTTCGTGATCTCATAGAGTTTCACGCCGGCGGAGATCATGCTGCCCGTGTTGTAGGTAAACTTCCATGTCGTGATGTTGCCCTCGTTGCTGATGTTGTCCCAATAGACGTTGTCCGAGGGATCGCGCAGGGTGTCATACGTCCACTGATAGACCTGCTTTGCGCGTTCGAGCCACACCTCGTCCCCCGTCGCCTCATACAGGCGCGCGAACAGCAATGATCCGGGCGCGTTGGAACAGGTATTGCGCGAGTTCTTTTTCTGTTCACACCAATAGATACCGCCGAGTTCGTCGTTCGCCCAGCCGCTCCAGATGAACTGCGCGACTTTTTCGGACGTCTCCAGATAGGTCTCGTCGCCGAAGATCTCGTAGGCGTTGAGGAATTCCCGGCTGATCCAGACGTTGTCGTCGTAGTAGGTGTCCCCTCCCGCAAAGCCGATCTCCGTTGCGCGGGAAGCGCAGTAAACGTGATAGTCGTTGCGGAAAGAGCGGTAATACTCGAATCCATCCAGCGTCTTTTTGTAGTAGTCGGAGACGCTCTCTTTTGCGCCCTCGGAAAGCGTCGCAATGCGCCAGTTGGCCGCGACGGTCTCCGTATAGGGCCATGCATAGGCCGTGCTCATGTCCCCCGAGGCGTCCGATGTGAAGTTCGGATAATAGTGGTACATGAACAGGGCATCTTCCTGCCAGTATTTTTCGCGGACGGAATCATTCAGCGCGATGCTGCGCTCCGCATAGGTGCGCGCCGTCTCGTTGAGATCCGCAAGCGGGTCTTTGGGCGTCTCCGTGCAGGCGGCGAAACAGATCGTTCCGCCGGCAAGGATCGCCGCCGTCAAACAGGCGATCGGCCGTTTCATTCGATTTCACCTCGCTCTTTCATTTCCATGACCGCCAGCGCAAACAGCGTATTCGCCCAGCAGAACCACGGGCGCGTGAACTGCGCGGGGTCATCGCAGTGGAAGCCCTCGTGCATGACGTTGCAGCCGGCGTCCGTTTCCAGGAGCATCGAGAAGCACTTTTTGCGCTCCGCGGCGTCCGTCGAAGTCAGAAGCTGCATGATGATGCCGATGTGCCAGATGTAGCGGTCGGGCGTATGGGGACTGCCCACGCCGCAGGCTGCGCTTCCGCTGTAATAGTAGGGATTTTCTTTGCTCAGGATAAACCTGCGCGTATTCAGATACACCGGGTCGTCCTTTGCGCAGAATCCGAGATAGGGCAGACTCAGAAGGCTCGGAACATTGGCGTCGTCCATCAGATTATAATGTCCCAGTCCGTCCGTCTCATAGGCATAGACGGGCCCGAATTCGGGATGCTGTACGACGGCAAACGCGTCAAGTCCCTTTTCGATCTGCAGACAGAGCTGCTCGATGCGCGCCTTCTGCGAAACCGTTCCCGTCTGCGCCGCATGTGCGGCCAGCCAGCGGAGCACGACGACGGCAAACATGTTCGACGGGATCAGATACCCGTAATCGCACACGTCGTCGCTGGGGCGGTATCCGTTCCACACAAGGCCCGTATATCCCACGGGCGTCCCCTTTCCGCCGTTGGGCAGCGTGGGGAACTGGGGATACAGCGGGCGGCTGTGGAAATACGCCGACTTCTCGCCGTGATACTGCTCTGTTTCAAACGTGTCGAGAATGCACCCGAGCGCGCGGCGGAACTCGTCGTCATAGACCGAATAGTCCCCCGTCGTCTGCGCGTACTTCTGCGCCAGCCAGAGCGGATAGCAGAGCGAATCGATCTCGAACTTGCGCTCCCAGATCCACGGGCTGTCAAAGTCCGTCACGTCGTCCTTGTGCCCCCGGTTGTCCGGCTCGCGGTTGAACGCATTCGCATACGGGTCGATCGTGATATAGAAGAACTGCCGCTTCAACAGCCCGCGGATGAGCTGCCGCACGTCCTCGTCCTCCGAGGCAAACGGCAGATATCCCGTCACCTGCACGGACGAATCGCGCAGCCACATGGCGGGAATATCGCCCGTCAGCATGAACGTGGTCCCGTCCTCCAGCCGCACCGCGGCGGTATCGAGGGAGGAATAGAAACAGTTCAGAAACATCGTCCGCAGCTTTTCGTCTTTCAGCGTATCGGCGAATGCGCCGATGCGCGCACGCATGACCGCGTATGAAGTTTTACCGGTGATCTCCCGTGCGGGAGTTTCCTCCCGCACGGAGACATTCACTTGATCCAGCATTGTCGTTCCCGATTATTTGTCCGATTTCTTTTTTCTGCCGAGCGTCATCGCAAGCACGGCCGCCGTTGCAAGCACGCCGAGCGCGATCCCGCCGCCCCAGCCTGCGAATTCGATCGCACCGCCGCAGCCCTTGTCGTCGTCATTGCCGTCGTCGCCGGGAGCGGGACCGTCGGGTCCGTCGGGATCGTCGGGCGTACCGCTCTCCGTCACCTGCACGGACACGTTGAAGGTAAGTCTGTCAAACGCGCTGTAAACTTCCAGGCTGATCTCGTGCGTTCCGGCCGTTGCCGATGCAAGCGTGAACACGCCCTCGTCGCTCAGCGTGCCCTCGTCGGAGAGCAGGTTCCAGGTAAGGTGATAACCGTCTGCATTGGTAACGTAGTCGGAGAAGTCGATCGTGATCGTTTCGCCCGCCTTGACCGCGTCGGGATTGACGGGCTGCGCGGAGATACCGCCGCCGAACTGTGCAAGGTAACTCGTCCAGGTGCCGCCGTTTGCGTTGGCCTCGAAGTCATACACGCCTTCCACCTTGGAGGCTCTGCCGTCCGCCACGATGAAGTAGACCTGACGGTGCTCGACCACGCTGTCCGTGATGTCGAACTGCTGCACGATGGTGCCCGTTACGGAGTTCACAAGCATTTCGGTGGTCGCCCAGCCGTTGCCCGAAGCGCCCTCGTTTGCATACGTATTGCCGATCAGACCGGTCGTGATGTAGACCTTTCCGTCATAGGGGTTGTAAGTCATCAGCGTGTTGTCGCCCCAGAAGCTGGAGTTTCCGTTGCCGCCCTTGAGCGTGAGTTTGATGACGCCGGAGTTGCCGGACTTCCAGAACAGGATGCCGTCTGCCGAGGGCTGACCTGCGGAGAAGCCGAGCGCGAACGCCTCGTCATACGCCGTCTTGAAGGCGCCGGAAAGCGTCTCGTCGTCGGGCTGTTCCACGCCCCACTTTTCCCAATACGCTTCGTCCACTGCCTTGTTGTCGCCGCTGCTCTCATGCTTGATCATGCCGGGGACGATCTGATCGGAGTAGCTGACCGTCTCAAAGAAGTTCTTTTCCGCATCGTACACGGCGCCCTCGGTCGCCACCGCGGATTCGTTGAGCACGGTGATCACTTCGCCGCCCTCGATCTTCGACTGTTCGCTGACCGTCAGTCTGACGTAGCCGTTCGCGAACGGATAGGCATAGATGAACTGTCCGTCGCTTGCCGCCGCCTCGATGCGATCGTCCGTGGGAGCGCCGAGCGACCCGGAGAGCGCGGAAACGACCGCGGGACGGAAGTATACGAAATCATCGATCGCCGCGCTGTAAGCAAGCATGTGCACCGCGCCGTTGTTGTCGGTGAAGGACTGCGAGAGATACCCGTTTGCATAGGCGACGAGCTCGACGCTGGCAAGCGTTTCACCGTCGGCATAGTCGACTTTTGCCTCGTAGGCCGTTTTGAACGCGGCCGAAAGAGAGTCTGCGTCATAGCCGTCCGGGATCACTTCCTCCGTGACCGACGGACCGAGCTTGCCGATCTTGTCGGCAACGCTGATATCCGACGCCGTTCCGTTATTATCGACGTTCTTGCCGATGACGACTTCTGCAACGTTGGCATTCTGAGGCTCCGTGCCCGTCGCCTTCATATAGCCGTTGGCAAAGTTCTGATAACGGTTGCCGTCCGTAGCCACAAAGTCGTCGCCGACGGGATCGCCGAGCGTCTTTGCGGTAGCCTGCAGGGAACCGCCGTTCTCGAAGACATACTGGAATTCGTCCTTGATGAGGTAGGCCTTCCCTTCCTCATAGTTGTATGCAAGGAACGCCCAGTTGCTGCGGTCGCCGCCCCAAGGAGCGGAAACGCTGTCGCCGTTGCGGAAATCCTGCGTGGTGAGCGTATACTTTGTGGAAACGCCCGAGAAGGGATAGCCGACGTTGAAGCCCTCCTCCGCATATGCCTCATAGGCAGCGACAAACGCATCTGCGACCTTCTTTCCGGAATCCGCCTGACCGCCCGCCGCATTGATGACGTCGGAAGTCGGCGCACCCACATAGCCCGTTGCCGTCGCATCGGCAGCCACTTCATTGACGCCGTTGTTCTGTTCGTTGACGACGACGTTTTTATCCCACACAACGCTTGCGCTGCCGCCTTCGGATTTGATATAGCCGCCCGTAAAGTTCTGATATTTGATGACCTGTTCGTCAGCACCCGTCACGGCAAAAGCATCGCCCAGAGCCGTGCCGAGTTTATTGTTGTTGCTGTAAAACGTCTGTGCAAATTCGCCCGTCACGAGATATGCCGTGTCTTTGACGCCGTCATACTGCAGGGCGCTGACATAGTTGTCGCCCCAGCCGCCGTAGCCGGCATTGATGAATTTCAGGTCGAGCAGGGGCGCCGAGTCCCACATTTTCCAGCCGCTGCGCTTGTTGTCGGAGTTGATGAGCCCGTTGCTTCCGGGCGCGATCGAATAAGCAAGTACCTCCCCCCCCGCGTACGCTTCGGCCAGATCTCCGTCTTTGTCCAGCACTTTTTGAATGTCTGCGTTGATGTCCGCGACCTTGGCGTTGAGCGCCGCAAGGATATTCGCCTCGGGCTGTCCGTTGAGGAATACCGCACCGCCCTCCGAATTTGCCGCGAAATCGCTTGCCGCCGAAGCCGCAATGCCTGTTGTGTACAGCAAGGATCCCGCCATACAGCATGCCAGTCCGATCACCGATGCACCCGTGATCAGGCTCTTTTTTGCCTTCGTCATAATTTCCCTCCTGAATTTTTTAATACTTACTCTTTTACACCGCCCAGAGCGACGCCCTGAACGAAGTATTTCTGCATGAACACGAAGAGGATGAGAATGGGAACCGCCATCAGGATCGAGAGCGCCATCAGCGGGCCGTAATCCACTTCGGTCGGCGTCTTGAAGAACTTGAACGCCATGGTGAGCAGCTGATTTTCCGGACTCTGCAGCACGATGTTCGGCCACATGAAGTTGTTCCAACCGCTCTGGAACGTGAAGATGCCAAGGGTCAGAAGTCCCGGCAGGACGAGCGGCAGATAGATGCGGAAGAAGATGATGAATTCTCCCGCGCCGTCGATGCGCGCGCTCTCCGCCATTTCATCGGAGAGCGACACAAAGAACTGCCGCATGAAAAAGATGCCGTAGACGCCCACCGCGCCGGGCAGAATGACCGCCGCAAGGTTGTCGTAAAAGCCGATGCCGCCCTGACCGAAGATGTTGTTTCCGCCTGCAAGCGGGAAGCGCAGCAGAACGAAGAAGGTGGGGATCAGCGTGATGACGCCGGGGATCATCATCGAACAGAGCAGAATGTTGAAGATGATCTTATGCCCCGAAAAACGGATCTTGGAGAACGCGTATGCCGCAAGCGAACCGAAGAACAGGTTGGTCGCCACGCCGACGAACGTCGTGATCAGGCTGTTGAGCAGCATCTCAAAGAACGGTATCGTATCAAAGACCGTTGTATAGTGCTCCCAGGTGAAGACGCCGGGGAACCACGTGACGGGAAGCCTGAGGATCTCCTCTTCCGCGCGAATGGAGGTGATGATCGACCAATAGAACGGCAGGCACATGACCACCGCAAAGAAGCTGAGCAGAATGTACAGCAACGTGCGGGTCACGACGATGCGGGCGACCTTTTTACGGTGATCGCGCCGGGCATCGCGTTTGCCGGGATCCTCCTGCAATGCCGGGTCGGGCACGGTCTGTTTCATTTCTTCCGAAACTGCTTCCATCAGCGCGCCTCCTTTGTGCTGTCACGGTCGAACCGACGCACGACCACCGTGACAAGCATGATAATGATGAACAGAATGAACGACTGCGCCGCCGCATAGCCCGCCTGCGCTCCGGCGTTATTGCCGAACGAGTTCTGCCAGATGAGGTACACGGGCGTCAGCGTGGAATTTGACGGGCCGCCCTCCGTCAGCACGTACACCTGGTCATAGAGCTGGAACGCGCCGATGAGCGTCATCGTCAGAATGAAATACATCGTAGGCGCAAGCATGGGAAGCGTGATCCGGAAAAAGATCGTCAGCGGCCCCGCGCCGTCCAGTTTTGCCGCTTCGTACAGCTGAACGGGAACGTTCTGCAGCGCCGCGACAAAGATGATCATGTTTCCGCCCACGCCCTGCCAGACCGTGATGATCGTCACCGAGACGAGCGCCGTGCTCGAATGCGTCAGCCAGGTGGCGGCGGGAAGCCCGAGCGACGTGAGAATGGTGTTCAGAAGCCCGTAAGCGGGGTTCATGAGCCAGAGCCACACGATACTCGCCGCAACCGTACTTGTGATGCTCGGCAGATAGAACAGCACGCGGAACAGTTTGGAGCCGCGGATCTTGCTGTTGACGAGCGACGCGAAGATGAGCGCGAGAATGACGTTCATCGGAACGGCCATCAGCGTATACAGCAGAATGTTTCCGATGGCGCGCCAGAACAGCGAATCCTGGAATACCCGCTTGAAATTTTCAAAGCCCGCGGGCGTCATGTCCATGAAGAACATGTCCGTCGTATAGAAGCTGAGTATGAGCGAGAGTATGAGCGGAATGAGAACGAATACGACGAAACAAAGCAATGCCGGAAGCACGAAGACATAGCCGACTATGTTCCTGCGTGCCTTCATCGAGAGCTTGCTTGCCCCTTTCATCACGCCCTCCCCTGAGCCTGACTGAGCAGAGTGTTGCCCAGTGAACGGATATCGGTATACGTCACGAACACAGTCTGCGCGCCCTCTCTGAGCGACTGGATCTCCGACCGCACGACGCTCGACTCAAACGTCTCATAGCCCGCGACGCTGGGGCGCATCTTGTAGTTCTGGATATAGGGCAGGATATCGCCGATCACGCCCGTATTTTCGGTGTAGAACTCGTTCGTCCACAGATCCTCGCGGCAGGTGATCGCGCCGTTTTCCGTGAAATAGAGCTCGTTGATCTCGTCGTTCATCAGCCAGAGCTTGATGACTTCCCATGCCTTATCCACGTGCTTCTGCCATTCCTGTGTGCGCAGGCCCGCATTGATGGGCTGAGGGATCGCAAGGCCGTAGCCGCCGAGCATGCCGCCGACCTGACCGTTGACCATGCCGCTGGCGTCGGTCGCTTCGGGATCGAGCACCCTGGGCTTATCCTCGGCGTCCACATACGTTCTGTCGCGGGCGGGATACGGGATCATCTTGTAATTGTCCAGCGAATAGGAGGAGAGCTCCTGCGGGAAATACAGCGAACCGTACGTCATCGCGCAAAGATTGTTGCCGAATGCGTCCGTTCCGCCGTGCCCCGTATTGCACAGATTCTTTTTATAGAGTTCGTTAAAGAATGCAAGCGTATCGTACACGCGCAGGGACTGTCCGTCCGAGAGCATTTCCGCGGCGTCCTCTTTCATGACGGTGTCGCCGTAATTGGGATCGTCTTTGTTCGTGTTGATGAGTTCGCCCGTGCCCGTATAGACAAACGAGAAGAACTGACCGTCCGCACTCGTCGTGTTGAGGCCGGAGCGCGTGACGTTGCTGCCGTCGCGTACCGTCAGCTTGTCGGCCGCGTTCAGAAGCTCCGTCCAGGTATCCAGCGAATCGACGTCGATCTTGTCCCCTTCATCGGCGGTCTTGTTGTACTCCTCCACGAGATCCATGTTCACATAGATCCCCCACGGGTCGGCGTCGAGCGGAAGGCCGTACTGCACGCCGTCCACCGTCAGCTCGTCATACGCCTCGTCCAGGAACTTGCCCGTGTCGATCTGGTCCTCCGCGATGAGGTCGTCGAGCGGGAGCAGGACGTTCGTGTTCGAGGGCGTGGAGAATCTGTCCCAGATGACGATGTCGGGCATCTTGGTGGGGCCGGACATGCAGGCCGTCTTGAGCGACGTGGGCAGCTGGTTCATCGGCTGGAACTGCAGCGTGACGCCGAGCTCCTTGAGTTCGTCCGTCTCGTTGAACTTATCGATGAACGCCTGGAACTGCGCCTTGACCTGGCTGCCCGCATACTGGTCGGGTGCCCAGATCGTAAGGATCAGATTTCCGTTCTCGTCGTATTCGGAATAGTCGTTCGGATTGTTCCCGCCGCATGCGGCAAGGGAACCGAGCATGACCGTTCCGAGCGCGAGCGCAGCAATGCTTGTAAGTACACTTCTCTTCATTGAATTTCCTCCTGATCAATTCAGTTCATGCATACCATAACATAAAAACTTTTCAAATGCAATAGCTTTATATCTT
>ERZ1090868.666-NODE-666-length-19127-cov-22.309144_pt1 | contig 19127 bp, 16 predicted proteins | sample MGYA00478475_ERZ1090868 | MGnify/ENA primary metagenome ERZ1090868 (study PRJEB33644, sample SAMEA5815747) | chicken gut metagenome | biome: Chicken; feature: Gastrointestinal Tract; material: Caecum | place: Ireland | collected 2019-01-01 | study: A study of the...
CATCATCAAATTCATTCTTTGTCTTTGCTAGATTAACTGATATAAATAGAAAGAAAATTAATAGACTAGTATTAATTATTAAAACATATATTGCATCCCAATGAAGGTAACTAGCAGCAGTAGATGTTATAGCAATTGCAAATACTGTAAATGCATAAATTATTATATCTGATCGTTTTATTTTTTCAATAAATTTTATTACAATATCATATATTTGCTGAGGCACTTTTGTAAAAAGAATTACGAAAGCAATTATCGAGATAACAATGTTTGCAATAAAATGACCGTAATCTGTAGAAATAAAGTCATTTATATTTTCTTTTGTCAAAAAATGCAAAATTATGACGGATAACATTTCTGATATCATTATTATTGTTTGAGTAATTAGTGACGCTATTATCGATTTCTTTATGTCATAACTATATAAATAATAATTAGCTATTACCATTATAAAAATCATTAATACTATTTTTATAATTTGATTATTCCCAAACAACACAAATATTGAAACCGTCAGTATTGATAAAATAATGGAATATAGCTGAATTTTTAATGAAAAGAATTTTCTAGAGGTTTTACTAAATGTTTCCCAACTTTTTATAAAAAATACAACTTGAGTGTATGTTGCTAAAAAATGCAAAAACAATCCAAACATCCTACACTAACTCCTTGTCAAATCTACTTGATATTAAATCTATGGTTACTCCATTATCAAACATAATGAATTTTTTGCTTCGATTATAACAAACTACTCTCTTTTTGTTGACATAACATGCACGATGAGTTTGGACAAAGTTATCATTTAAAATGCTTACTAGTTCAGAAAATGTTTTACTCACTTTAAATTCAGCATAATCAGTTACGATGATACATTTTCTTTCAACACTATCACGAGTGATATAAAGAATGTCATTAAAGGCGACGCTATATTGGGTTCCATTGTCTTTAAATCTCATGATTGGATTTTGTTTAAATATTTGAATGGCTTTATCTATTGAACTTGTTAAACGTTTTTCAAATTCATCAAATTTATTGATAAATGATATGAATACAAATTCATTCTTTAATACTGATTGACTTAGTTCTTGATGTCCGGTTAAAAATATTAAGGCACTGTCAACGTCTTTGTTTCTTATTATTCTAGCTATATCGATTCCAGACATAGTTGGAGCTTCAATATCTAGAATATAAATTTTAAAAGGTAACTTTTGTTTTACGATGTTTAGAAAACTTTTATCATAGTCATCGAAAAGATATATTTTATATTCTGTATGGTTTTTCATCATATATTTGTCTACTGCTGTTTCAACTTTTTTACGGAATTTTAAATCATCGTCACAAATAATGAAATTTATCATTTGTTTTATCTCTCCTATTCAATATTTTACCATATAAAATATACCACAAATTTGAGATAAAAACAATGTGTAAACAAGTTTAAAAAAATAGGTTTGCACCTACTTTGTATATGAATGATTATTTTGATATTCCTCTTCAACTTTGCCAGTCCAGTCTAGAATTTTATCTTTGGCTTTATTAAGTAATTCTAAACCTTTGGCTCCAGTTCTAACGGTCCAATCTTCAAATCTTTCTTTATAGTTTGGAATCCATTCATCAACTTTAGAGTCCACGCTATTGAAGAAGTTTAAAACGGTTTCTTTTCCGGATTCGCTTAGGTCGTCAAATTTAACGCCACCTAGTTCTTCTCCATTAAATAAGAATCCAGTTAGATCATCAAATTCTTGGAACGAATTTTCTAAGGCTTCTTGGGTTGCTTCACTATTTGCAGCATCACTGGCAGAATCACTCAGTTTATCAAATCCATCTTTCATAATTTCCATGGCCTGGCCTATTTTAGTGTCGGCTTCTTTTTCTTCTTCAGTTCGAGTGTCAGTATCTTCACTTGGAGTTTGAGAAGTTGTTGGTTCTTCAGGTTCAGCTGTTTTTTGATCGGTTGATGGACCACAGGCAGCTAGTGAGGTTATGAGGGCAAAGGATGTCGCAGCTAAAACTATTTTGCCTGAGGTTTTCTTTAAAATTTCAAGACCTCTCTTAAAGAAAACAACGTTATTTTTTTCCATACTATCACCTCTTATTTATGCTTATATTATACTATTTTTTTTAGTTTTTGCAAATTAGACGCCACCTATTTGACCTTTTTTTCGAAGGTAGATTTTCCTTAAGAAATCAACAGGTATCACGGTTATGGCAAGTAATATCATGATTTCAAATTCTATTGGGTTTAAACCATACGTTCTAAAGAGGTCCCCACCATAATACATAAGATAAATTTGAACTATTAAGATAAAGATAATGACGGCCAGAAAGACTTTGTTTTTAGATAGATTAGCAAGAAGATTTAAACGATGCGTTCGAGCGTTAAAACTATTGAAGATTCCCATAAAGATAAATAAACCGAAGAAGGCAGTCATGAGGTACATATCATTTGGTCCATCGCGAAATATACTGTGGATAAATGGCGACTTTAAGAAGAAGACACACATCAATGCAGAATATGTTCCGGTAAACATTATTTCATCTATCATGTATTTATTTATTATTGGTTCGTTTTTATCTTTAGGTTTTTCTTCCATATATTCTTTTAATGCGGGTTCAAATGAGAACGCAATGCCAGCTAGAGTATCCATAACCATATTTATCCACAGCATTTGGATAACTGTAACTGGGGTTTCCACACCTATAAATGGGCCAATTATCGAAATACTTACCGCACACAGGTTAACGGTCAACTGAAAAATAATAAATTTACGAATACTTTTAAAGATTGTTCTTCCATATAAAACGGCTTTGGATAGTGATAGAAGATTATCGTCCAAGATGACAATATCGCTGGCTTCTTTAGCTACTTCTGTACCCGATCCCATGGCGAATCCAACATCAGCTTTTTTGAGTGCGGGGGCGTCATTAACCCCATCTCCAGTCATACCAACTACAAGATTTAGAGACTGGGCAAGTTTGACAAGACGACTTTTATCCTGGGGAAGTGAACGAGCGATAATTTTGAGGTTTGGTAAGATTTTTTTGACTTCGGTATCGGTTTTTTTATGTAACTCATCACTTGTAATAATTAAATCGTCTTTGTTTTTTAATAAACCGATTTCTTTACCAATATTTCTTGCTGTTTCGATGTTATCACCTGTCAGCATAATTGTTTTAATATGGGCTTTTTCGATAAGTTCTAGGCCTTCAATAGCTTCTTTTCTAATTTCATCTTTAATGAAGGCAAGTCCGATAAAAGAAAGACGACTTGGGTTTTCATAGGTTTCTGACGTGGCAAAGGCAAGAACGCGGATTCCCTTACTTGCAGCTTTAGATATTTGTGATTCGATTTCTTTTTTATCGATTAGAAAGCGTTTACGACCATTTTCATAATAGTGAGTACATTTAGATAGAATTATTTCAGGGGCGCCTTTAATGAGGTTTATTTCTTTATTTTCGTAAGTTACTTTAGTTATTGAATATTTTTTTTCACTGGAAAACGGTTTTTTTGCTTTGATATTATATTGAAAGTTATCCTCTTTGAAGAATTTGAGAATAGCCCTATCAGTGATATTTCCTCCGATTGGATTTTGATTTTCGTCATAGTCACTATCGTTGTTGGCAACTAAAGATAATTTAACTTGAGTATAATATGTTTTATTGTTTTTTAAATCACTTTCAGTTTTATATGTATGGCCTTTGGCATCAACTATGGCAATAACGTTTAACTTTCCTTCAGTAATCGTTCCTGTTTTATCGGTAAATAAGATATTGATGTTACCAGCAGTTTCAATTCCCATGAGTTTACGGACGAGGATATTACTTTTAAGCATTCTTTTCATATTAGATGATAAAACTAAGGTTATCATCATTGGCAGTCCTTCAGGTACGGCAACGACAATAATGGTTACGCTTAGAGTTAAGGCTTTAAGGATAAAGGCAAACATGAGTGGGAAGTTAGTAATTGTCTGATATATTTTGTTTGGATCAAAATTATTATCAATTACTATTTCAGAAAATAGATATGATATCGTAACTAGAGCGGCTCCGACATATCCTATTTTACTGATAAACTCAGCAAGTTTAACTAATCTCAGTTTTAAGGGGCTCGTCGGTTTTTTCTCGCTTACTTCTTCGGCAAGTTTACCATAAACTGTTTGATTACCGACTTTTTCAACAAGCATCGTTGCCATGCCGGAATAGACAACTGTAGAGCGGTAAACTTTAGAAGATTTGCCCTTTTCCGTTTCTTTGGTTTCACCGTTTAAATTGGCTTCGTTAACGGAAATTTTACCGGATAGTATTTTTCCATCGGCTGGGATTTCGTCTCCAGCTGATAGTTTTATAATATCGCCAACTACTACTTCATCGATGGTTATTTCTTTTAATTCTTGGTTACGGCGGACTCTAGTTTTGATTTTTGAGGCTTCAGCTTGGAGCTGCTCAAAGGCTTTTTCACTTCCATATTCAGATAGAGTCGAAATAAATGAAGCAAGAAATATGGCGATAACAATGCCTATCGTTTCATACCAATCAAAATTTTGAAATAGAAATAAGGTCTTGATGGCAAGGGCGATTAAAAGTATTTTAATTATCGGGTCTCCTAAAGTAGCAATTAATTTGCGAATAAAACTTTCTTTTTTAGCTATACTGATGGTGTTGTCACCGTATTTTTGACGACTTTTTTGAACTTCTTCTTCGGTTAATCCTGTGTTCATAATGACCTCCCTCTATAGAAAATTATTAGGGGAAGGCTTTTTTTAGAAGTATTAACAGGCGACAAAAAAAGACCTTTTTTAATGGTCTTAAAAATTTACTTATCATTAGACTTGTTTTTGTGATCCTTTAAAAGGTTGTTTTCTTTTAAAAGATTATAGATACATGAATAGCTACGGGTATGGTAGAAGTTGCAAAATTTACGAATACTAACGTTGCTTTTTTTATAAAGAGCAATGATTTTTTGTTTTTCTTCTTCGCTCATAGTGTTAGCAGGAATGCGGTTTTTATTGCCGTGGACGAAGTTAATGTTGCCATTTATGACGTCTTTTTTTAATTTCAAAATATATTTAGGGTGATATCCTGTTATTTGCGCGATTTCGTTATAAGTCATAAATGTTTTGCCTTCTAATTTTTCTTTGATATATTTAACTGCTAATTTCTTTTTCTCCATAAAATCACCTTTGATAATTTAAGTAATTTTTTCGAAAGATAAGTTACCGATTAAAAGCTTATCTTCGCAAGTAATTTCTTTGGTTATTATACCACATTTTGATTTTTTAGAAAACAGGTTTACGTAAAAAGACTAAACATTTATTTGGCATTTTCCCTTTATTTTAGCGGATTTTGACGACTTAAAAAATATATGGTCGAACTACGTTCTATAATTTTTTCTTAGGTTTTCCGTTTTTTATTTTATTTTTACTTTGTAAAAGGTATCATTTTTGAGAGATATGTAAAGTAAATGAGAGTTTATCAATTATTTTTAGGGTCAATTATTTTAATTCGATTTGGAAAGGTGCGAATTAGTTCGGTAATGAAGGGGGATGGATTATCTTTTTTGACTAAAAGATAGACGTCTGACTGGGTTCTAGTGAGGGCAACATAAAACAGTCTTCTTTCTTCGGCATACGGAAAGTCATCGGTTTTAGAGGTAACATATTCGAGAAATTCGTGGTCGACCATTTTGTTTGGCAGACTATCGTATTTATCTTCAAGATTAATGACGACTACTTTTTCTGCTTCAAGGCCCTTGGATTTATGAATGGTTAAGTACTCCATGTTTTTAGGAAGATACGGGATTTGATTTTGGTCTTTATTGTTACGGCCAAGGACGTAAACTTTACTGTTTTGAGTTTGGTTTAAAATGTATGGCCAGAGTTCAAGCAATGTATCTTGGTAGTAAAGTATTTTGATTGGGTATTTATTTTTCTTGTGTGAAAGTAATTTTTTTGGAAGTTGATATGGGTTTTTTTGAATAAATTTACTAGTCATGGTTAACAGTTCTTGACTATTTCGATATGTATTTTTAAGGTTTATTTTTTTTGATTTGGGAAAATAGCTTTTAAAATTTGTAAAGATGCTTAGGTTACTGCCAGTAAAGGAATAAATGGACTGCCAATCATCACCGACGACCATGAGTTTAGCTTTGGTTTTTTTAATTAGCTCTTGAACGAGTTCGCATTTACTTAAAGATGTATCTTGATATTCGTCGATAATAATATATTTATAGTTTAAATTATTCGTTTTGGCGATGATTTTGATAGCAAGATTGATCATATCAGAAAAGTCAATTTCACCATGATTTGTGAGGTGTTTTTGATAGTTAAGTAGAGTTTGTCTAGCAAGAGATAAAAAGTTATCGTGCTTGGAATACTCGTAATAGTCATGGTTTTGATAATTTTGTTTGCTAAATTTTTGAAAGTCACTGATTTTATAATTGTTAGTTTTAAATAAAGTAATAAAGCGATTTAAGGTTTCTTTGAGTTTGGCTTTATAATAATTTTGATTTTTATTAGTTATTTTTTTATAAAAATAGTCATTTAAATGAATGGTAGAGAGCTTGCTGTCGATTATTTTATTTAAGGTTTGATCCGATGTCAGATTTAGGTCATATTTATTTTTTAGAAGACTATAACCTAAACTGTGGAAGGTGTGAACTTTTAGATTAATGTTTTCTTTTTTTAATTTGTTTTCAAGTGAGGTTGCAGCGGCTTTGGTATAGGTTAAGCAAAGTATTTCGTTTGGAAATATTCCTTTGCCTAGTAGATATTTGATTTTTCCAATGATGGTTAGGGTTTTGCCACTTCCAGCTCCGGCAATTACTAAGAGATTTTGGGATTTGGATTTAATGGCTTTTAGTTGATATTTATCTAAAACTGTGCTACCGACTTTTATAGTTAGTTTTGTCAAAATAAAAATCACCTCTATTTATATTATACAAGGTGAATTTCATTTTTCTTTTTATTTTTTGATATCTTTTATAACTTCATCGTAATCTTTTAGTGGAAATTCGTCATTTCCGATGATTTGAACGTCTTCATGACCTTTTCCTAGAATTAGCAATATATCTTTTTCTTCTAACATATTTATGCCTTTTTTGATGGCTTCTTTACGACTTATGATAGTTTCGAAGTTATCTTTAGTAAGATTTTCAGTGATGTCATTTAAGATATCTTCTTCTTTTTCATTTCGCGGATTATCGGTAGTAAAGATAACATAGTCACAGTTATCGGTAACTATTTTTCCGATAAGCGGTCTTTTAGCTTTGGAACGGCCACCACCACAACCGACAATTGTAATAATCCGTCCTTCACTAAATTTCTTGGTTTCTTTAATGATACTTTTAATCGTATCTGGGTTATATGCATAATCGATAATAATTAGGCGATTATTATACATTATGTTTTGATATCTACCATCTGGGGCGACTAAGTGTTTAGTAGCTTCGATGATATCTTCTTCTAAAAATCCAAGGGTATTGATTAGGGCAAAGGCGGCAAGGTAGTTATAAACGTTATATGAACCGATAAGTGGCGAATAAATATCGAAATTATTTATTTTAAATTCAGTATGGTCATAAAATAGTTTTATTCTGGATACGTTATAGTTAGCGTCTTTGGTTCCATAAAATATGTTTTTATTTTGAGTTAGAGCAAAAACACCGGCATTAGAGTCATTTTTATTGATAACAGCGTAGCCACTTCCTTTGATTTTTTTAAAGAGATCTAATTTACTATTAAGATAAAGTTCTTTGTTTTTTATGTTATCCATAATAATATTTGTAAAGATGCAGGCATCAAATCTCAGACCTTCGAGGTGTCTTTGAAGAATTGCTTTACTAGAGGCTTCAATAACGATAACTTCGCATTCTTTATCTATGGCTTCATTTATTAGGTCATAGAGAATATAAATGTCTGGAGTTGCTTCTTTTAACTTTTTATGTTTGCTTTCACAGTAAAAGCCATTGGTACCAATGAAAGCCGTTTTAACGCCTAAGCTATTTAGTAACTGATAAATTATATCTGAGGTAAGGGTTTTGCCACCTGTTCCAACGACACCAATTATTTTTATTTTTTCAAGTCTGGCCATATTTAATTCTTTTAAATATCCAGCTAAATAGGTCCTGGTGTCTTCGACGATAATTGTTTTAACGGGATATTCACCGTGGGTTGCAATTACGCAGGCAGCTCCTTTGTCTATGGCTTCGTCTATATAATCATGACCATCTGTCCTGGGGCCTTTGAGGGCCAAAAAGGTATCTCCAGGCTGAACGGCTTTCGAATTTACTCTTAACATATTATTCCCCCTGTTTTAATTATTTTTTAGTTTTTTTAGTATTCTTTTTATCCTTTTTCTTAAATATCCTTCCGAATGCTTTGGTTATAAAGTTTACAACAAAAAGGATATACGGTGATAAATAACTCATTGCAATTAAGATGATATAATATAGTGGACTATTTTCAAAGATTAGGCCGTTTGGATTGTGATATGAGGCGTAATCTAAGCAGAACCAAACGTTTAATAAGAGATAAATAAAAACGAGAAGTATTATTCTAATTATATGCTTTTTGGTTATTTTTAATTTATCTTTTTTAGTTTTTAAGGCATATAGGAATAGTATCATGTATGATAGAATAACACATATTTCAATTACTTTAATATTAAAGGTTAAACTAATAACGATTAATATTAAAGCGATGAATAATTCGGGTCCGAGAAATAGTCTTTTTTTATCGTTTAATATTCTTTTGTTATATTTTAAAGCATTAAAGTTTTCAGCTTCTAACGAGATTAATAAGCTACGATATTTTAATATGTTGTAGCTTAGATATGTGATTAAAGAAATATAGAAAAATATCATTTGTTACCTCCAAAGAAAATTTCATACCATATAAGGAATACGTAAATAGTCCAAATCTTACGGCTATTGTCGGCTTTGCCTTTTTTATGGTCGTCTAGTAGTTTAAGAATGGCTTTTTGGTTAAAGAATTTATTATCTTGCATAAATACTTTACGAACGCTTTCATATGTTTCATCTTCTTTAAGCCAAACTCTAATCGGTACAGGGAAACCTAATTTTTTCTTGGTTGATACTTTATCTTCTAAAACTTCACTGGCGATATCCCTAAAGATTTTTTTAGTTGTGTTTTTATCAGTTTTGAATTCTGTCGGTAGACCTAAGGCATAATCGATTAGAGGTCTATCTAGGAATGGAACACGAACTTCTAGAGAGTTTGCCATACTCATTTTATCGGCTTTGGTTAAAATGTCACCGATAAGCCAGAAGTTGAAGTCAATATACTGCATTTTGGTTACTTCGTCTTTGTCTTTAACTTTTTCATAGTAAGGTTTTGTTAAATCTTGGAAACCTTTTGTTTGTCTTTTGTTTTTAAGAATTTTTTTAACTTCGTGATTGTTAAAGATGAAGGCGTTTCCAACAAATCTATCTTCAAGTTTTTTTCCTCTTCTAATAAGGAAGTTAATTCCTCTTTTATGAGGGAAGATACTAGCTACTTTACCTATTACAAATCTAATTGGATAAGGCAATTTATAATACCAAGCATCGGTTAATGGTTCTTGATAAATGTTATAGCCACCAAATATTTCGTCAGCGCCTTCTCCGGATAGTGAAACTTTGACGTTTTCACTGGCAAGTTCTGTCACAAAATATAGTGCAATAGCTGACGGGTCAGCAACTGGTTCATCCATATAGTAGATTATATTAGGTAATTTTTTAAAATACTCTTCTTTTGTAATAACTTTACTGATATTTTGAGTATTTATTTTTTCAGATAAATCTTTGGCATAGCTAATTTCACTGTATTTTTCATTATTAAAGCCAACGGTGAATGTTTTATCAACATCACTACTTGCGGCAATGAATGAAGAGTCAACGCCACTTGAGAGGAATGAGCCGACTTCAACGTCACTGATTTTATGAGCCTTAATGGAATCGGCTAGGCGCTTTTTGATTCCTTTTTTCCACTCATCATAGGTTTTAGTTTTGTCTTCTTTAAATTTTATTTCGTAATATTTTTTGACTTCTAGTTTGCCATTTTTATATTTTAAGTAGTGTCCCGGCATTAGTTTATAGACATTTTTAAAGAATGTTTCGTTTCCTGGACTATACTGGAAGGTCAGATAATATTCAAGCATTTTGGAGTTCAATTCTTTTTTGAAGTGAGGATGAATTAAAAAGCTTTTAATTTCTGATCCAAAGATAAAAGTGTTGCCCATTTTAGCATAATAGAATGGTTTGATACCATAGAAGTCTCGAGCAGCGAATAGTTCCTTAGTGTTTTTATCATAGATGACAAAGGCAAACATTCCTCTTAGTTTGTCTAAGATTTTTTCACCATATTCTTCATAACCGTGTAGGATAACTTCGGTATCTGTTTTAGTTGTAAAGGTATGGCCTTTTTTGATCAGGTCTTCTCTCAGTGGTTCAAAGTTATATATTTCGCCGTTAAAGATAATAACTTTTGATTTATCTTCGTTATAAATTGGCTGACTACCGTTATTTAAATCTATGATGCTTAAGCGTCTGAATCCTAGGGCGATATTTTCATCGGTATAGTATCCTTCTGAATCTGGCCCACGGTGAGCGATTAAGTCTGCCATTTTTTTGATGTTATCTTTTTTATCTTTTTCTTTGTTTATGTATCCGACAAAGCCACACATATTTTACTACCTCCTAGTGTTTAAAACACTTTCATTTTATCATACTTTTAGGTTTTTTTAAAGGTTTATGAGTAATTAAAAAAGCCTTAAGAGATTTAAAGCTTTTACATATCTACGACAACGGTCTTCGATAAACGATTGCTTAGGGTCTGTCTTTTAGGGGTAACTATAGCTAAAAGGAAGCCTAGAGTGATTATTTCAACAAGTAAAATTATTTGTTTGAAAAACAGTCTAAAAAAGCCTGGTTTTTTATCGTTTAAGGTTATCGTTTTTATTTTTAATAAATTTTTCCCGAAGGTTGTTCCTTTTCTAGATTCGATTAACGGGAAGTACAAAAGAGCAATTAGTAGGGTTAAAGGAATGGTTATTTGGTCAATTATTATATTTAAATCTTCGGAAATATTTAGGCCGGTGAAGTAAATTAGAAGCCAGTTTATTCCATATAATATGAGGGCGAGGACGAGAAGATCTAGGATAAAGGCGCATAGTCTTTTAAAGGGATTTGAGAAAGGTCTTTCATCTTTATCGGAAATTTTTATGTCGGTAACGACGTATGTTTTAGTAACAAGGTCTCCTAATGTCTGTTTCTTTTTGGTGCCCGCACAGATTAAAAAGCCTAGTCCAAGGGTAATTATGTTTAGGAATTTGGCAAGGTTACGAATAAAGGCGATGAGGATACTTTCAGGGTTTTCTTCTTTATCTAAAACTTTTATACCAACTAGATATTTTCCGATGCTTCCTCTTAGTTTGGTTCTTTCCATAATAGTATTTAAAAATAGGTATAAAGATAAGAATATAAGGACAATGGCCAAGATACTGTGCTTAGTTATTTCAATTTTTAAGGCATAGGAAAGACCATAGGTTAGAAGAGCTATTAGATAGATGTCGATAAGTCCGGCCACTAATCTTTTGATTAATCCTGCATATTTTTGGTCTTCTAAAAAGGTTTTTGTTTTATCTTTGATAAAGAAGGCGTTTATTTCGTCAAAGTTATAATGACAATAGGGACAAATGTTTACTTCTTCGGTTAAGATACGACCACATTTAGGGCATCCGTGCATGTTTATCATCCTCTCTATTTATTATTATATCACAGCAAAAGAAAAACACACTAAGGTGTTTAAGCAGCTTTGATTTTATTTATATAATGTTTTACTTTAGTGGCCCAAGTTGTACTAGCGGCATATTTTTTATTCATTGATTCTGGGGTTGTTAGGCCATAATCATAATAGTTTTCTTTTAAGTTTTTAACAAAGCTATAGATTCCATCATCTAAGGTATTAAATTTGGCGTATGATGTTCCGTTGCAACTAGGAGAGCCTTTCATACCACCGACGTTGTTACATTTTTTTACTTGAGTACTACAGCTATAATTACAGCCGGTTTCATGTAGAACGATAGCAACGGCTAAGTATGGGTCAACGCCCATTTCAAGGCAATATTTGGCAAAACTTTCGCCGGTTCCTGAAAGAGTTGATTTAAGAGATCTGTTTAATTTTTCGACAAGTTCGTTCATAGTAAGACCATCATAAACTACTGGTTCAACTGGAGTTGCAGTATCAACTGGTTCATCTGAGGGAACAATAATAGTTTCGGGGTTTGTTTCTTCTGTGACTGGATGAGCTTCGTCAGGGGTAGCCATAGCGAGTTCTGTAGTTTCAGCTTTTTCTTGATTACCTTGAGTTTGTTTTTGGGACTGACTTTGAACACTTGTTTCATAGTCAATTTTCATGAAGTGAGGTAAAACCATTGACATTATTACTCCTAAGACTACAACAATTACGACTTTCATGTTCGAATTCATTTACATCTCTCCTACTATTATTTTTGATTTTAGCATAATAAAAAAAATTCGTCAAATTAGCGTAAAGTAGAAAAAGTTCTTGATTTTTCGACAAATTTTGGAGTTTTTCTTTTGATAAAATTTTAAAATATGAAAAAAAGCAAAATTAATTTGCTTTTAATTCATTCATATAGTTTCTGATTTGTGATGCCCAAGTAGAACTTGCGGCATATTTTGGACCAATAGTTTCCGGGGTTGTTAACCCTTTAGCATAATAGTTATTATAAAGGTTATTCATAAATGCCTTTATTCCTTCGTCTAAGCTTGAGAAGGCTTTATATGAACCACCGTTACAGCCTGGGGAACCTTTCATTCCACCAACGTTATTACACTGTCTTAATAGGGTACTACAAGTCCATTTACAACCGGTTTCATGTAGAACAATTGCGACGGCTAAGTATGGATCAATTCCAAGTTCGATAGCGTATTTAGCAAACGTTTCTCCAGTTCCGGCTAATGTAGAATTTAAGGAAGCATTAAGCTTTCGAACTAATTCGTCGTAAGAAACTCCGGTATTAGCCTCTGACTTTGATGCTAACTCAGCCTGTCTTTCGGCTTCAATTCGAGCAGCTTCTTCTTCGGCTTTTCTTCTAGCTTCTTCTTCCTGCTGTCTTTGAAGTTCTAAAGCTTTCTGTCTTTCCTCTTCTTCTTTCTTTCTTTGTAATTCTAAGGCTCTTTTTCGAGCTATTTTTATCTGTCTTAATTCTTCAACATCAATTTCAATTTTGAGTGTTGAAGGTTCATCGGCAATAAAATCAACTGCCGGTTTTATTTCTAGTTGTTCTTTTTCCAAAGGTGCGATTTCACTACTTTCTAATTTTTTGTTTTCAATCGGTGATTGAGCATTCATAGTAGTGATTAGATTATTGTTACTGATAGTTAAGGCCTTAACAGGCATTCCAAATGTTACTACAGTAACTAGTGTGATTATGGCCATTGATACGGCCCTAACCGAATGATTTGTTTTCATTTTCACCCTCTCCTGCACTTCAAAAATCAGAAAACAGGCATTATTCTAGCATAATTAAACTATCGAGTCAAATTATGTCTAATTTTGTAACAACTAATTTTGAGGTTTTCCCTTGAAAATGAAGGGTATTATACCTCTAGTAGTATTATATGCATCTTAAGGGGTGTTTTATACACAAATTTATCAGTTTTTACATATTTTTATTTGTCTTCACGGGTTATTTTTGACACGTAAAAACCCCGTATCTTAATTCAAGAAGCGGGGCTTTGGCAATACTTTCTACTTCACACTTTCTAGATATGCGATATAAATAGTCTGTTTTGTATTATCGTTTTTGGTACAGGTAATCATCGTAAGGGTACTTCTATTGGTATCCCGGTAGATAGTTACCATTCCATCTTTATTTTCGGTATATATATCATCTATTTTATAGGTATATACTTTTCCTTTGTAATCGATTTTAGCAGTATCACCAACTTGTAATTTATATAAGTTTTTGAAGTAAGCTATGCTACTGGTTCCAGAGTGTGAGACTAAAATAACGTTTCCATTTTCTTCATCTGGATAGTTGGTCGGATCTAGGAAGGTTATATTTTTACTGACGTTGTTGTCGGGATTATCTTTATCATAAAATCCTTGGGTTAAGTTGATTTTATCGATTGTGAGTATTCCTAAATAGCCATTATAATCAGTTATTGGAGCCTGATTTTCTTCGGCATCTGAGTCGACGTTTTGAGGTGTATTATCTTGAGTGCCTTCGTCACTATCAACATACAAGGAAACGCTTACTTCGCGGTAAGCTTTATCTTTTTTGGATTTTAAGTAATCACCAGAGACCAAAAGGAGACCAGCTATTATAACGATAAATCCAATAATAACAATGGTTCTGTTACTAAGTTTTGACATTGCTTCGTCCCCTTTCTTTTACAGCTTAAGTATAGCATGAATGGTTTTAAATGTAAAATATAGTTTTTTATCAAAACTTTTATTATAAGTATTTTTCATATATGGCCTTATTCTTTAAGTAACTTTTGTCTTGAGGAATTATTTTTCCAGCCTGTTCATTGGCGTCATAGGCTTTTTGATATTCTTTTAAATAGTAATAACAAGCGCCTAAATCAAGGTAGACCAAATATTTTTCGTATTCTGGATTATTGGAGTTATCTTTAGTATTGGATGCGAGATGTAACCAATAGGCGGCTTGACTATATTTTTTTTGACTTCTATATAGGTCACCTATTTTATATAGGCAGGTTACGGTTGGAACTTGGTTTTTTAGAATCAAAAATAGAGTATCTAGTTCTTTAGCTGTATTACCGATTATTTTATAGCAATCAGAAAGTTCGAGTAGAGCCATATAAAGATAGTGTTTATTTTTTTCATAATTGCCAATTGTCTTTTGAACAAAGTTTTCATATTTATCGATGGCCGTGGGAATTTTTTTCATATAATAAAATTCTCTTGCGTAGCAATATTCTTCTCTTAATGTGAATGTATGCCCTTCTTTGACCATTTTCTCAAATATGCGCATATTACGGTTAGGTTCGTTTATTTTTATTTTATTGTGGATTATCTTGATATCTGTCTGTTTGATTTTACCGGTTGGTTTTATATATTCGTGAATAGGACTTTCCCATTTATAATTATTTTTTCTTTTAAGTAGTCTGTGTTTTCTTTGAGCATAAGTAGGATTTCCATTTTTATCCCGGCTATAGATATAAATCATAGTATATATATCGACTGAGCCATCAATTGTTTTTCTTAATTCTTTAAATTTTTTTCGGTCTTCTTCTTCAATATAATCGTCAGCATCTAACCATAATATGTAGTCTTTTGTGGCTTTGGAAAATGAATAATTACGGGCTTTAGCAAAGTCATCGACCCACTTAAAGTCATAGATTTTATCTGTGTATTTTCGGGCGATTTCTTTTGTTTTATCGGTTGAGCCAGTATCGACAATTATTATTTCATCAACTAGATCATAAACACTTCCTAAGCATTTGGCTAAAACATTTTCTTCATTTTTTACAATCATGCATAATGATATTGTTTTCATATTCTCACCTTTATTTTAATTTTAACAATATAAAAACTAAAAATCAATTAGGTATATATGATTTGACTTTAAAAAGTCAAAGGCCTTGTAAAGAATTTGGTTTTGTGTGTTACAATGTATATAGGTGAAAGAAGCTTCATAAAATAAAAAAGGGAAGGCTTAACACCATCGTGTTGAGTACTTACCTAAAGTATTTTTTGGAAGTACTTAATCAAAGTAAATGATTTGATTGGGTACTTTTCTCTTATTATAGGTTACTAAATTACAAGTGTAAAAAGTAAGGCTATGAGTAAGAAGATAATAGTAATTAGTGACAATATTAAAAATATTTTGTGAATACTTTAAAGGAGCTTGCCAATCACCTTTTTTTATGTTATGATGTATACAGATGAAGGAAGCTTCATAAAATAAAAAAGGGAAGGCTTAACACTTCTATGTTGAGTACTTACCGTATTATATTTTTGTGTAAGTACTTAATCCAAGAGATTGAGTACTTTTCTATTTATAAAATTCATTATCATTTATATAATAATAAAATTAATAGAAGGATGATAATGATTAGAGCAAAGATTAAAAAATCTTTCTTAGTCATACCATCACCTCCTCTCGGAGGTAAGCACTCAACTGCTAAGTTTCCCTAATAAAATTATACAGTATAACGAATAGTTATACAAGCGAACATTTAAAAAAATAAATAAACAATTTTTACATATATAATGACTGCTTTTATAATAGGCAGTTTTTTTAAATAAATTAGAACTAAAGCACAAAACAATTTTTCAAAAATAAATTAGCACTCTTTCTTGACAAGTGCTAAATGATGTAGTATAATTAAGACAGTCAGTGAGAAAATGCGCTGAGTTTTTTAGAATGGAGGGATAATATGAATCCAGAACAAGAATATCAAGAAGGGCTTAAAAACCCACTTGAGAAATACGGCCGTGATATTGTTGCGGCAGTTAAGGATGGAAAAGTCGATCCGGTTATTGGCCGTGATGATGAAATTAGAAGTATTACCCGTATTTTATCAAGAAAGACAAAAAACAATCCGGTTTTAATTGGTGAACCTGGTGTTGGTAAAACAGCGATTGTCGAAGGTCTTGCCCAAAGAATTGTCAAGGGTGATGTTCCTAACAGTTTAAAAAATAAAAAGATTTGGGAACTCGATATGGGAGCTTTAGTTGCTGGAGCTAAATATCGTGGTGAATTCGAAGAGAGATTAAAGGCTGTCTTAAAAGAGGTCAAAGATTCTGATGGCGAGATAATTATGTTTATCGATGAAATTCACATGATTGTCGGTGCGGGCGCTGTGGAAGGTGCGATGGATGCCGGAAACATGCTTAAGCCAATGCTGGCCAGAGGTGAGATTCACTGTATTGGGGCGACTACTTTAAATGAGTACCGTAAATATATCGAAAAAGATGGAGCTTTAGAGAGACGTTTCCAAAAGGTTTTAGTTTCTGAGCCAACAGTTCTTGATACGATAACTATTTTACGTGGTTTAAAATCTAGATTTGAAGTTTATCACGGAGTTACTATTAAGGATAAAGCTTTGGTTGCAGCAGCTACTTTATCTGATAGATATATTACCGATAGGTATTTACCTGATAAGGCTATCGATTTAGTAGATGAGGCTTGTGCGACTATTAAGGTTCAGCTTGAATCTGTTCCTACTTCACTTGATACTTTAACAAGACAAATTATGAGACTTGAGGTTGAACGTGAGGCTTTAAAAAAGGAAAAGGATGAGTTTTCTAAGAACAGAATTAAAGAGATTGATAATAAACTTAAGGATATGAAGGAAAAGGAAAGCAAGCTTCGGGCTGACTGGGAAGCTGAAAAAGAGGTTAACAACCAAATCAACAAGAAAAAAGAAGAAATCGAAAAAGCCAACAGAGATTTGGAATATGCAGAGGCTAAATACGATTTGGAAACTGCTGCTAGACTTCGTCATGGGGTTATTCCAGCTTTAGAGAAAGAGCTTGAAAACTTAAAGACTAATAACAAAAATTCTATTTTAAGTGATGTTGTCGATGATGAATCTATTGCGAAAATTATTTCTAAGTGGACTAATATTCCAATTAGTAAATTAGTTGGTACTGAAAGAGAAAAGTTATTACATCTAGAGGAAAATTTAAAGAAACGGGTCAAAGGTCAAGATAACGCCTTGCATCTAGTTAGTGAAGCTATTATCAGAGCTAGAGCTGGTATTAAGGATCCTAACAGACCAATTGGTTCATTTATTTTCTTAGGTCCAACTGGTGTCGGTAAAACCGAGGTAGCTAAGTCTCTTGCTTATGAATTATTTGACGATGAGAGACACATGATCAGAATTGATATGAGTGAATATATGGAACCACATTCAGTTGCGAGATTAATCGGTTCTCCTCCTGGATATGTTGGATATGATGATGGTGGTCAGTTAACTGAGGCTGTCAGACGAAATCCATATAGTATTGTCTTATTCGATGAGATTGAAAAAGCTCATAAGGATGTATTCAATATTTTACTGCAAATTCTAGATGATGGTCGTATTACCGATTCTCAAGGTAGAACTGTCGATTTTAAAAATACTATTATCATTATGACTTCTAATTTAGGTAGTGAATATATTCTAGATAATGATGAAAATAGTCATGAAATGGTTATGAATGAACTTAGACATACGTTTAAGCCTGAATTTATTAACCGTATTGATGAAATCATTATATTTAATTCACTTTCTAAGGATGTAGTTTATGAAATATTAGATAAGATTGTTCACGAAATTGAACATAGACTTGATGATAAGAAGTTAAAATTAGTTCTTACTGATAAGGCTAAAAAATATATTGTGGATAATGCATATGATGAGAAATACGGAGCAAGGCCTATTAGAAGATATGTAAGCAGAAATATTGAAACTTTACTTGCAAAAGCAATTATCGAAGAGAAAGTCAAATTCAATTCAACTGTAACAATCGATGTTAAAGATGATAAATTTATAATTAAATAAGAACGATTTGTAATATAATCGTTTTAATATATGATATAACAAATGTACGGGAGGGTTGTAATGAAAAATAAAATAGATGATTTATTTAGAAAAACAATTGCTTCATTAGTCTCAATTAAAATCATATCTCATAATGAAGAGATAAAGAAAGAAGCTGATGATTATCTTTATGATTTAGTATATACATATTATGATTATATACAAAAAAGTAAACTTTCTACAAATTTCTTTAAATGTAAAGCTAAAAATATTGACGATTTTGCATACAAATGTATAGATGAAAAAGAAGATGATTTAATGCGACTTGCCGAAGACGTTCAGTATGGAGTACTTGAATTGACAGAAGAAATATTAAAAAATAAAAAATGATATATGATATGGAAGGATTTTATGAGCGAAGATGCTAAACAAACAAAAGGTGGTACGTGGATAAGGGTTACCACAGATAAAAATGGTGTCATAACTTTAGAAAAACAGTTTGCAAGGCCTTTTGTAGAGCAAAAATTTGTTAAATCTTTAAAATTACGAATTAATAATTTAAGAAAAAAATAATCTTTCAAGTGTAACAATTCATGTTCAGAAT
>ERZ1090868.671-NODE-671-length-19052-cov-14.789546_pt1 | contig 19052 bp, 28 predicted proteins | sample MGYA00478475_ERZ1090868 | MGnify/ENA primary metagenome ERZ1090868 (study PRJEB33644, sample SAMEA5815747) | chicken gut metagenome | biome: Chicken; feature: Gastrointestinal Tract; material: Caecum | place: Ireland | collected 2019-01-01 | study: A study of the...
AAAAGCAGTTTTACGTCATCGTAAACGGACAGAGGGTTGAAGTAACGGAAGAGGTATATCGCGCCTATGTACGACCGGTAAGAACGCAACAGAGAGCGGAACGGCGCAATTGGAGATGCGTTCTGAAAGCTGAAAAATATGGCTTGGTTCGATGCAAGAAAGATTGCAGTAAATGCCCCTATGCAATGCAGGGAAACGCTCCAACCGGGAATGAAACATCCCTGGAGACTTTGCGTGAAAGCGGATATGACGCTCCTTCCTTGCTCGATATGGAGTCGGATCTGATAGACCGCGAGGAAAGGGTGGAGAGAGTCGCGAGATTACATGAAGCAATAAAGCAGCTCAATGAGCGGCAGCAGTATTTGATCGCAGAATTTTATTTTAACGGCAAAACGCACACGGAAATAAGCCGCGCTCTCGGTATTGACAGAACTTCCGTTACAAAAGCAATCGCACGGGCGTTGGCTGCCCTGAAAAAAATTTTGCAGAAAAACTGAAAAATTTTTTATACAGACCGCCACATCTTCAAACTTTTTGTCCTTGTGATAGTGAAGGGAGTTGAGCCGGCGCCTGATAAGACAGCAGTTATATCTGAAAGCGTTCCGGTATTCGGCACGAATATCAAAAGGAGGTAATCGAATGATAACATCGGAACAAATCAGAAACGATCTGCGCGAAATCAGATACTATTATTCGCGTAAAGCCAGTCTGGATGACGCAAGTCATTCCATCGGCGATTCCGCAGTCCGTCAGCTTGTGGAGAAGTATAACCGCGCCATACGCGTGGCTCCCCTGCGGCTGTACGACATTTATGCCTGCCTGTATGTACGAGGTCAGACGCAGGAAGAGTTAGCCTACGAACTGAGCTATACGCCGCAGTATATCCGTAAACTCATCAGCCAGCTCCCCTCCTATTTCAAAAACAAATTCAATGAAACGGAGGTTACCTGATGGAACAATTTATGAAGCACTTCCTCGACGTTCTGCTGCACGCAGATCCGGAGGACATCGTATCGTCCTTTGACGACGATATGGAAGATGACTGCGAAGAAGAGGAAGAGGATAGCGGCGATTGGGACGGGGATATGCCCGAATTTCTCGAAAGATCGACCAATGTTTACCGTACAAGATTCTACATCGTGCGCCAGCAGATCATGTACCGGCGCGACTCGCTGCTCGGGGCATATCTCTGCAGCCGCGACACTTTCTATTGCCGCACGCCTGAACGCGACAGGCAGTACGAAGCTGCCTTTCCTCATAATCAGGAAAAGGACGGGAAGCGCATTCCCACTTTGATGTACATTCGTAAGTACATCGACTGACAACGGCGTAACCGAACGCAGAACAGTCAGGCGAGAACCCGTGCGGTACTTGCAAGTGTAAGAGCGGCCGTTCACCGCAATCGTTTCGCACGGGACGTAATGTCCGAAAAGCGCGTTCGTTACCACATATCCACAACTTTATATTTTTATTTCGCTTTGCTAACGGCAACACGGGCAACAAACACGCTGAGCTAACGGCGTTACGGGCAATTTCATTTGGAGGTTACAAATGCCCAGAAACAACAATTCCGGTAATAATTCCGGTAACGGCGGCAGATATAACAGTCGCCGCTGGTACATTCCTTCCAAGCGTGCCAAGAGCTATGCGGACGAGCGTAAGGCAAAAGTCCACCAGCACGGACCCAAGGAAGGCAAAGAACTCACCGATTACGAGGCAGGCATCCGTTCGGGATACTTGCAGGCACAGTCGGACCATGCAGGCATCTATAAGTACAAAAAGGCCCTTTCCGAGGGCAAGAGCAAGCAGGAAGCGCGCGATATCTCGCAGCGCAGAGGCAGAAATTAAATTCAGGGAGGAAGTAAATGGAAAAGAATGTGATCAAAGTCGAACGTGAAACGTTCGAGCGCAACGGCAAAACCTATTTCGGATATTTCGTCAGCGGCGTTGTCCGTGGCAGGAAGGTCAAGGCGGGAGTCAAGCCGCCCGATAACGGCGGATACACCGTTCTGGATATCGTCTTTGACGATGCAATGGAAGCGGATCTCTCCGTTACCCCCTTCGAAATGAAGGCGGAGGACGGAAGGGTCATCACGGGCAACACCTATGCGGTAACGTCGGTTGACCCCGAAACGGGTGAAATTTATTCCTGTAAGGTCAAGCCCGCACGTGAATCGGACAAGACTTTGCTTCAGATGCTGCTTTCCAAATAAAGGCAGTAAAAACGCGGAATGGCGGTTTACGGGGAAAACCGTAAGCCGCCAATTCCCCTATTTTTCAGGAGGTATATTATGAATAACGATTATAAAGGCGGCTCTTGGTCGGAGCGGTTCAGCTGGATAGTCACTATCGCCGCTATGGTGCTTGTTGCTATCCTCTCTATCGGTCTTCTCTGTGCGCTGTTTATACAGCCAAAGGAAGAAAAGAAAGAGGGAACCGAACAGACAGCCGTCAATGAACAGGCGACTGTTATGGACGGTGAAGGCAATGCCATGGTGAGCGGCAAGACATATGTCATGCCGCAGAGGATGGTCTTTGCCGCGACCGCCGCGGAAGCCGTCACCGCAAGCGAGGGCATCACACTCACTGCAACGGTATCGCCCGAAACGGCGGACAATAAAGCCGTGGATTGGACTGTGTCGTTCGTCAACCCCTCGTCTTCTTGGGCAAGCGGTAAAACGGTGACGGATTATGTAACGGTAACGCCTTCTTCGGACGGCGCGCTCACCGCAAACGTCAACTGCCTGAAAGCCTTCGGCGAACAGATAAAGGTCACGGTGACTTCCCGTGTGAACCCGGAGGCAAAGGCTGAATGCACGCTGGACTATGCCCGCCGCATTCTGGATACCGCGCTCTATCATGAAGAGATGGATAAAAATATCTTGGAGTTTGGCTCGGACGAGATACTCTTGGATATGGAAGTCCCCGATTTTGAAGGCTTCAAAGACGGAATGTCGGACGGTACCATCTGGGCGGGTGGTTATTATCAGACCTATCTGAATCCGGGCGTGCAGATAAGTCCCGAAGACGAAGCCGATCCAGAAGCCAAATGGGGCGACGAATCGGCAAAACGCACATATCGGTTTTCAGACTATACGATAAAGGACTGTCTGCCCTTCTTTTCGGAAGGCAACGAGTACGGGCTTGAGATCGAAAGTCAGACGGACGTCCACGATGATATCATTGAGCTTTTTATAAACTACGCAAGAGAAGCCAATGCGGACAGAGGTTCGCCCATATACACTTTTCAGGAGATAACGAGAAACGGGTTCATAGTCGGCAATAACCCCGTCATGATGGCAATAGAGATGCTCACAGGTTATAACGGCGTGGGTATGTCGAACTTTGACGCCGCGCTCTACGAAAAGTACATGGGGATGTTCATTGATTGGGTACAGGAAAACCCGGATACTCCCATTGCAGAATACACGGTAACTTTTACCGGCAAATATTCTACGTTCACGAGGCACTATTCCTTCCGCTTCAATCCCGAAACGGTAGAGATGCCCGTGTTCTCGCTGGGGCTTGACAAAACGGAAGTCGTGATTTAAGGAGGAGGTTTTTATGAGTAATAACGAACTTTATGAACACAAGCGTTCGGATACCGTCAAATGGGTATTGACGCTCTTTGCATTTATTCTTGTAGGTGTAATGCTCGCGGGCGTTATTCTTGGCTGGTTCGATAAAAAGGAAGAGCCGCCCGCCGAGGAAGAGCAGACGGAACAGGCAGCCGTCACGGACGGCGAGGGTAACGCCATGGATGAGGATATCGTCTACCCGATGCCGGAAAAGATGTCCTTTTCTGCCGCGGCGTTTGCGCAACCGCTGGCACAGTTCGGGGAACCGAGCGGCACTACCGTTACTTCACCGCAGAGCGTGGACGTGCGTATTGAAGCATACGTCTACCCCGAAAGCGCCGCAAATAAGGCAGTCGATTTCTCCGTTGCTTGGGGGAACGCTCCTACGCACGGCAGCGAGCAAGTGAGTAATTATCTCACCGTGACGCCCGATTCGGACGGCAGCACCACAGCTACCGTTTCCTGTAAAAAGTCGTTTGGCGACGATACCATCATCATTACCGTAACTACCCGCGAGGGCGGTTACACGGCGACCTGCACGGTTTCGTTTACGGGTATTGCAAGCGGCATTGAGATAACGAGCAGCACCGCCACAAAGAAATCAACATCTGCCCGCGGCGAATACTATGAGCTCGGCACGAGCAAAACGTACACCTTCAATATCGGGCTCACGAACGCCTTTAACGATGCCGCAGGCAATCTCTCCGTAACGGAGATCGGCGGCGAAGGCAATATGTACTTCGGTAACGGTTCGTATAACGACGGAGGGTATATCAATTTCACGGATATGGTACAGAAAAGCATCGGCGAGTTTGCGGATGACTTTATCACTTCGGCGACCATTTCTGGGAATACGCTCACCGTAAAGACGGGTTCCAAAATATTGGAGAATTACTATTCGAGCTACGGCCCGGACGAGTATTTTATCACCGATATTTACTACGACCGCTATGTCGTCGAGATGAACGACGATTGGAGTATCAAGGACTCTTCCGATACGTTCAGAAACCAGAACGCGAAGACCAATGCGCAGAACATCGGTTCTTGCTACTTCTATGTGACGGTCAAGGACAGCATCAGCGGACTTACGGAGACAGTCAGGCTGTGGCTTGTCAGTTCTGTGAACGGCGTATCCCTCTCACAAACAGAGCTTGAATTTTAACGAGGAGGTGAAACCATGCAGAGCAAAGGACAGACAGCGGCGAAGGTCATAGGCGTTATCCTCGTCCTTCTGCTGCTTGCGGGCATCGTTGCCGTCATCTATCGCTTTACAAACGGCTTCAACGAGGACTTCAAGACCTTCTATGTCGAGTACGACGGCGAGCAGATTTTGACGGCGGACAGTAAACTGCATCTCGTAGATGGACAAACGCACCGCTTTGACGTCAAGTACACCTTCGACGCGGGGAACGCCGAGCCGAAAGACTATAACGTCAAAGTAATACCGAACGCCGAGCGCGACTTCGATTTCACGGTGGACGGTGAACGCTACCTCTATTCCAAAGAAGGTGACATGACGGCGGCGTTCGGACTGAACAAGCAGGATACATACTTCGAGCTTGTCCTTCCCGAGGACTTCACGTTGCAGTACGCATTGCAGAGCTGTTACCCCGGCAAGGAAGTAATCGTCCCCGAAGAAGCCGAGCAAGGAAATCCTTACCCCTATACGCTGGTCGTATCCTCGTATAACGAGAGCGTCACTTACAATATACGTCTTTCGGTCGGCGCAGAGGTCACGGGCGTAACGCTCGATCCTTCGCAGATCATCTTTACAGGCAAGCAGGAATGAGGAGGCGAAACATGACGATACGGAACATAAGAGCTATGATTGCGGCAATGTTGCTCGCACTTCTTGTGTGTTTTGGCGCGGTCATGGGCGGACAAGGTTACTTGTCCGCTTTTGCCGCCACCGACGTGCAGACGGCATACGAAAATACGAATGTTTTAGACAATCTGGAAGGCAGCACCATCGGCGGAAAGGAGTTCGATATCGCGGACTATCCGCATAACGACAGCGGCAAGCCGCAGGTCATTTCCCTTGTGGAGTTCTGCTATTCCTACTATGCGGACAGGCAGGCGGACTTCGGATTGTATATTTATCTGTATAACCCGCAGGACATCGCCTTAGATATGGCGACGGACAGGAACAAAATTCAGCTCACCTACGGGGATAAGCAGAGCTATTCCAAGTATACGCTGGAATTTCTCAACTACTCCGAAAAGGCGGGCTATGAGGGCAGGTTCTATAAGTTCAAAATACGTTTATCGGAAGCCGAGCGGTTGGATATCCTGAATACCGTGGACGACAACGGGCGCATGTATAAAATAAGCGGCATAGAGCTGTCGTATAAAGGCACGGTAACGGAATACGTCTGCGCGCAGACCTATACATACACGGGCTATGCCGAAGGCTACGGCTCCGAGCTTGCTGCGGGCGATACGCTTGCGTGTAAGGTGGACGGGTTCAACAAGTATCTCACTCTGGACGTGCGGTCCACTTACTACCGCCCGGAAGGGAGTAACGGTTCGGAGAATAAGCAGGACACACTGCACTCCGTTTATTTTTCCGTTCCCAATGAAATCATAAAGGAATATGGCGTAATGACCGCCGTCCATGCGACGTGGCTTAATGCCTATACTTCGCCCATTTTAGTAACGGGTAACGAAGAATACTACAACGGCTTTATGGAGCTGGTCGGCAAGGAAAGTCCCGAAACGGACTATGCCTTCCACACCAATGAAAAAGGCGGATACCTGGGCGGTTTTTATTTCGTCAACTATTCGCACGGGTATAACTACTCAAATTCGGTGGACGATGTTCTTACAAAACTCAACTATGTTTTCTATGCGGAAAACGGCGATGCGGACAGTTATATACTGCCTGCGGAAAAATTGCTCGGCGAAGAGAAAAGCGGCAAGAAGGGTTGGCTGGAAACCTATACACAGAATTTCGGCGGTGAGCTTGTAAACGATAAGTACAGCGCCGCATTGTTTGAAAGCGTGGATGCGGCTTTTACGGACAAGACTATCACGAACGACGACACGTTCAGCCTTACAAGCGTTACGACCTCTCAAAACCTCTGGCAGAAGATCTGGGGTACGTCTACGTCTTACACCAACACCTATACCATGAGCGCCATTCAGGACGTAACGCTCGACGATATGGATAACGCTTTGAGTGAAAAGCAGTTTTGCGACGAGTACTTCGTTGCTGAGGGCGATTACGATGAGCTGTATTCCTATGTCAGGACGGCAAAGACGCGGGACGAAACGGTTTATCTGTTCCGGTATTATCAATCGGAATACTTTGCCGTGGAGCTTTCCGAGGGCGTCTATGAAACGGGGTTTTATACGCAGATCGTAGGCGATATGTCCATGCCGATGTACGGTAGACACTATGAGCATAAGGACACGAACGCATATCTTTGCCAGATGTGGGTACAGCTGGATTTCGACATTATCGACCTGACGTTCACTAAAGATAATGTGGATACGGTCATTCCCGTCATTATGTCGCCGATGGATATTGCGGCAGACGGCACGCCGCCGCTGGTTACTACAAAAGACGGGCTTGCTTGGTGGCAGATTCTTCTCGCCGTGCTGACGCTCGTCGTTGTTGTCATTCTCTTATTCAAGTTTGCTCCGCTTATTGTCTATGCGGTCGGGAAAATCGTAGCCCTGCCATTCAAGGCAATCAGCGCGGCAAGCAAGAAAGTCAAAGAGCGACGGAAGGAAAAGAAAGCACAAAAGCACGAACAGAAAAAGCGAGGTGATGACAATGAAACCTAAATTCAATTGTAAATCGAATGCGCAGAAGTATGCCATCCGCGCCTACTATGCGAAAAAGAACAAAGCCAAGAAGCAAGAGCCTGATGCCCGCGAACGCTATATGAAGGTCATGGCGGAAGATTTCCCGAAAGACTTTTTGAGTGACGACGAATGGGACTATATTGAAGCTATGGCACACTGGCCGAATAAATAACAAAGGGATAGGAGGACGTAATGAAAACATTCAGACGTATATTGGCAATCGTCCTCCTGACCGTGGTGGTTTTGGCGGTCGGCTACTTGTGTTACACAGGCAGCCGACTTGCCGACACTTCTCAGGAGGCATTTTATGAGCAGACGATTTCATATTAGCGTTACGGTCATTATTTCACTTATATTCCTTGCTTTGACAGCTGTATTCTGGCAATCGTATGCACGCTTCGGCGAGGCGTGCAAAGATTTCGGACTCTCCGTTGCCTACTATTTTTGCGAGCTGTTTGGAGCAGACTATTCGTTTACGCCTACGGTCACGAAGTATTCGGGCGTGTTGCAATGGGAGATAGCTTTACCGGCAGATTTCAATGAATTTACTGTTTCGGTGAGCAATTTCTTTGCAATGCTTACGGACAATGAAAACTTTGCCGGGTATTGGTTGGCAGTCGGCGATGTCATGCTGGTCGTGGCAAAAGCCGTTGCGGTGATCCTGCCTTGCGTCATGGTGTTGCTGCTCGTGGTCGTTCGTCTGTATCGTCAGGAAAATACCGACCATAACCGTGATACCGGGCCGCTTAAAATCTTTAAGTGGCTGTCGGAGAGAACCTATCAGCCGATAAAATGCGCAGTCTTTTCTTACCGCGAATACCTTTCGGAACATAAGCCGGTCTGGATATGCTGGATTGTCCTCTGGGTATTCCATCTGAATGTGGCAAGCATCATCATGGGCTTTCTGGCTTATTACTTCTACTTCGTGTTGAGTTTCGACGTTGCGGGGCTCTATGTGCAGGTCTGTAAGCTGTTTGTCGATTTGCAGGTCATCTTTCGTCACTTTCCATGGTGGAGTATCGTAACGGTAACGTGGCTGCTTTTCAATCGTTGGCGCAAAAATATAGCGCTCAACAGGTTGCGGCATTTCGAGGCTCGAAACTGCGGGTTTATCAACGAGCTGCCCATCGTGTCAATGTCTTGCGGCTCTATGGGAAAGAAAAAGACCACGCTCATTACAGACATGGTGCTCTCTCAGGAGGTAATGTTCCGACAAAAAGCGCTCTCCATATTGCAGGAAAGCGATATGAAATTCCCCTATTTCCCGTGGATCTCCTTCGAGGACGAATTGAGGGCCTGTATGGCGCACGGTACCGTGTATAATCTCGCGTCAATCAAGACATGGGTGGCATTAAAACGGGCGCGCTTTGCCCGTCATCATAACGTTCAATGGCAGATATATGGCTACGATTTGGCGAGATATGGCGGGGAATTTGATGACGCTCTCAAAGTAAACGGACTGTTTGACGTTCTGGAAACTTATGCTTCCGCCTACTTCATTTACGTAATAGAGAGCAGCCTGATTGTGGCGAACTATTCTGTCCGCACGGACAACCTGATGCTGGATAGCGGCAATTTCCCACTGTGGCTGACGGACTTTTTCCCGAAGAACAGAAGAACGGAGAGCCGCCACGCGCACATCCTCGATTTTGACGTGCTGCGCCTGGGCAAAAAAGTGTTGGAGAATAATCCGCTTGCAGGAAGTTTCGAGTTCGGCGTCGTTGCCATTACGGAGATCGGTAAGGAACGTGGAAATAACCTTGAACTAAAAGAAGTTAAGAAGGGCACGGATGCAGCAAACCAGAAGAACGATCTGTTCAATTCATGGCTTAAAATGTGCAGGCACTCTGCTACGATAGACAACTTCCCGTTTATCAAAGTTTTCACGGACGAGCAGCGCCCCGAGAGCTGGGGTGCGGACGCGAGAGATTTGTGCGACGTTATTCACATCGTTTCGTCGGGGGATATGCGCCTTGCAATGCCCTTTTACACGATAGAAGAGATGCTCTCGGAGTGGGCGTTCAATCGCTTTATGCGCCTTTATGAAGACTTCCGTTTCCGTCGCGGCGACAACACGCTTTTAGTACATATCTTCAAAAGCGTTACTGCGTGGATCTGGCGCAGGAACCTGCGCATCTACAACCTCTTCGGCTATTCTGTTTTGAAGATAGAAAAAGAGCGCGGCACAATGGACGGCAAGACGGAGAATAAGAAATATTACCTGATGAATGCAAAAATCTATGCCAAAAGATTCAGCACAGACTGTTTCTCGGACTATTTCAACGACCTTGCGCGCCGCAGCCATACCGGGCTTGCGGATTATCTTGAGTACGCGACCGAAAAGGCGAGTGTGACGGAATTGCAGGCGCAGAACAGTTATTTTATCAATTTGTTGTACGGAGGTAGACCATGAAAAAATGTAAGGTATATTCGGACGGCAGTCATTACATAGCTATCCGTCCTACCGAAGGATATTCCGGGCCGAGGCGCAAACCTCCTCCCGAAGAACCGATTATTGTGGAAGAGGCGGCGCCATCAGACGTGCAGAATGCAGTCGTGGAAGAGTGTGCGGCGCCGCAGGGACAGGAGCAAACGTGCGGGGATATGCCCGAACAAACGCAGTCGGAGACGGTAAAAGAGCGGCATATAAGCACAAGAGCGGACGAATTTCTGAAGTGGTACAGGGAAAGTTACGGAATGAAGAAAAAGGAGCAGTATGCGTTTATCGCCTCCAAACTCGCCCCTTATTTTGAGAGTGATGAGGCGCTGCATAAGTACCTCGACTATAAAATGGAGTGTAAGAGGCGGTCGGAAACCGCGAGAAGGATCCGTTGCCAGCGCCGCGCCGCCCTGCACGAGCTAAGCTATTTTGCAACTTTTACATATGACGATAAGAAAGCGACGGAAAAAGAATTTGAAAAGAGACTGCTCACGGCATTATCCAACCTGGCGAGCAGAAAGGGATGGAAGTATATGGGCACATGGGAACGCGGCGGCGATACAGACCGCCTTCATTTCCATGCCGTCCTCTATATCCCGGAAGGAAAGATGGTCGGGAAACTTGAATTGAAGCGAGACTATGACGTAAAGAAGAAGCGGATGGTCGAACGAATGGAAAACAGCTTCTTTTGGGACCGCTTCGGGCGGAATAAATTTGAACTCATCGACGGCACCGCTTTAACGATCGGAACGGCGGTAAGCTATATCATCAAGTACATAGAAAAATCGGGCGGGCGCATCATCTGCTCGAAGGGACTGAGAACATTTATTGAAACGGACATCGACAACGATGACGTCGTGGCACAGCTTAGGGAGGACGACGATAAAAAATACCTGCTCTTTGACGATTTCAAAGTGTATAAGGACGGGAAAGAGCTTGGCGCGGTAACGCCGGGCGTTTTGGCGCAGGCAAAAACGGTGAACTGAACGTCGCAGGACAAAACAAAAGGCAAAACCTGAAGAAAAGCGCGCGCGGAGACGGGGCGGTTTGCAAGCGGTTCAGCGCAAACGCCCGTCCGCCGCGATTCAGGTTTGCCATTGTTTGCGTGCAGGCAGTGTGTGCGCTTGGTCGGCGGCGCGCAGCGCCGCCGCTTGTTTATAACCAAGCGCACACACTGCCGTCATTTGTGAATTTCTAACAAAATTTTCATGCGTTTTCAGTGCCTTGCATTAAGCCTTTTTCGCCTCTGCCAGATTGACCGTCGGAATGCCTTTTCGCTTTGCGTAATGGTAAGTCAGCGCTGCGCCTCCCCAACCGTGTGTGATATAGGCAATGAGCAGGTCGGCTCTGTCAACCATCCATTCGTTCCGGTGGAGAATGGCGTACTTCGGCGGTACGTTTTCAAGCGCAGGATAGATAACCTCGTCAAAAAAGCCGTTGTATTCTTTGATCCTTTCCTGAAACGAAACGGTCAGATAAGGAATTACAAGACAGTTGCGGATATTCTTCGCTTTAGTTTGCGCTTCTTTTACGCAATGCGCCGCAAAATAATCAAATCCCCCGTATCCGCCGCTGTAACAGACAAGCGTATCTGTCTGCCCGGCACGAACAAGCAGCTCGTCTGTAAGGCGTTCTTTCAAAATGGAATTTCCCTGAAAATCGCGGTGTCCGCAAAATGTTATAATCATTTTTCCCTCTGTCAGATTCCGTATCCTTGATTTCATTGTTGTAATTGCCATACGGCGTTATAACTTCCTATATTATACAGGATAAGCGTTCAATGGGGCAACCGATACGGCGTTTCAAATCCGTATTTTTAACGGCGTATTTTGGTAAACTATTCAAAAGAACCTGAAAGGAGTTTTTATTTTGACTGTTTGCCAGGCGGTGGCCATCCGCACCAAAAATTTATTATCGGAGCGTAAGATGACGCAATATCGTTTGGAACAGGATTCCGGTATCCAACACGGTACAATGAACGGCATCATGAGCGCCAAAAATCGCGGCATTGAGCTGAATACGGTCATGATGATTGCCCGCGGTTTCCGTATGACGGTGTTGGAATTTTTGGATGACCCTGTTTTTGCATCCGAAGAATTGGAAATCGAGTAAATTAAAAGAGTTGCACATAAAAAAGGGAGAAGCCGGATGACTTCTCCCTTTTGCTTATATGAGTTTATATCAATGATATTCCATTAAAGGAATTTGCCGTTATAACTCTTTGTATGAAGTTTTTATTATTCATTGTCATTAGATGGCTCTGTCCATGTGTTTGTTTTTTTATGTAAAAAATGGTATAATTTATTATGGTGATAAATCTGTGAGTATAAACAAACCGTTATTTGATAAAATTTATAAAAAATGCTCGTCCATTATAGATCAGTCTGTTGACTCTAACATTATAAAAAAGCGGAAAAGATTGGACGACAATTATGTTGCTTTATGTAAGAGTGCAGATCATGAATTTCAGGCATTTTATAGTATCGTGCACGAGCTTCGTTTATATGATTATGTTAAGAAATTGGGAATAGGTATCAATGCGGCAAATGACAACAAGGCCGGACCTGATTTTGTAACAGATTTGGGCTATATTGAATGCGTCAATGCAACGAAAGGCGAACTCGGAACTCCAGAGCGGTTGTGCCTGGAAAATCGGTTAAAACAGTCTATGAATCGTTATGTGTCTGCTTTGCCACGGCTTTCGAGCGCGATTTTAGATAAAAAAAGAGCGTATAAAGGTTATTTGCAAAAATGTCAAATAGATGAAAGCAAGCCTCGTATTATAGCAATCAGCACATCTGTTTTTTCAAATGAATTTCATAGCCAATTAAATCTGGAACTTATTCTCAAAATTTTGTACGGTATAGGTTGCAGAACTATGCGTTTCAATCTTGCTGCAAATTCTTTTGTTGAGGAAAACGGCGTTGAGTCACATGCATACGAAGAATCGGCTGTGAAGCCGCCACGCAATGTGGATTTACCGTTAAGCTATTTCTACAATGAAGAGTTTAAGGATATTTCTGGGGTAATTGTAAATAACAATGCAATTAGCGAGGATTTAGAAAAAGATTATTTTTGCCTTCTGTTAAATCCTTTTGCTAATGTACCTATTGATAAAACGCGTTTACCAGGGATTAAATACTTTGAGCTGGATAACGTGGATAACAATTATGCAACTTTCAGATGGTATAACGAATAAAAAAAGGGAGAAGCCGGATGACTTCTCCCTTAACTTTTCAGGCGCGGATAAAATCGGACAGTTTATATCTGCATCCGCGAAAGCGCACATAACAATTTTTTGTGCCGTAATGCAGCTTCAGGCGGTGATATGTCCTCTTGCCGCTCCAGGCGCCGGCAACGAGATAGATATAGTCCTCGATGCCGAATTCGATATGTTTTATTTCCAGGCCGCCAAAACCGCTGTAATAGGCAATGGTCGTCCTGTTTTCACAAGTTCTCTTTACAGCGCGTTTGCTCATTCTGTCACCTCATACGATTTGCCGTGTACGGCAATGCCGTTGCCGTATCTTTCCGGCGCTCCTTTCCCGCAAGCGCGTACAACGAGCTGATTGCCCTCAGGAACCTTCGGAAAGTCTCCGTCGAGGAATTTATCGGCACCTCCGACTTCGACGATTTTGAAGCCTTTCTGAACGAGATATGAGCTGAATTGCCAGAGCTTTTCAAATCTGCCGTTGCTGTCAAAGATTGCGCAGATATTCCTGGCGGGGTGGTATGCGGTTATTCTGAAATAGTTTGCCATGGTGTTTTCTCCTTAATATCTTTTGAAAGCGTACTTTGTTACGAGCCCCTGAAGGGGGTAAATTCTGTCTTTATCGAACGGCGCTATCGTCGTTTCCAGCGTATATGGAGCGAACTCGTCTGTAAGACAGGCAATGCAGTGATAGCTTTCTACTTCGATGACAACGAAAGTAGCGTCCTCGCTGTTCGGGCAATGGCCTTTGAGATACTGCAATGCCTTTTCTGCCTGGTTTGAAAGCTCGGGATTGTCCCTCCTGAATTCGGATACAGTGTAGATTTCGTCGATGTAGTTTTTCATATGAACTCCTTTGCGGTTATGCCGCCGTCTGAATTTGTTTGAGATGCTTATTTGCGTATGGCAACCAAACTTTATTGACGTAATGCAGAATTTCTTCGCTTGGTTTTTGATTGTAAGAGGCATAGCATTGCAACACCTTGTGCATGGAGAGCGAGTATTCGAGCGTTACGAGCGGCTTTTCAGGCTTTTCCTTTGCGCGGATAAAGAAAATGAGCGATTGCTCCTTAGCAAAACGCTCATCGTATTGCATCCGCCCTACACAATGGTGCATGAGTTCGCCTTCGCGGATAAGGTCTGCCGGCGATTTTGCAATGACGCAGATAAAAGCGCTCCGTTTGTTGTGCTGCAGCGGAGAATACTTCTCGGCTACTTCGGAAAATTTCTGTTCAAGCTCTTGCTTCTTGCCTGCTTCTTCGATTGCCTTTTGTTCTGCGTATTGCTGCGTGCGTAAATCGTGGGCATAGGTAAAGTCTTTCGGGTACAAATTCTGCTTTAAGGTCATATCGATTCCTAAATGTTTGCAGGCGTTCAGGTAGTCGAGATACAGCCGTTCGGAGATGTTGTGCTTTTCTGCATAATCAAAATACTTTTTTAGTTCATAGCCCGGAAACGCTTCGCGGATCGGCGCCGTACTTGCATCTCTTTCAAACTGCTTTTTGCGGAAAAGGAAGTGGGAGACTTCCTTTAGCGGCAATCCCGTCTTATACGCCTGCGTGATCGTCGTGATGTTATAAGCGTTCCCGTACGGAAGGGCGAGTTCCTTTCGGCTTCGTATCACCCACTTACAGAATGCTTTGTCTTTGACGAGCTTTTTGAGGAGGGAACGGTTTTCCGCATACGCGCCCAAACCAAGTTTCAGAAGGTATTCCGTCTGCGGGTATTGCTCGTAGATACGAAGATAACTGATGATGTCGCGTCCCTTGTAGAGCTGATAGGCGCTGTATTTGTATTCGGGAAGTTTTCCGACCACTCCGCAGTTGATAAGCGGTGCATACGGGTCATAATACCTGGCATCCGCAGGATACCATTTGCCGTCTTCAAACCGCTTTTGTTGCGATTGCAATTCCTCTGCAAACCAGCCTACGCGGTAGCCGTATCCGAAGTAGTTATACTCCATATCGCGGACATAACATTTCGGAGAATGAACGCCGTGTACGGCAACCTGCTTGCAAGCCCAATGCTTGTTCTGAATGGTCGCAACGGCGACAGTTACTTTTACAAGTTCCTTTTTCCACACGGTCAGATATGCGTAATAGCGTACCGTGCTCGTCTGCCAGGGCTCGATTTTAAGATCGCGCCTGTAAATCTCGTCCATAATGTATCTGGGAATAGGTTTTATGTCTTTCTCGGTCATGTTATCACCTCAGGTCAATTTCATCGCCGAACATTTCGCTTAAAATCGCGACTGCTTCGGAGTCGAATGCGGAAACATCGAAAGCGTATTCTTCGTCAGCAGCGGTGGAGGCGTCTTTTAATAACATTTCGCCTGTCGGATTTTCCGTGTGGTAATCGGACAGAATGCCCGAAACGGTCGGCAAGCTCTCGTCAATGTCGCCGTCAAATTCACGCATTTCCTCTTCGGAAAGTATCTCGCCCGTTTCAGGGTCAATGTTCTGCGGTTGTTCCACGGCTGTCTGTTCAGCCGCTTCGCAATCGCATTCTGTCGGTTCTTCGTCCGATTGAGTGGCACATATGCCTGAATTATCCTCGTTTTTGAACATATCGAACATAGACATCTGCGGTTTCGGCTGCGGTTTCGGCGGTGTGTATTTTACCGTCGGAGCCTTTGCTGTGGCGCTGGGCTGTTTCTTGTATTCCGTGCCGTCCTCGTTAAAGAGCGTACCTTCGATGCTGTCCTCTTCAAAGTAATGAACAGCCCAGCCGAATACAACTTCGTCCTCCACGCAGGCGGAATTTGCTCCTTTTTCGGCAAGTTTTCTTGCCTCGTCCGAGGCGTATTTCATAAAGTCGTCCAGCGTCTTTTTGTTTTTCAGCGTTTTGCCGTCCTTTTCTATGACCGTGCCGTTGTTTATCTTGTCGGCAAGGGCAGAAGAGGCGTTATTTTCAAGATATTCCTTGACCAATTGCTGTGCTTTGGTCTTTGTCTCAAGGTTCAGTCGCATAAATTTTCTCCTTCTATGAACGCTTCCGCCGCAAGCATGATTCCGGTCGAAACGCCGCGTTTGTAAATCATGAGCATCAGGTCGTCGTGATTGTTTTCCGTCAGTTCAAGGAACGCTTCAAAAAGCTCGTCGCTTTCTTTTGACAGAGTGGCTTTCAACTTGTCGTAAAGGGCAAGTTCTTTTTTTCGCTTCTTTTCGGGCAATACTATGTCCTTTGCGTAGACGTTGCCGTAGTAAAGATTCTCAATCAATGATTTCATATCGCGCCTCCTTAAAACGGTATATCATCGAGCAGTTCGGCTATCTTTACTTCCAGTCTGTCAAGAGAGGTGTAGTTGTTGAAACCGCCCCTGTAATCGACCTCGCTTTCAGCCGTTCGCACGAGGATATGGTTGAACCATTCGTTTGTAAAGTACCTTACGTCGCTGATGGATATGTAGACGCATTTATTTTCTGCGCTTTTGATAAAGGCGGAAAAGCAATAATGATTTTTCCCGACGTTGACAAGCTGCCAATGGTTTTCGCGGCATAACGTTTTCAGGTAGTTCAGATATTTTGTCTGAAAACTCTTGTAATCGTCGCCGGTGTAGTACCCGGTAGAAAATTCGTGTGTGAGATATTTTTTGAGTTCTGCGATTTTAGCCATAGTTTCAATTCTCCTTTACGATTTCATAAACGTCGTCTGCGTAATATTCGCAAACAAACCAATTAAAGAGGGCGTGACATTTCACGCCCTTGTAGTCCACGATATAGTCGTTATCCCCCACTTTTTCAAGCACGGTGATTTCATCCATTTTGCCGTTCAGGGAATGGATATGAGCTTGTACCTTGTAAGAATGAGCGTTCATTGCTGTTCCTCCTTGTTACGCAATTCTCTTGATTCCGCCGCCGAAAGAGTGGACTACTATATCGCCGAACTCCGAGCAGTAATCGTCATTCACATTCCACACATACGCATAAGCGTAAAATGTGCCGTTGCCTGCCGGTAACAGCGTATCGTCCCATTCCTCGGTGTAGGCAGAAACTATCAGAAAATCGTACATTTCGCCGATACTCGTCATTTCGTGCGTTACAGCATATACAAGACAGTTATATTTTTCTTCCAGTTCTTTGATTTTTGATAAAATAAGCGGCTCCTGGTCAACCCAGAAGCCGCCGTAGTTTTCAAAAAAGCAGACACGTCCGCTATTTTCAAAGCCGCTAATGTATGGCTTATATATGTCGAGTTTTTTCATAAGCTCTATTGCTTTTTCTTTCTTGGTCGTAGTTTTATTCATTTTAATTTTTCCTTTCTTTGATTTTTTTGATTGTCGGTTCAAGTGGTATAAATGCCGTAAAACCGATGCGGGTAATTACGCTGTAATACCATTTGCCGTTGTCGAATACATAGATGTATTCTATCCACGAGGTAGTGTCTTTGAGTTCTTCTTCCGTGCAGGTGAAAGCCTCCTGACCTTCTTCGCCCCTGTCCCGACCGTAAAAGATGGTAACGTCCTTGTCGGGCTTATCAAAGCTGTGCGTGCTGTCTTTTTCGGGCGTTATTTTTTCCCGCAGAGAGGAGATGTTGCCGTAAGATAACAGTTCTTCAACGCGTTCCTTTGAGTTGTAGTGCTCGAGTAACATAACGCCGTTGTAGTCAAGATATCCGTCATAGTGGCAGTAGACGCCCCTATAGGTGTCCTCGCTCGTTTTCATAGCGATATAACTTCTTGTCGACATATTTTATTCCTCCTTAAATTTTACTTTCTAAAGCCTCGAAGTTGTAGCCGATGTTTCTCAGCGTTTCTTCAAAGCCGAACCATGCGAGTAAGTTCTGGTTGTGGCATTCCTGCGCAAGCGGATCCTCTTTGTCCCACTTTTCGCCGAAGAGGTCTGACGGAGCATAGAGCCCCGTTCCGTTCATCGTGTCGTATAAAAGCTCATTGATTTCAGAATGGTACTGTTTGTAAAAGCGCACCGTGTCCGTGTAATAGATGAGTTCACCGACAATGCCCGACTGACAGCCGTGATACAATACGTCGGTGAATATGCCCGATTTATCGCTGTATTCGCTCCAGCATTCAATTACATAATTGCAGACGCGGCGTTTTAGCGGGCTCTCTGACTTGCGTTTGATTTCTTTAATGTTTGCAAGGGTAAGTTTCATTTCATATCTCCTCAAAGTCGTCAATGTGGATGTGTTCCTGACCCGAAACGCCGTACTCGAAGTACAATCCGTTTTCATCGGAGAGAAGGTCATAATCCGTAACGGTTATTTTTCCGTTTTTGGTAACGGCAATCGTAATTTTGTCGCTTCCTTCGTAAAGGGCAACAATGTTGAAAACGACGGTATCTTCACCGTCGAAAAGCTGAAATTCTTTGAGATAAAATTTGTTCATTGCAAGCCTCCTTAGTCAACCAACTTGTACCAAATGGAATACTCAACTTCGATCTCTCTCGTTTCATATCCGGTGCTTTCGCCGCTCGACGTTTTCTTTTCAAATTCGATTTCGCGGATCTCGTAGTAAGCGCCCTTGAACTCTCCGTCACGTCCCGATACGGCGTGGCAATTCTTGACGCAATCTTCAAATACGCGGATATACGCATTGCCCTTTTTGCTCATACAGGCGATAACGAGGTCACTCTCGGTGATAAACCCGAGACCGGTCAGCTTGTTGCTTCCGAACCGATTGTTTCTGGAAACGGAATAAACTACTTTCTTCATTTGGAACTTCCTCCAATTATTTATTTTTTGCCTTTCGGCAGGGCGAAAAGGGCACAGCGGGAGCTTATTTGCCTATCCTTTTTTGTCTTTTACGGAAGTCAACGAGACAAGAAAAATTATTGCATTCAGGTCGGTAAAACCTTAATAAAAAGAAAAAGCCGAGCAGGTCAATTACCTGTTCGGCCGTATATATGTCCGATTTATTCAATTTTTCGGTGATAATTTTTCGCGTTGACTTACGCGAGAGCTGTGCCAAACTCCCTGCCCGAAACGGGAAAAATGATTAGAAAAATAGATTTTTTTGAACAGACAATACGATAGATTAGCGGCTGAATATTAT
>ERZ1090868.672-NODE-672-length-19049-cov-22.440876_pt1 | contig 19049 bp, 24 predicted proteins | sample MGYA00478475_ERZ1090868 | MGnify/ENA primary metagenome ERZ1090868 (study PRJEB33644, sample SAMEA5815747) | chicken gut metagenome | biome: Chicken; feature: Gastrointestinal Tract; material: Caecum | place: Ireland | collected 2019-01-01 | study: A study of the...
CATATTTACAAATACCTTATTTGATTTGGATATTGTTTGCGACTTATTTAAATTTAGGTATTTATATTTTAAATTAAAAAAGCTAATTCAATTTAGCTTTTTTTAGTTATTTTTCTAGTTACTATTACTGATACAATTACACATATTATACCTAACACAATAATTCTTATACTTGCATAAGCAGAAGTAGATGGAACATTTACGATTTGTGATGGTTCGCTTTTATTGTCATTACCAGTTACCGGATTACATGATGCATCTACTTCATTTTGTTTCTCTCTATTTATATAAACTACTGCACATTTACTTAATTCATTTGACTCTATAGGTCCATCATAATTTGAATTTAAGTTAGTACATATGGCTTTTCTCTCTTCTTCTGTTTGAGACATTATCCCCTAGAAAAATCAACTTTTTAGGGGGTGTGTATTTTATGCAGTTTTAAATAACGTAAAATTTACATTTACAAATTAAAAAAACAAGATTTTGTTCTTGTTAATTAATTAGTTTTTGAAGGCTTTTAATGAATGATTTACTTTTTAAATATAGACCTGTGTATCTAGTATAGTAATCATCTAAAAACATATTTATTTCATTTTTAGCTTCAGGACTTATGTCTAGTTTAGTTATTTTAGAGATATCGACGTAATAGAACATTCTAATTAGTTTAATGGTTTTACTCGATACTCTTTTTTCATTAGTGAAGCATTTATTACAGACGTAGCCTCCTCGATAGCTCGAGAGGGTTGTAATACCTGTTTTTCTTCCGCATATGGCACATCTGTCTAAGACTGGCATAACCCCTAAGAAATCTAGGTATTTGAGTTCTAGAATGTTCATAATTACTAATGGGTCAAAGCTATCGTTTATTTTAATTAGACTTTGAATTAACAGTTCAAAGACTCTTTTATCGTTGTTTTGTTTGATTACGCCTTCACTTAGTTCTAAAAGATAAGCGGCATAGCTTATTTTGGTTATATCTTTTTTTAAATTTTTAAAAGAGTTTATGATACTTACTTCTTTTAGGGTTGATAGTTTGTTTTCTTTATAATAAATAATAAATTTACCATATGTAAGTTTGGATGTAACACTTCTAAAGGGACTTTTTAGACTTCTAGCGCCTTTGGCCATGACACCGATTAATCCGTGTTCTTTAGTGATTACGTTAATTATCTTGCTTGTTTCACTATAGTTCGTTTCACTTGTGACGATTCCTTCAACTTCTTCTAAATGCATATTATCCTCTTTTTTCTATTTCTTTAAATTTTAAGTAATAATCGATTTTTCCAGTTATTCTAAATAAATTCCAAAGTTCTTTTTTAGTCATAAGTTTCACCTCAATTATATAATGGTACGTTTATTATTATTTTATTCATTTTAATCATAACACAAAAAGAAAATCTATTAAAGACTTTCTTATTCAGTAAAATCAGTAAATTTAAATTCGTTTAAATATTTTTCACGATCACGCCATTTTTCGATGGTTTTAACGTATAGTTCTAGATAAACTTTGGCATCTAAAATTTGTTCTAGATCTTTTCTAGCTTCAATTCCTATTTTTTTCAGTTTTTGTCCTTGTTTGCCGATAATTATTTTCTTTAAAGAATCACGGTCGACGATGATATCGACATTTATTATTCTATTACCTTTGTCTTTGACAAATTTAGTGGTTACACAGGTTACAGAATAAGGTATTTCTTCACTGGTCGTTCTCAGAATTTTTTCTCTGACTATTTCAGAGGCCATAAATTCTAAGCTACGGTTAGTGACGGTATCGTTATCGAAAAATTTTACACTTTCAGGAAGATATTCTTTGATAACTTTAATTAAGGTGCCTGTGTTTTTATCTTTGAGGGCAGATACAGGAACGATATCTGACCAATTATACAAATCTTTATATTCTAAGATTTTATTAAATATTTCTTCTTTAGATAGACCATCTATTTTATTAATTACTAAGATGACAGGTTTATCCACTTTTTTAAGTCTTTCGATTATGTATTTATCTCCCCCACCTAAACCAGCTTTGGCATCGATGAGAAAACATACAACATCAACGTCGTCGATACTGTAGTAGGCACCTTTGTTTAATATTTGTCCTAATTTATGGTTAGGTTTATGGATACCTGGAGTATCGACAAAGACAATTTGGGTATCGTCATCATTATAGATTCCTTGAATTAAATTTCTAGTTGTTTGGGGTTTATCAGATGTTATTGCAAGTTTTTGACCAATTATTTGATTGAGTAAGGTTGATTTACCAACGTTAGGTCTTCCAGTTAAACTAACGAATCCACTTCTCATTTATTTACCTCCTATATTAGTCCGAATAGTAAAAGTATTTTAGGAACAAAAATTATTATAGCTATTATAATAGCCGTAAAGCCAAAGATTAAAACGGCAGCAGCGGCGGTATCTTTAGCAACTTTAGCTAAGGGATGAACTTTATCCGTGATTAAGTCAATGGTGGCTTCAATACTGGTATTGATAAGTTCTGTGGCGATAACTAAGCCGATTATCAAAAAGAGAATAAGCCATTCGGTTACGGATATTTTGAAAAATATACCGGCAGCTATAGCTACTATCATAGCTAATGTGTGGAATAAAATGTTCTGTTCATATTTAAAGGCGTATTTTAAGCCGTCCAGGGCATAATTAAAGCTTTTGAAAAAACGTTTGATTCCGTGTTTTTTTAATTTATCGCGTGAGACCGTATCCACTTAAAATCTCCTCCTGCTTCGCAAACATGATTTTTTCATCCTCTTTTTTTATGTGATCATAACCTAAGATATGAAGCAGACCATGAATGGTAAGAAAAGCCATTTCTCTTTTTTCACTATGGCCATAATCTTTGGCTTGAGAATGAATTTTATCAACTGATATATAGATGTCACCTAGGACTCTTCCGAATTCAAAGGTTGGGTTTTCACCTTCTTCTAGGGCAAAGCTGATAACGTCTGTCGGTCTGTCGATGCCTCTGTATTGTTTGTTGATTTCTCTTATTTTTTCATTATCGACAAAGATAATATTAAATTCAACGTTTTCAAGATTTAGAGCCTTTAGGGCATATTCGATAAATTTTCTTTCTTCCTCAATATCAATTTGTTCATCTGTTTCGTTAAATATTTCAAAATTATTCATTTTACACTCCTAGTTCTATTAGGTTAAGCATATACATTGCACCTAACACAATTACTATAATCACTATTATATTATAAAAAATAGGTCTTTTCAACACATTTGGCAAATGCTTTTTGATATTATCCATGGATTTAAAGATGGCAAAACCGATTAAGCCACCTATTATATTTAAGATTATATCGTCGATATCAAATACTCTTCCGATTAAGAGCTGGGTTACTTCGATGGAAACTGAAGCGATTAAAATCATAAAGAGTGCGGATTTAAATTTTTTTAATCTTAAGAAGTAACCAACAAAAAATCCATATGGGGCGAATAAAACTATGTTACCAAGAACGTTTTTGATAAATAAGCGACTACCAAAGTCATATCTAAACATTTCTTTAAATGGAATAAAGTTTGAGGTTGACCAGCTAACATCTTGGAATGTTACAACATAGAACAAACACAATACGTAAATTATGAATGCGAGTGATAACAGTTCTTTGTAAAAAACAAATTGTTCTTTATTTTTGAATATGTAAACTAGTCTTAAGCTGATAACGATAACTGAGCTTATCAAGATAGTTGGCCAAACTTCGCCAAGAATTTGCATAATCTGATCTCTAATCATTTTTCTCACCCAATTTCTGCATAATCAGTAATGTCTTCGTAAACTGCAAAAAACATTTCTACTTCTATTGTACTATCTTTGACGGTACTTTTCAAATATTTATGTCTTATAATGTATTCATCTTTTTGAAGTTTGTCTTCGATTTTTTTAATCGATAATTTTTGAGCTTTTTCTAGGGCTTCGTCAAAGGTTAGAATTTCACTTGTAATTTCAGTTTCTCTTTGATTTGACTTTACTAACTTAAATGGCAGCAAGGGATGAGATATAATTTCTTTTTCGGTTTCTTTTTTACTTTTATATTTATTAAAGGTAAGTTCTATATCGTGATTTAAAAATTTAATTTTATAAACTTCCTGGGTTTTGCCGGTTTCTTTTTCTTCATAATAGGCAAAAGGATATTCAGTTTTAGTGACATACCACACTTCGGCATAGGCTTTGCCTTCTGATCTGACTTTACCGGTTACTTTATTGTTGAATATGAGTTCACCATTTACAATGATATCACCTTTATTTACGTAATCATCCATATCTTTGATAATATCTCCTTTAGAGGCAACAACTTTTTTTAAGACTCCCGATTTTTTGGCGATGATGTTTCGCGGAGTATTATTATCGTTATTTTTAGTAATTTTTCTTTCTTCAACTCTGACAACGTATTTTGTTCCTTCTTTTTCAATTTCTAGCCATTCTAATTTATTTGGGTATTTATTAAGAATTTTTTCTTTGATTTTTTCTAGCTCATTAAAGGATTTGCTTATAGAATACTTTTTGATTCCATACTGAGCGAGTTCATCTTGAAGCAAGGTTCTTATTTCTTTACTAGAGTGAATGACTTCGATGTCAAATATGACATGAGTAAAAAAGAGAAATATTAGAAAAGATATGGTTATGATAATGATTAAATGTGTGTTAAGTTTTAGGTTTTGTTTGATTTTTAAAAGTCCATAGACACCGTTTTCGGTTATTTGATATATACTCTTTATTTTGAAGATGGTTTCTAGGTCTTTTTTATAAACAAGGATAGTCACATGATTTTCGTCTTTATATTTTAGGGATAATATTTCTATTTTTTTAGTAGTTAACCTTTTGATGAAGCGGTTAATATTTTTCCCTTCGATTGTCAGGGAGACTTTACTTTTAAGATATTCGATCATTTGAATTCCACGGCTTCAATGCTTCCGCTTATCAATACTTCATCATTAAGGAGTTTGGAGATTATGAGATTTTGACCTTTAACGGTTATAACTCCGTTTTCATATTCGATAATAATTCTTTTATCATCGAAGTGGTCAATGGTTTTATAGTTTACAATGTCAACTTTACCGTCTACTATGTTAATGCGAAAATCTTTTTCTAAGATATAATTACGAAGGTCTTTAAGCATATGGACTATCACCTATATTAATTTTATTTAAAATTAAATTTATTATGAAAAAAACAGGATTTTTGGTCATGTCCTGTTATTTTTTGTCTTTAAACATCTCTTCAATTGTAGTTCCTAATGTAGCTAAATTTTGAAGGTCTGATGGAACGATTATCTTCGTCGCTTGACCATCGGCTACTTTACCTAAAGCTTCAAAGCTTTTCAAAGTTAAAACTGATTTGTCAGCTCCGGCTTCTTTAAGCATTTTAATGGCATCGGCTTCAGCTTCGTTTAATTTACGAATTGCTTCAGCTTCACCTTCAGCTTCTTTAATTTGAGCTTCTTTACTGGCTTCAGCTTTTAATATCGCACTTTCTTTTTCACCTTCAGCAATTAGGATACTGGATTTTTTCTCGCCTTCAGCTTGAAGAATTTTTTCTCTTCTTTCGCGCTCGGCACGCATTTGCTTTTCCATTGCGTCTTGGATATCTTTAGGTGGCAAGATATTTTTGACTTCAACGCGGTTTATTTTGATACCCCACGGGTTTGTTGCCTCATCCAAGATTGAACGCATTTTGGAATTAATTATGTCTCTAGATGTCAATGTTTGATCTAATTCTAAATCACCAATTAAATTTCTCAGGGTGGTGGCGGTTAGATTTTCAATGGCATTAAGTGGATTTTCAACTCCATAGGTATACATTTTAGGATCAGTTATCTGGAAATAAACAACTGTATCTATTTGCATAGTAACGTTATCTTTAGTGATAACTGGTTGGGGTGGAAAATCTTTAACTTTTTCTTTTAAGCTTACTCTTGATGAAACACGATCTATAAATGGAATTTTAAAATGAAGTCCATTTCCCCATGTTGTATAATATGATCCTAATCTTTCAATGACATAACATTCTGATTGGGACACTATTTTTACGTTTGGTAAAATTATAACCAAAACGAGAACTAAAAGAATTATTAAGAAAGCCACTATTTTTCCTCCTTTACCTTCTCTACTTTGAGTTTAACCCCATTTAGTTCAGTAACTCTAACTAAACTTTCTTTTTGGATTAGACGGTCTGCTTCGGCAGTCCATCTTTTACCATCGACTTTGACTTCTCCTGGATTTGTTTTAGTGATTTTTTCGGTCACAATTCCAGTCATTCCGATTACTCTATCGGCATTGGTTTTGGGATGGCTTTTGTTGAAATGTTTTACTAATATGGGTTTTGTGGTTATCAGGAGTATAACGCCAACGATAACAAATACAGCGAATTGAATTATGTAATTGTCGGTAAGTAAGGATACACCCAAAGCGCATATACCACTGGCTACAAACCAAACTGTTGTTAGATTAATTGACATAGCTTCTATTAAGGCAAGTAATATAACGATGATTAACCAAACTACCCATTGTGACATGTTTATCCCCTCCTCTGATTAATATTATAGCATATGAAAGACGTTAATTACAACAAAAAAACATCTTGCGATGTTTTTATCTAGTTCTACCCTTTGCTTGCTCTTCCATTTCATCTTCCCTAGCTTCTTGCTCCTTCAACTGAGCCATATATTGAAGTGGATTTAAATTATTTTCGGTTTGACCACTCATAATTCTAACTAATTCATCAGCTATATTAGATGTTTGATCATCGTTCATAACTGGAGATGATGGAGTGTCAAATACTGGTGTGTTGGTTGACTCTGATTCAACAGTTGGTTCTGGAGCGACAACAGGAATTTCAGCTGTTTCAGGCCCTCTTGAAGCTGCTGGTGTGTTTACAAATGTATTTTTTGGTTCCAATGGTGCGACTTGATCATTTGCTGGAACTTCGATTGTTTGATTATCGATGTTGCCTGGGAATTCAACCGGAGAAACCGCGGTTTCGTCATGTTCAACTTCACCTTGGTAATCAACCGGAGAAACAACAGTTTCATCAGAATCAATTTCTGAGTTTTGTTCTACTGCTGGTTCAGCAACGACTGGTTCAGGTTCTTGAACTTGAAGTCGCGTTGTTTCTGGAGTTTGTTCTACCGGTTTAGTTTCAGTAGCAACTTGAGTTCCTCTATTTAAAGCGTCGTAGAAGTTAGAAACAGCACCTTTTAATTTATTTAATTCCTCTTCTAAGCTTTCGATTTGTTTCTTATAATCCTCACCTTGAGCTTGAAGATCAGATATTTGTTTATCTTTTTCATCATTGGTTTTACGAGCAGAAGCTAATTCGTCTTCCCTTGCTTTTAAAGTTTTCTTTGTACTATCTAATTCTTGATTAGTTTTGTTTAATGTTGTTTCAGCCTCTTTCAATTTATCTTTATTTTCTTTTAATTCGGCTTTAAGTTCTTGACTATTTTTCTTAGCTTCAAAAGTATCTTTAGATAATAGTGATGACATTTTTACTTTTCCGGCATTTTTTTGACGAGCAAACTCATCGAAGTATTCTTCATAATCTGCAAAGTCTGTTAAGTTCTTAAGATCTTTATATATTATGACTTGCTCGGCACTGACTTCGTTTATTTGAGTATTTCCTTTATCTTTTTGAACAGGAGTAATTTTACGTACCTGGCCTGTAACTACACGCGTTGCTGGCTTTTCTTGTGGAACAGGTGTTGCAGTTACATCATTAACTTTATCATTTCCTTTTTCTTTTGCTGAGTCATTTAGTTCTTTGATGTAACCAAAGACTTGTGGAAGTACGTTTTCTATATCATCTTTGGTAAAATCTTCATATGATAATTTTGTATACTCTTCTAAAGAATCAATATATGTTTGTAAGTTTTTCTGATCTTCTTTTGAAACTTTAGGATTTCTTTGGAGCTCTTTAGCTATATCTAAATGATCTTTGATTCGCTCTTTTAGCAAATCAATGCTATTTCTGAACTCTTCTTTAAGTTTAGCTTTATATTTCATGTGACGAACAAAATGCGGGATAACAAAGAATTTACGAGATACAGTACCTTTGTTTTTATATGATACAGTGTATCTTTGCTGTTTTAGGTCTTCAATCTGTTTATCGTATTCTTTGATTTCTTTGCTTAAGCTATTGATTTCTGTTTCATTTCCTAAAATGCTTGACTTTAATTTTTTATCTTTAGCAGCTTTGCGTTTTTCTTTTAGTTCTTTTAATTTTTCATTGATTTTTTGAAGTTTTTTGTCAATTTCTTCTTTTAGCTTAGTTTGTTCTTCAGAACGTTTGAGTAGATTACGAAATTTATCAATCATTTTTCTAGGAACTTTAATTGGTTTTGAACCTTTTTGAGTTACAGTTTGTGCTTCTTGGTTTGCTTCTTCAACTCCGGCCCTAGCTTGTCTTTGGATTTCTTCAGGTGTTAGGCCTGTTGCTTTCTGTAACTCTTCAGGAGATAATCTTCTTTGCTCTTCATTATTCATATACTATCACTCCTCATTCCTTATAATATCGCGCATAACATCTTTGACTTCGTTCCATTCTTTAGGTGGAATTGTATCTAATTCATAACCATCTTCGGTTTCACTAATAATTGATGCATGTACTGTTTCCATTTCTTGTTCATCTACTTCATTAAACGTATATAAGATATAATTCTTCCCTGTCTCTTCAAGCTGGAAGCATAAGAGTACTTCAGCTTCGGCAATTGTGCCATCAGTTTTTTTAACTTTGATCTTTTGTAGACTTTCAACTTTTGCCACTTAAGACCCCTCCATTCTATTTTTAATTATATCATAGCAGTTTTTTTTTGACAACAATTTTAAATAAAAGTATTAGAAGTTTTTGACGAAGTTTATCATTATTTGACGTTACTGCTATGTTTAACTGATTCTACTTCGATTATAAAATCTTTTGTTTCAACTTTGTCACCTTTTTCGCGCTTGCGAAGAGCAAGAGCAACTTCACTATTTAGTTTGACGTTAAGAACTTGTTTCATTTGCTTTTTCAAACCGATTCCCAGTTTAAGTTTTTGGGGTGCTGGAGATATAAGTTTTTTTTCAAATGAATTTTTTCTAAACACAAGAACTTCTACTATATCTCCACTTCTTATTTGGCTGTCTTTAATACGTACTGTTATCTTTGATCACCTCTTTTACTATTTCAAAGTTTTCTGGTTTTTCAATACTTCCCTCACTGATAAAATCTTCACCAGAGATAAATTTAAGAATTAGTTTCCAATTTTCATCGATAAAATAGTGGCCGTCATATGTGTAATTTTTATTCCAAGATAAAGTGTGAAAGTCTTTTAGCGTTTTTAGAACTATTTTAAAGTCTTTGGAAGATAAATTTTTACCATATATTTTTATTTGTGCGGTTTTATCTGTAATGTATTCATCGATTTTGATATCTTTAGTAGTCAAATAATATATTCTTTCTAGATTTTCGGTAAAGTTTTCCTCGATAAAAACGATTGTATGAATTTCATCATATAATTTTACGCGCATATGTTTACTTCCCTTCTATATTTGATTATACCAAAAAAAGATTTAATTAGTTTAGTTTTTTGTGCTTTTTTGCTTCAATAATTAATTTATCAAATATTATTTGATATTCATCTTCTAGTTCAGTGTGAAACTGGGTACCTATTAGGAAGTGGTTTTCGTCTTTTGCTTCGATGGCTTCAATGGTTCCATCTTTACTGCGGGCAACAGGCTTAAAATAACTTGATTTATCTAAAACATTATTTTTCACAGAATAGTCATGAAGGGACGGGACAAAACATTTATCTGTTTTTAGAATTTTATATAGTTTGCTTTCTTTGTCGATATTGATTTCGTGTTTGGACACATCTATTTGACTTAGGTAGAACGGATTTAAGTTATTATGACCAGATTTTCTTTCGAGGAAATTATCTTCGTCTTCTCTTTTGAAGTTACTTGTTATATTCTGATAATTTGGTCCATATGTTTTAAATGCCCAGTCATAAGCTATTAGGGTTTGCATGCCAAGGCAGATTGCGAGAGTGGGAAGTTTACTAGACATAATATAATTTACAATATTTACTTGGTAACTGTCGATGGAAGGCCCTCCTTCTAAAAGAATGCCGTCACAAATTTTTAATAAGTCCGGGTTAAATTTACCTTCTGGAAATACAAGGCCTATAGGTAATCCCCCACTTTTAATGATTCTTTCAGAGTAGTTATCTACAAATTGGGTATAGTTTTTAAATGGCCTATCGTTTTCTTGATAATGAGCGGCAACTAGGCCGATTATAGGTTTTTGATTCATATTTTCCCTCCAACATTATTATATTCTTAAAGTTTTGAGGGTGTCAAATGAGAATATAATAGATTGTTTGGGGATTTATTTTGATAGTTTTTTTCCTAATTTTGTTTTATAATACTGGTTATAAGTCTTTATGACTTAGATAGATGGAGGAACTAGAAATGAAGAAAGAAATATTTAAAGGAGCGGGAACAGCTATTTCTACTCCGTTTGAAGGCGACGAGGTTAATTATAAAGCTTACGATAGATTACTCGATTATCAATTAGATAATGATATCGATGCAATTATCGTGTGTGGGACGACTGGAGAGTCAGCAACTATGGATAGTGATGAGAAAAAGCGTCTTATCGAACACACTTTAGAGAAAGTAGATGGCCGGGCGAAGGTGATTGCCGGAACTGGGGGCAATAACACAAAAGAAGCAATTGCAATGTCAAAATTTGCCGATAGTATTGGGGTGGATGGTCTTTTGGTTGTCACTCCTTATTATAATAAGGCAACTCAAGATGGTTTAGTTAAACATTATAAGTTAATTGCGGATAGTGTTAATACACCAATTATCGCTTACAATGTTCCAAGCAGAACTGGGGTTAATATTACACCTGAGACTTGTAAGAAGTTATCAGAAATTCCAAATATAAATGCGATTAAGGAAGCTAGTGGAAATATTTCACAGGTGGCTAAGATTGCGGCTTTATGCGGGGATGATTTGAATATTTATTCTGGTAATGACGATCAAATTATTCCGGTTTTAGCTTTAGGTGGCAAAGGGGTTATTTCAGTTTTGAGTAATGTAATGCCTTTTTATACACATCAAATGGTCATGGAATATTTGGATGGACATATAGATTCAGCAAGACAAATGCAGCTTGATGTTTTAGATTTATGTGAAGCTTTATTTTCTGAAGTTAATCCGATTCCGGTTAAGGAAGCTTTAAATCAAATGGGATTTGACTTTGGAGAGCCAAGAATGCCTCTTACCCCGATGAGTAGGGATAAGGCTAAAGTTTTGACAAAGAGTTTGCAAAATCATCATTTATTATAAAAAAATATTGGATTTTTTCCAATATTTTTTATTCTAGCGTTATAAGTTCATAATCACGAGAACCAACGCCTAAATCAGCTGCGGCTTCAACAGTATGAACACCGTGAAGTGATTCGATTCTCTTGATTAGTTTATCTTTTCCAGGGTCAGTACTGTTATAAACTAAATCTAGGCAAGCTTGGTCAACAGCTACTGGATCTAAGCTAGCTAAGATACCTACATCTTGCATACATGGAGCAGAAGCATTTCCATCACAGTCACAATCAACTGAAATGTTTTTCATAACATTGATAAATGCCATATTCCCATGGAAGTGATTTACAACACTTGAAGCGGCGTCAGCCATAGCTTCTAAGAAACGATCTTGGTCAGGTAAGTTATTAAATAACTGTGTTTGGTCGTTTGTTTTGCCAGCTGTATGGATTAGGGTTTTACCAGCTGATGATGCACAACCGATTGAAAGCTGTTTTAATGCACCACCATAGCCACCCATAGCGTGTCCTTTAAAGTGAGATAAAACTAGCATTGAATCATAGTTAGCTAGATTTTTACCAACATAGTTTTTCTTTAGGACTTTTCCGTTTGGAATGTCTAATTCTAAATCTGGACCTTCAGCGTCCATCAAATCAAATGGGAAGTATTTATCCCATTCGTGGTCTTTGATTAATTTTTCGTGTTTTTCAGTAGAGTTTCTAGCGCCTTCATAGGCTGTGTTACATTCTACTACTGTTCCATTTACATGGTTAATTACATCTTTGACAAAGTCTGGTCTTAAATAGTTTTGGTTACCAGCTTCTCCTGAGTGCATCTTAACAGCTACTTTGCCTGGTAATTTTTTACCTAAGGCTTCATAAGCTTTAATGATATTTTCAGGAGTTATATCTTTAATAAAATATACTTTTGATTTACTCATGTTTTTCACCTTCCTATTTTTTTATTTTACCACCTGGAGCTGACTTTATGTCAAGCTTTTTATTATTTATAATTTAAAAATGTGAAGCTTTAGTAATTTGCTTCACATTTTTATTCTGACAAATTCCAAGTTAATCCATCATCGGTACTTATGAAATCTAAAGGAATATCTTCATAACCTGTGCCGTCACTTTTAGAGGCATACATTGAACATTTTAGGTGAAGAGTGTTATTTTTTAAGTACGGAAGTTTTTCAACGGTTATAAACTGAATACCTTCGTGAGTATAATTAAATTTTGCCGGGGTGAATGTTTTTCCTCCGTCATTAGTTATGTAGACATCATTACTATGGCCATCTAGCCAAATATTACCAGTAGAGATTACAAAGCCCTGTTTTTTATTTAAAAATTTTGCTTTTGCTTCCCTGCTTACAATAATATCCTCGTCTGTAACATAGTCAAATGTTTTACCACCATCAGTACTTTTTAAAACTGAAACGCCCATTCTTTGAGCAAGAACGTAACCAGTTATGCTTACACGAATTATTTCTTTGCCAAATTTCTTTTCATAAATGGATTCTAAATCTTCAGGTAAAACATAATAATCCTCTTCTTTAAATTCAGTATCATCATATGATTCATGTTCGTCTTTATCGACAATTTTACCATTTTTATCTTTGGCAAAATCAACCGTTTTTTCATTTATAACATTACCTTTATTATCATAGTATGTATATTTAACGCTATTTGGTGTGTCTGGATTTTCAAAAGGGTCATATCCCCCATTTCCAAAATTACCATGAACTTTTTCTTTGGTCCCCATTAATAGTGGTCCGTAGTAATTATAATATGAAACGTCAACGTTTTTAAACGATTTAACTACGGCAACGTATTTTTTGCCATCTAAGTTAGTCACATGTTCAGGAAGAAATTGAAAGATCATTACTATGTATTTAGAAAATAAAAGGCAAAACATAGTGAAGAAGGCTGCTGTAAAAATGGATACCAATTTCATAATTGTCGATTGTCTTAAGGCCCACTGAATAAAGCCAATAATAAAGGCTACTCCTAAAATGACAACCACAGTTATAATAAACCAAAGTCTAAATCTGATATTTATTAAATATAAAATAAAACTTAGTAAAAGAAACAAACCGATTACTATTAAATCATATTTTAAAATATTTTGCTTTAATTTGCTGGCAAACTTTTTCCAAGTTTCTTTTTTTAAGAGTTTTTGTTTAATATCGTTCATAAATTTATTCATATCGTCACCTTAATAAAACATAGTCAATATAATCAGATAGATAATTATCCATCAAAATCAAGTTTTTCTTTTTAATTGCAAATTCAGACTTAGTTGGAATATTTATTTCATCATCATTAGTAATAAAATCAGTTCTTGTATATATTAACTTATTTCCTTCTATTTCGAATGTTCCGGTAGAGTTTTCAATTACTTTACCATCTGGAAGGGTGTAAATATATAAATTAGCAGATGGATTATCTTTGATACTTGTTTCGTTAAGTGAATAAGAAAAGTCGATGTGAATTTTATCGGTATCCATGACTTTAGCGTTAGTTTTACCAATTTTATCTTCATAAGTTTCTAATTTGAAAGTGTCACAATAGTTTCCGTTTTTAACAGCATAAGAAATAGTTGAATAAATCAAATTGCTTTTAACTGAATAATCAATGATTGTTGCATTTGTGCTTTTGTCATAATAATATACAGTGTCATTGCAGGTTACTGGTTTTAGTGTTTTTAAATATTCCGAAATTTCATTTTGTAAAATTGTTTTCCCTCTTAAGTTTTTATAGGAATAGTTCTCATCCTTATTTTGCATCATAAAAGAAAATTTGGGTACTCCTAAATTAATCGTTTTATTATCATAATGAGTATATGATGGGTGCTGGACAATATAGCCAAATGGCAATACTTTCAATAATATTATACACATTATAATTATTAATATAGTTAATATTATATATAGTTTTTTATTTATTCTTTTTTCTTTTTTTAGATTATTTTTCATAAATTACCTCTTTTATTTTTGCGGATTATCTTCGAGAAAAAATATTTAGCAAGCTTTTCATAATTATCCAGAATATTAAGATTGGAATCTATATTAATTATTTTGATATTATATACGGCTTATCATGTGCCCCTTATATTATGGGATGGATAAGTTTTTTCGAATTTAATGCGAAACTTTATAATATTAAAGTTTTCTATTGTGTCAATATAATAGTCTCTTCATTTTTTTGAAACTCAATTCGAAAGAGGCGTAGCTATATTTTCAATATTAAAATATTCTTTTATTTCTTGATTTATTTTTATTATACTACAGATAAGTTTCTATTACTACATTTTACTGATGTTTATGATATCATCGATTTGTATTTTTTCATTATTAGTTAAGATGAAGATTTTATTTACTTCATCTATTTTTTTTATGTTTGTGATGATTGTTTTATAGGAGCCACCACTTTTTCTTTGGTCTTTAATAAAGTAAGTAATAGTTACTTGGGGCACGGATTTAATGTTTTCTTTGATAATTTGAAGACGATTATTTATAACTGTTTTTAAGCCTTCGTCTAGTTCGATTTTTTTATCTGTAATTCTGGCAGTTTCTTTTATTTTTTCAGAATAGCCTGTTAAAGCTGAGAATGGAGCAAACTGGGCTGAACGATTATTTAAAGACATTCTCGGATGATTTTTAGATACATGATGTGGCAGGTTGATTATATCCTTATATTTATTCATGATGACCGCCTATTTGCCTATTTCTTTCCATCATCGTGCCTCCTTCTTCTAAGTTCATACCTCTTAAGATAGAGTTTTTGCCAAATTTTTGTTTGATGTTTAAAACGACGTTTTGTAGTTTTCGCTCTTTTTGTTCATCTTTTATTTCTAAGTTTAAGTTTTTATTTTGAAGGTTTAAATCAGTAAACAGGTTAAACTGTCTATATTTGGGTTTTCGATCTTCTAAAGATTCTTTGGTTACATTTACCGCGCATATATTTATTCTTTTGATAAGCATATTTTTATTTACAATTTGTTCGTACAATTTTAAGGCCTTTTCCATAATTGTTTTGGATACGCAGGTTTTGTGGTCTAGGTTAATGGTTCCATGAGAATGTTTAGGTATTTTCCTTCCATACATGTCGATTTCATAGTTACTCGTGTTTTGATTTTGAATATCATAACCTAGGGTAAGGGTTAATTTGTCTGTTACTAATTTTTTAGAGGCAAGGTTTAAAGATAAGGCTTCAGCCATTTCTTTGATAATGAGTTTCGTTTTATGATAATCGTATGGACAGTTTAGAACTTGGCCAGAGCTTATACTTTGAAATGACGGTTTATAGTTTTTAATCGATTTTAGGGTACATGGTTCATAACCCCAAGCATGGTCGATTAAGGTTTCGGCATTTACACCAAATAGTTTATAAAGTAGTTCTTCGTTTTGGATAGAACAAAGGGCGATGTCACCCATGGTATATATTTGATATTTTTCAAGTTTCCCCGCGATACCTTTCCCTACTCTCCAAATATCGGTAATCGGTTTGTGATCCCACATTTTATATCTATAGGTCATTTCATCTAGTTTAGCAATTCTAACACCATATTCATTAGCTTCTTCGTGTTTGGCAAGGACGTCCATGGCTACTTTTGCTAAAAACAAGTTAGTTCCAATGCCACCGGTTGCGGTTATACCCGTTGTATCATAGACTGCTTTAATCATTTTGGTTACAAGTTGTTCCGGTGATAGATTATAGTATTTTAAATAATCAGTTAAATCAAAGAAGGCTTCATCGATGGAATAAACGTAGATATCTTCACTCGAAATATATTTTAAATAAGTATTATAAATTTTGGCGGAAATGTTTAGGTAATCTTTCATTCTGGGAGGAGCGATGATAAATTCAAGTTCTTTTGTTTGGTCTTGAAGTTCATCTTCGTTAAAGGATTTTCCTTTAAATGGTTTATATTTATTTTCTTTTTTTCTTTGATTATTTATTTCTTTGACTTTACTTATTACTTCGAATAATCGGGCTCTTCCTTTAAGGCCATACTTTTTTAATGACGGACTTATTGCTAAACAAATCGTTTTTTCGGTTCTGGTTTTATCGGCAACAACTAAGTTTGTTTTTAGAGGGTCAAGGCCTCTTCTTGTGCATTCGACTGAGGCATAAAAACTTTTTAAATCGATACAGGCATATACTTTTTCCATTTAGAATCACCAATTTAATTTTAACTCGAACAAACGTTCTTGTAAATAGTTTTTTAGAATTTGGAATTTTTTTACAAAAATTAAATTTAAAAAATGATTTTAATATTAATATAAGTGATTACTCTATTCCTGTTTATGAGCTTTTTTCCAAGCTTTTATTTTTTCTAGACGTTCTTTAAAGCGAATTTCATTTCCTTTGGTTCCCGGTTTATAATAGGTTTTGCCTACTAAAGATGGTGGAAGACATTCCATCGCCGTAAGTTTAGATTCGGTGTCATGAGCATATTGGTATCCTTTACCGTAACCTAAGTCTTTCATAAGTTTAGTTGGAGCATTTCGGATAACTAGTGGGACTGGTTCAGCAAGCATCTTTTTAGCATCAGAGCTCGCTAGCTGATAAGCAACGTCACATGAGTTAGATTTGGGAGCAAGTGACATGTAAATGACAGCTTCAGACAGATGAACCGTGCATTCAGGCATGCCGATAAAATGGCAGGCTTGATAGACATTGATAGCAACATTTAAGGCATTTGTATCGGCAAGGCCAATGTCTTCTGAGGCAAAGCGGGTTATTCTTCTGGCAATATATAACGGGTCTTCTCCTGCTTCAAGCATTCTGGATAGCCAGTAAACGGCTGCATCAGGATCGGAATTGCGCATAGATTTATGGAGAGCAGAGATGATATTATAGTGCTCCTCCCCGTCTTTATCATAGAGAAGAGTTTTTTTATTTAAACATTGTTCGATAGTTTCTTCGGTTACTTTAACTATTCCATTTTCTTCTTCAGAGTTAGTGATAATCATGTCTAAGGTGGTCAAAGCGTTTCTAGCGTCGCCACTGGCAAATGAGGCAATATATTTTAAACTTTCTTCAGATACTTCGATTTTTTGATCACCAAAGCCTCTTTCGTCGGTAAGGGCTCTTTTAAGTAAGGTTAGAATATCTTCTTTGGATAATTCTTTTAAAACAAATACTCGACATCTCGATAGAAGGGCGGAATTGATTTCAAATGATGGATTTTCGGTAGTGGCGCCTATCAAGGTTATCGATCCTTTTTCGACAAAGGGCAAGAAGGCGTCTTGTTGGGCTTTATTAAACCTATGAATTTCATCAACAAAAACGATTGTTTTGATGCCTAATCTAATACTATTTTCAGCATTTTCCATGACTTTTTTTATTTCTTTGATGCCAGAGGTTACAGCTGAGAAGTTAATAAATTCCGATTTGGTTTCATGGGCGATGATTCTAGCTAAGGTAGTTTTACCAACTCCTGGGGGGCCCCAGAAAATCATAGAAGATATATTGTCGGTTTCAATCATTTTTCTTAAAAGTTTGCCTTCGCCAATTAAATGACTTTGGCCGGCAAATTCACTTAAGTTTTGCGGTCTCATTCTAGATGCGAGTGGCTCGTTTTTAAAATTTTCAAATAATGATTCTTGCATATTGTCTGCCTTCTTTCTTTAGTTTAATTTTTGGAATATTGCTTCAGTTATTTTTCTTGGGCCGCGGATAGCTTTAATGCCAAGAGAATTTAGATATTTAAAGCTTATATCACCTTGATTATATTCTTTTAAAAGTTCTAGTTTCATAATATATTTCATTTTAATGTTTTCGTTTTTAAACCCATAAGGAATATTTACTTCTGTGGCCTCACATTTAAACATTACTGACGAGTATGGACTTCCAAGATAGATGTATACAGTGTCACCAGGATAAACTTCACTGGATTGTTTCCAAGTGATAGTTTTATCACTTTTAAAATGATTTATTATATCGTAATATTTTGGGTTGGCGGGAATTAGCCAGTTTCCTTTTTGGTTTACAAGGTTATACGATTTATCTATAAGATTCATGATTTCACTATCGGCTAAAGTGTCATCTAAAATAATAGAAATCCAGCTTTGTTTGTTCATATGATAGGCTTTATAATATCCTCTTTTATTTAAAAGGGTTGAAATTTCTTCTTCACTGAGTTTGATATTGATTACTTCGACTTCACCGGTTTCTTTAGATAATTTAGATTTATCTATATTCATAATAATGGCATACCATTTATTATTTCGGCCCAAAAAAACACCAAATCCAGGATTTTTATCCCATAAAAATTCTGGTTTATTTTGATATTTTTCGATTATATATTCGGCAAGGCGATTTGACTGATTATAAATAAAATAGTTTTCTGTAAAACAGTTTTCTTTAATATCTTTTAAGATGTTTTTGTACTCTTCTCTTACCGAATTTATAAATAAGCCCTCTGTTTTTAATCTGATATTGGTATATTCTTCCCCTACTTCTAAGTCTTCAACTTTACCAGATATTTTTCCGGTTTCATCAATTGTTATTTGGGCTTGAAAACTTCCTTCCATAAATGTTTTAGAATATGTATAGTAATTTTTAGTTTTTTTAAATCCATACTTTTCTAATTTATCAAAAGATACATGAGTTTTTTTAAATATTTCTTCTTCAATATTCATATAAAGCCTCCTTAGATATCACTATATTTACTATACTATTTTTAAGAAAAAAATCCAGTGGTTTAATACTAGATTTTTT
>ERZ1090868.673-NODE-673-length-19043-cov-11.088424_pt1 | contig 19043 bp, 20 predicted proteins | sample MGYA00478475_ERZ1090868 | MGnify/ENA primary metagenome ERZ1090868 (study PRJEB33644, sample SAMEA5815747) | chicken gut metagenome | biome: Chicken; feature: Gastrointestinal Tract; material: Caecum | place: Ireland | collected 2019-01-01 | study: A study of the...
GTGTAATCCGGCGCAGCCCCGGCGGCTGCGGACTGTCCTGGTTTTTGCCGGACAGACATCGGAAATTACCACTCAAACACACAGGCTCCCCAGGTCAGTCCCGCGCCGAAACCTGACATGACCACGTTCTGTCCTCTCTCGAGTCTGCCGCTGCGGTTCATCTCGTCGAGAAGGATCGGGATACTCGCTGCCGACGTATTTCCATACTCTTCCATATTCGACGGAAAGCGATCCATTCCCAGGCGCAGCCGTTTCGCGACGCCTTCAATGATCCGGATATTCGCCTGATGCAGCAGAAACCAGGAGATATCATCGGTGGAAAGTTCCGCCTTTTCCAGAACCTCGCGCACCGCCTCCGGAACCTTGGTCAATGCAAACTTAAAGACTTCTTTTCCGTCCATCTGAATAAATGTGGACGGATCCCCGGAAAGATCTTTTGCTCCATCTTTATGACGGCTGTCGCAGGTCAGAGTCCATCCTTTCCGGCCATCGGAATGAAAGACCGTCTGCAGACAGGAAGCCGACTCATCCGCCTGGAGAACCGCCGCACCTGCGCCGTCTCCGAAGAGGATGCAGGTACTTCTGTCTTTCCAGTTTACCAGGCGGCTCAGAGATTCCGCACCGATCAGAAGCACCGTCCGGGCCATACCTGCCTGAATATATGCCTGACCGATCTGATAGACAGAAAGAAAACCGGTACATGCCGCCGAAACATCCAGACCGCCCGCATGGACTGCTCCGATCTCTCTCTGGACCGAACATGCCGCCGACGGAAAGATCACATTAGAACTGGACGTCGCCATCAGGATCATATCCACATCCTCCGGAGAGATACCTGCATTTTCAAGCGCACGCCGGGAAGCCTCCGCTCCCATGGTAACCACCGTATCCTGTTCGGCAATATGTCTTCTCGCCACTCCGGTTCTTTCCCTGATCCACTCATCACTGGTATCGACGATCTTTGCCAGATCATCATTGCTCACTGTTTTCTCCGGTACAAAGGAACCGGTTCCGCAAATCCTACCTATCATTTTATTTCCTGCCTCGCTGTAAAGCGCATTTGGAAATTTACTGCGGCTTTGCCTTCCTGCCGTCTCGGAAACTCTTCTGTTTCGGGTAATTTTCAAATGCGCCTTCTTCTCTTGGTTTATTTTTCGATTGTTTTGACAATCAAAGTATATACACTTTCCCACCTTTTGTCAATACCGGATTTCAATCCACGTTTTTGATCTCCCAGTGGATAAGGATTGTGAGAACCGCCCGCAGCGCAATGATCCCCGCGACAAAGATCAGTTCCTGCATTTCCCTGACCACTACTGTCCTGAGAATCTCGCTTCCCAGCTTAAATTCCAGCCCCGTCGCCAGTCCCTTGGCCAGATCAAGCCGTGTGCTCGGCGACCTCCGGACATAATTTACGATCCCCTTGATCCCAGCCATCAGAATCACAGCCACCCCTATATACTCAAAGATCAGGATGGCGATCTCCACAACCTGATACAACACCGACTGCAGAAGTTCCATCTCTCCACACACTCTCCTTCCGTCACCGTCCCCATTGACGATCCGATCTGCCTTCTGCCGGCAGACACCATGCGAAACCCTTACTGTCCTTTCACCGACAGACGCCATGTGAAATTCTTCCCACCCTTTCGCCGGCAGGACGGGAAGGCATCGACACAAATCGTCCTGATCACTCCCGCATCATCTCCTTTTCAGTATTAACAAAAAAACCGAAACCATGCTGCCCGCATGATCCCGGTTTTCCAGATTGCGTCTGAAGATTTCCAAAATCCGGTCAAAGAAGACCTCTTATGTCATATCTGAACGATCAGATACGCTACAGCCGCGGCAACTGTCTGGAGGATCACAAACCGCATCACTACCTGGGTGTCCGACCAACCTTTATTCTTTCTCAGATGATCATGAATCGGCGTTCTCGTATTTTTCAGGATTCCGATCTTCAGAAACCTGAGCAGGAATACCTTAACCAGGCCAAGCCCGCCGTCGACAATCAGGACGATTGCCACCAGAAGGTACAGGAACGGATGCTTCGATTTCATCGCTATAATCGCTATGTAGAAGCCAAGGGCGCGGGAACCTGCGTCTCCCATCAGCATACTGCTTGGCGAAGAGTTGAAGTACAGATACGCCAGCAATACCGCTGCAAACAGGAAATCCGCAACCGCATACTTTCCGAGAACCTCCGGAAAGATCACATTAAACGCCACAAGCACCACAATGCAGAGGCTCGCGCAGAGGCCGTCCACACCGTCGGAACAGTTTGTGACATTGACAGATACCCAGATCAGGATAATTCCCAGGATACCGTATACAACCTTCGGAATCTCCAGCTCCGCCGGGCCGAAAGAAATCGTTGAAGAATTGTAATTGAGAAATGTGACCACCGTAACGACAGAGATCACAAGGTCGATCAGGCCCTTCTTGTACTCGTTCCACGGCTTATCGGACGCATCGTCCAGATATCCGCTGAGCATCATACACACCAGCAGGATTCCGTAAATGATCATCTCTGTATCCACCGGTACAAAAATCACAACGCCGATCAGAAAGCAGATGACAAACAACAGCCCGACGCCCCTCGTCTTTCCTCTGGACAGCGCTCCGTTTACCGCAAACTCCCTGCCATGATCCTGCGGCAGAAACGGCAGAGGGAACCGCAGCGCCAGGAACGTCAGCAGAAACGTCACAAGAATCCCCAGCATACCGATCTGATTTGTTGTCAGAAACTCACTTAAAATACCATACATACTCTCTTTTCACCTGTCCTGAAACCTGCGGACCTTCCTGGCAGCATCCGCTCCGTTCCAGGCACTTCTCCTTTTCTCTTCTGTTCTCCGGAACGTGCCTGGAATCCCTCTTTCGTTATTCTCAGCAATATGTTCCGCGTTTTCTTTCCTTTTATATATACCACACATTCCCCCAAGACACAACACCAACTTCCTTCTATGAGAACCCCTGAAGTTACCGTTCCGCCAGCTGAACGGTTGCCGCATGGAAAATGCGCGTCATACACGCTATTGACAAATCCTATTCACGCTCTTATACTGTTTATAGTTTACAAGTAAACAATTCCAGAAAGGTGGGTTTTTATGAAAAACACGGTAGAGAACATGCTTCATTTCTACTCTCAGCTTCGAAAGCTGTACATCAACGAATTCACCCGGCGTTTTCAGAACGAAAACTTTTCCCCGAACGAACTCGATCTGATGCTGTTTCTCCACAACAATCCTTCCATCAACACGGCCAGCCAGCTGTGTACCTGCCTGAACGTCTCCAAAGCGTTGATCTGCCGCAGTGTGGACTCGCTCAGCCATCGGGAGCTTCTGACCACGCAGCCCGACCTTCATGACCGGAGGGTTCAGCATCTTCATCTCACAGAAAAGGCAGACCCGGTCATCCAAAAGCTGCTCAGCGCCCATGAGACGCTCAACGCAGAGATCCTGAAAGATATTTCTCCGGAGGATCTCCGCCAGATGGAGCGCACGATGGATCGGATTCTGGAACTGTTTCAGGAAAAAGAGAAAGGAGATTGAGAGAAATGGCTTCGAAACTTTCCAAAGAGGTGGATCTCGGACATGAGCCGGTCGGCCGCCTGCTCTTCCGCCTGGCTGTGCCGGCGATCACATCCCAGATCGTAAATGTCCTCTATAATATGGTAGACCGTATGTATATCGGTCATATCAAGGACGTGGGCGCCACCGCGCTGACCGGCGTGGGTGTTACATTTCCGCTGATCATGATCATTTCCGCTTTTGCAGCGCTGATGGGTATGGGAGGCGCACCGCGGGCCAGCATCCTGATGGGAAAGAAAGATTCCGAGGGCGCCGAGCGGATCCTCGGCAACTGTTTCAGCGCGCTTTTTCTGACTTCCATCGTGCTGACGATCCTGGTCCTGCTTTTCCAGGAGCCTTTGCTTATGATGTTCGGCGCCAGCGAAAACACCATTGGTTACGCGACGGATTACATGCGGATCTATGCTCTGGGAACGATTTTCGTACAGATGACTCTCGGACTGAATAATTTTATCTCGGCCCAGGGATTTTCCAAGATCAGTATGCTGACTGTGATCATCGGCGCGGCTACCAATATCGTACTCGACCCTGTGTTTATTTTCGGTTTTAACATGGGCGTCAGCGGAGCGGCCCTCGCAACGATCATCTCCCAGGCGATCAGCGCCGTATGGGCGATCCGTTTTCTGTCCGGCAAGACCACGATCCTGAAACTGAAGAAAAAGAATTTCCGCATTCAGCCATCCATACTGCTTCCCTGTATCGCATTGGGCGTCGCACCGTTTATCATGCAGGCGACGGAAAGCATTCTGACACTCTGTTTCAACTCTTCGCTGTTGAAATACGGCGGCGATCTGGCGGTCGGCGCGATGACAATCCTTTCCAGCGTTATGCAGTTTGCTCTCCTGCCACTGCAGGGTCTGACACAGGGCGGTCAGCCGATCATCAGCTACAACTATGGTGCAAACAATGCCGACCGGGTGAAGAAAGCATTCAAACTTGTATTGATCAGCTGTCTCACCTATTCGGCTCTCCTGTGGGCGCTGACCGAACTGTTTCCGCAGATCTTTGTCGCAATCTTTACGAGCGATCCGGAACTGACCGAACTGACCTGCTGGGCGCTGCGGATCTACATGGCCGGCGTTCTCGTATTCGGCGCGCAGATTGCCTGCCAGCAGACCTTTATCGCCTTCGGAAATTCCAAGGTTTCCGCATTTCTCGCAATGTTCCGTAAGATCATCGTGCTGATCCCGCTGATCTACATACTTCCGATCTTCCTGGAAGACCAAGTCATGGCCGTCTTTCTTGCGGAACCTATTGCGGACGTGGTCGCCGTGCTGACGACCGTCACTCTGTTTTCACTGAATTTCAGAAAACTGCTCCGCAGTATGCGGGACCAGAAGGAAAGCAACTCCAGTCTCACTGACTAGATCCCAACTCCGGCCTGACACAATACTTTTTTTATTCTTTTACAGAAAGATCCGGCATCCGTTCAAACAGCTGAACGGATGCCGGATCTTTCTGTGTCCGTCTAGTTACCTGAACGGTGATCCCTTTTCCTGTTTTGAGAACGTTCCGACGGCTTTACAAATTTTCAAACGCGTGCTATAGTAAAAAAATTACAGGACATTTCTAACAGATTCATGATAGAAGGGAGTTTCCTATGAGAATTATCGCAGCTTTACTGAAACCGTTATCTTTCGTCCCGGCTCTGCTGATGATGTACCTTATCTTCTCTTTTTCTTCGCAGAACGGAGCGGAATCCTCTTCACTCAGCAATAAGGTGACTGAATCCGCACTGATCGTCGCCGATCACGTGCTGGACAAGGGATGGAGCGAGGAAGATATTCAGGTACGCGTGGAAAAATACGGCTATTATGTTCGTAAACTGGCACATATGACAGAGTACTGTATCCTTGCGGTCACCATCTCTCTGCCGCTGTACGTCTACGGCCTGAGAGGTTTTCCCCTTCTTGTGCTGGCCGGCCTGTTCTGTGTTGTCTTTGCCGCCTCGGACGAATACCACCAGACCATGGTGGCAAACCGCGGACCGTCGGTCCGGGATGTAGGGATCGACAGTCTCGGCGCACTGATCGGAATCACGCTGGTGCGCATCTTTTCCTGGATCGCTCTGGGCGGAGATACCAGACGGCGGAGACGGCGGCGTTACCGGTAAGCCGGCTCTTCCTCCAGAACCCGGTACTTTCTGCTGCGCAGAAGTGCCGGCAGCTCTTCCTCACCATCCATCTCTGTCTCCGTGACGATCCCGCCTTTTCCCACATCTTCTTCCCTGTGGCTGTCGCTTCCTCCGGTGGGGATCAACCACGGATGGGTAGCCAGAATCCTCTGGGTCTTTCCGTTTCCGTTGTCGTGGCGCGGACTGGTGTTGACCGCTTCCATCCCGTGGAGAAACGAAAGTTCCGCCGGTGTGGAACTTCCCTCCCGGTTCGGATGCGCCTGAATGATCAACAGTCTGTCATGGTATGTCTCATAAAAGCTTTCCAGGTTCATGGAAAGCCACCTTTCCCCCTCCCGGTACAACAGTTCTTCTGTCAGCCCGTACAGGAGATAGTCATTGGGATCCTCGAGAAAACGGATCTCCATGGCCAGTCCCACCATCAGTCTGGTGCCGGCCAGCATTTTTCCTTCCCGGTAAGGTTTCAGGAAAAAATCTGCCCTTTCCCTCCAGGTCATTCCTTTCGTCATCTCCTGAAATTCCCTGTGAAAATGGTTCGTCAGCCAGATTCCCCGATACCCTTTTTCTTCATATCGGTTCACCATTTCACGTACATCCAGATGTCCGCAGGGACTCACCTCGCTGGTATGCACATGCAAATCATATCGGTACATTTCTTTTCCGCCTTTCTGTCAGATTGCTGAGGTTCTATAACCGGTCCGAATACTTCTTTTTCAGCGTATGCAGACGGGAAAGACTTTTCGCCGTCTTCTCCTTCGTAAGCTTGGATACCAGAAGCACCAGGGCATCCACCACCGCTGCCGCTGCCGTCATGGAATGGTATTCCTTTTCGTCCCCGCGGCAGGCATACAGATTCACGTCCGCACACTCTTCCTTCATCAGAAACGTCCGACCTGTAAACGCCAGCGTCCGGTATCCGGCTTCCTTCTGGCAGTCCAGGATCACCTGCCCCTGGGCAGACAGCTTGGAGTAGGCGAAGAAAACCACGAGATCTCCTTCCCCTGCCTGGGCCAGTCCCTCCAGCATCCCGGAACCTCCGGACGGGATCTTTTCCACACGGATCCCGATCCTCCGCAGGCGGTAAAACAGCAGTTCGCCCATTGCGTCAGACGCGTTTTTGGAAAAAATAAAAACCCTGTCCGCAGACGCAATTTCCCGTGCGGCGCTCTCAAACGTCTCGGGATCGTTTTCCTCAATCGTCTTTTCCAGACATTCCTTCTGATGCTCCAGCCACTTTCTCACCTGGAATTCATCTTCTTTCTGCAGCGTCCGGGCAATCTTTCTGGCGGGTCCCTTTTCCCTGCTCTGCTGCATCACACTCTGCTTCAGCTGTTTGAAATCCTGATACCCCGCATGGCGGGCAAATCTGGAGATCGTCGCCTCGGAAACCTCCAGGCGTCTCGCCAGCTGCCCGATCCCCAGAAACAGGAACTCCTCGGTGTTGCTCCCGATAAACTCCAGGATCTTACGATCCGCTCTGGTCAGTTCTTCCTCATGTCTCAAAAGATCTACAGTCATAGCTATCTCCTCTGTTTTTTATATTACCACAGAACGGTTCAACAGGACAGAAACATAATTTCCGCCCAGTTCATGCACCTCTTTCAGCGTGCGCTTGAGCAGCGCCGCATTCCGTACCTGATCCGCCGCATGTTCCGCCACCTCGATCCGGTGGGTGTTTTTTCTCATCTCCTCCAGAAGGCCGGAGATCTCCCGCGGTTCCCCTTCCATGTGAGTGCGGATGCAGCCGTACTGGAGCGCCTGGTGGGTATCGCTTCCGCCGACCACCGGAATCTGCAGCCGCCCGGCAAGCGCGTATGTCTTTTTTTCTGTCTCCTCCCGGTTCAGAGCTACATCCTTTCCGTTCAGATCCAGGAAATCAAGGGCGGCCAGTTCGTCCGCCGGAAGTTCCGGGATATGCCCGCCTTCACGGAACGGATGCGCTCCGCCCACGATCACATGGTATTCCGAGAAAAGCTTCATCAGATCACGGAACGGCAGAAACTTCCTTTTCTCTTTATAAGGTTCCAGCCTGCGGTTCAATTCCAGGATTTCCTCCATATTGCCGATCGACAGAATATGGCCGCCCTGTGCGATATCTGTCTCCATTCCTGGTAAAACACGCAGCCCGTTTTCCAGGACCAGACAATCTCCCTCCCGCCGGCTGATCCGGCTCAGGTAACTGTAAATCTCGTCAAACTGAAGGGTATTGAAATGTTCCGTCAGACAAAGCGCATCCAGTCCCGCCCTTCTGGCCTGATCAAACAGCCAGTCTGTATATTCCGTAGAAAACGGAAGCTTCTTGGCCAGCTTACCATGAGTATGAAAATCAATATACAATCTTTCTTCCTCCTTACAGGATCGTCATCGCAAAAACTGTCAATGCCATCCATAAAAATGATACTGCCACGAACAGCATATCATCATATCCCACTTTCAGGGAAGACAATTTCAGCTTCTTCACTTCCGGACTTGTCGCCGCATTCCGGTATCCTTTGATCTCCAATGCCTCCACCGTCGTACGAGAGCGTTTTGCCGTGTTCAGCATCAACGGATAGAACGCGTGGATGATCACTTTCACCTGATAGATCAGGTAACGGATTTTTCCCGCAAAGGTACTGCTGTCCGGCGCATTTCCTCTGAGGCGGTAGGAAAGAAGCACATTCTGGAACTCTTCCATCAGCATCGGCAGCATACGATATGCATAGGAGATAGAGAAGGACAGCCGCTCGGGACATCCGAACCACATCAGTCCGTTGGACAGTCTGTCCGGATCAAGACCGGAAAACACGGTGACAGAGGCCAGAGATACCGTCGCCACTTTCAGGGTCAGGATCAGAAGCGGAAGGATGGTCTCCGCGTTTCCGCCGAACAGCAGTGACACAAGAAACAGATACCCTGTCTGAGAGAACACTCCCACGACAAACAGAAGCAGCACCAGTCCGGCAACCCGCGCCATCACCGTCGTTGCCGCCACCAGCAGAAATGCCCCCAGAAGAAACGGCACCTGATCCACAAACCACGGCACCAGCGCAAAAAACACATACCAGACCAGAAGCACCCTCGGATCAAGCTTCGCAATAAATGTATCATCATTGCCATATGCATTTTTCAGTACCTGATTTCTCAGAAAATCCATGGAAAGCTTATCCAGAATGTTATCGGAAAGCTTCTGCATGATTTTATCCATTGTCCTCTCTCCTTCCTACATGCATCCGCAGCCAAACTGCTGACGGAACTCCTGAATCGTATAGCAGAATGCAGCCGGATTCAGTATTTTTCCCATATCAAAAATCTCCGGCGGCCGGATCCCTGTCAGGTCCGTCACCTCTTTGTTTCCGAAAATTTCATTCCGGCTGCCGTCCGCAACCACCCTGCCCTCGCAGAGCACAATGATCCGCTCCGCCCACTCGCAGACCAGCTGCATGTCATGAGTCGCGATCATCACAGTATCTGTGATATCCTTCATCTCATTCAGTGTCCGCATGATCTCTTTTCTCGTGGCAATGTCCAGATTCGCCGTCGGCTCATCCAGCAGCAGAATCTCCGGGTTCAATGCGATACCGATCGCCAGGCTTGCACGGCGCATCTGTCCGCCGGAGAGCAGCCGTCCGTCCCGGTCCTTCAATTCCGTCAGCCGGAACTGTTCCAGCAGATCCACCGTCCGCTCCTTCCAGTTTTCCACGCGTCGCGCCTGCATTGCAAAGGCGATGTCGCTCTCAATAGAATCCTTGATGAACATTTCTTCCGGATTCTGGTAGACCAGGGAGATCGTCCGGGACAATGCTTCCGGTTTTGTGTCCCGGATTCCCTTCCCCTTCAGCAGAACCTCTCCCTCCGAAGGCTTGATCAGTCCGGTCATCAACTTCATCAGCGTCGATTTGCCGGCCCCGTTGGAACCGATCAGGGCGATCTTTTCCCCTTTTCGGATCTCAAGATTCAAGCCATGAAAAATCTGTTTTGCGTCTCCTTTGACCGCCCGGTAAGAGACGGAGACATTCCGGAATTCCACAGCATGCTCCGATCCGTTTCCCCGGCCGGACGCTCCCGGCTCCTCCGGACAGACTTCCCTCCGGTAGAACAGATGGCCAAACACCTTTTTTCCGGCTTCGATGGTCGTCGGAAGCACCGTATCTCCGGCCAGCAGGCCATCCTTCTTCATCTGATGTGCCGCGATCGTTACCTGCGGAGGAAAGATATTGCATTCCTGCAGTTCATCCACCCGCTGCAGCGCCTCGTCTGCGGGGAGCACCCACTCTGTATGACCGTCTTTCAGCAGTGCCACATGATGGCAGTAATCTGCAATATATTCTGTATGGTGCTCGATCACGATGATCGTCTTTCCCCAGGTCTCATTAAGGTTTTTCAGCACACCGTAAATCAGATCGGCATGGCGGGGATCCAGCTGAGCGATCGGCTCGTCCAGGATCAGGACGTCCGGTTCCAGCGAAACCGCTCCCGCCAGCGCCAGCAAATGCGTCTGCCCGCCGGAAAGCTGCCAGATATATTCCTGTTCTCTGCCTTCCAGCCCGCACTGACGCAGGGCCTCTCTTCCCCGTTCCAGATAATCCGGCATCGCATAATTCATACAGGCATAGGACGCATCGTCAAGGACTGTGGGACGCACAATCTGATTTTCAAAATCCTGGTAGACATATCCAACCTTTCCTGCGATTTCCCCCACATTCATCGTCCTGGTATCTTTCTGGTCCACCAGAACACTTCCCTCAAATTCTCCCATGATAAAATGCGGAATCAGACCGTTCATAGCTTTGCACAGTGTCGATTTTCCACACCCGTTATTTCCGATGATTGCCAGAAAATCTCCCTTTTCCACATTCAGATTCAGATGATTCAGCGTTGGCCGGGACGCACCCGGATATGTATAAGTCAGATCACTGATTTCAATAATATTCATATTCGCAACTCCTCCGGCGGCATCCGCCGCTTTTTCTGCAACCGTTCAGCAGCTAAACCGTTATATTTTCTTATTTTACGGCTTCCGCTCTCTTTTTCATCACAGCCAGCACAGCAACAGCCACCACGGCCGCCACGACGATTCCTGCCGCTACCGCGGTTCCGCTCTCCGCCCAGCTCGCCTCCCAGTCGATCAGGGACAGGCCGCTTGTCGCCAGCAGTTCCGCACAGACCGCCACAACGAACGCCCCAAGACAGGCCAGGATCACCTTTGCATTGATCGTGCCGAGGGCAGTCTTCTCTGTGCGCGGCTGCATGCCCAGGAGCGGCTCAATCTTTCCGTACAGCTTCGGAACCAGATAGAGCGTCGGCAGCAGGCAGAACAGGATACCGGAAAACAGCAGATCATTCAGGAACGCGAACCCTTCCGTTGCAAATACACTCTCCGGAAGTCCGGGAACCGCTTCGAAATCTTCCACTGCAAACTGCACTTTGAAAATATCCACCAGCATTCCGAGAAACAGCTGTACCGCCGGACCTGTGATCGCCGCAATGCCGACCATTTTCCGATTCAGCGGATTCTTGACCATACGGCCTGCCAGATATACGCCGATGGTTACAGTGATAAACTTCTCCAGTTCGCCGAGCCCGCCGAACTGTCCCAGCATGATCTCACTGAAAACCAGTTCTCCGGTCGCTGCTCCAAGAGCCGCGGACAGCGGATCAAACAACATTCCCAACACCAGTGGAATAAAAAGGAAATATTCCACAGAAAACTCCACGATACCGATCTGAAACTTCGGGATCAGCTCCGTAAACAAGGTCGCCATCCCGTAGAGAGCCATGGTCAGGACAAAAATCATCAGTTTCTGTGACTGCGACGCAGTCTGTCTTTTCATCGTCTCCATTTTCAATTCCTCCAGACTTCTTTTTCTTACGTCCTGTAACAGTTCAGCCATCGGAACTGTTACTACGTTCTTTACTATAACAAATCTATGTAAAGTCTTCGTTCACTGCAATGTTAAATGTAAATAAATTTTCAGTGATTTCATTTTTGAAATTTTATTTTCTTTTTTGGATATAAAAAAGCTTCCTGCAAACGCGTCTCACCATTTGCAGAAAGCTTTTCCAATCTTTCTCACAGTCATAGAAATTCTTCCCGGTGTTCCCGGAAAAATTCATAATAAATCCTCACATTTTCCAGCTCCGTCCACCGCTTTACATCCACCGGATCCTCATCCAGATCGTAGATCTTCGCCCCGCGCATCGCAAGCAGAAACGGGGAGTGGGTGGAGATGACAAACTGGCATCCGAAAAAACGGGCCGAGTCTTCGAGAAACTTCATCAGCTCCATCTGCCGTTTCGGAGACAGACTGTTCTCCGGCTCGTCCAGAAGATAAAGGCCGTTCTCGCCGATCTTCTCACAGAAATAAGACCATGCGCTCTCACCGTTGGAATACTCCCGGACATTTCCGGGCGTGTTGGCCCGGACATATTTGGACTGGGTCTTGCTCCTGGCCATATTGACCTTCTTCAGCGTATCGTAATCGTCCATGGAACGCATCCGGAAATTGGAATACTTCATTTCCAGATATTCTTCAAACAGATCCTCCCGCCGCCGTTCTACACCGTTGTTAATCGAACGGACATTCAGCATATAATCAAATACATCATCGCTGGTAATGATCCGGCTTCCCTTCGGCAAATTCCCGATCATCTCCGCAGCACAGAGCCCGAGATAATCTTCAAAAAATTCCGAGCGGTTGTACGGTGTGTCCCGTTCCAGCCCCAGCTTTGCGGCGATGACATTCAGCGCCGTCGTCTTTCCGCATCCGTTCCCTCCGTAAAAGACTGTGATCGGTTCAAAATCTACTCTCCGGAACTTTCTCCCGGAAAGAACCTGAAACGGATAATAGGAATCATAGCAAGTCCTCTTCAGACGCGGATCCTTCGGGTTATAGAAAAAATCGGTTTCCTTTTCGTCGTCCGGAAACTGAAAGCTTTCGAGATATACCATCTTATTCCCCTTATAAACTGTCTGCGTAATCCTGTACATCCTGGCGGAACTGTACCCATGCGTCCTCATGTTCCACAAAATATTTCGGACAGTCCTTTCCGGTCACATCATAATGGCGGATCACATCCTCCGAAGAAAGACCGAACCGATGACACAGCCATCCGGTCAGCTGTACAAGAGACTGATACGTGGCGTTCGTAAACTGTCCGCTCTCATCCGGATGACAGCATTCAATGGAAAGCGTATCACTGTTCCTGTTGTTCGAGGCGTATGCCCACTCGGAGCTCGGGATACACTGGATCACTTCGCCGTCCAGACCTATGATAAAATGGCTGCTGGCCTTTGTCGACTGCGAATCCTTCAGCCCTTCAAAGTAATCATGATTCTGCTGCGCCGTACTTCCCGGATTCGCGGTATAATGAACGACAATCCCATCGATCTGTTGCAGGGCGATCTGGGGGCGCGACCACTCGTTGGGCGTCAGCAGTTCCACATTGATCGGAGGAGCGCCTTCCCACTGCACACTCGTCGTATCCGCCTGAATATCCACCGGCCCGCTCTGTCCGATCCCCGTCAGCTGCTGTACGCCAAATCCAAGTCCCAGCGCACACACGCCCACAACTGCCACAGCTGCCAGAATGCGCCGCCGGACCTGTGCCCGTCTTCTTTTTCTCGTCATCCGTGAATAACGGTATCTTTTCCCCTTATGCTGCATTTACCTCTCCTCTTTATCTGAATGTGAACACCTGATTTTCTGTGATGACCGTTCCGTCAGCCAAATCGTTATTCCCTATGTACCGGATATAAATCCGCATATATTGATAGCCTTGTTCCTGTGCATACTTCCGACATTCCAGCTACAGGGCTCTCCCCAGCCCCAGGCGATGATACTCTTTCCGGACAGCCATCACAAAGATTTCCACAGCAGCAGGCCCTGTTTCCCTCAATGCCAGAAAACCGGCCAGCTCTCCATCGGCATAGACAGTCCAGAATGGCAGTCCTGCACTGACTGCGATATACTCTTCCGTACTTTCCGGAATTCCAAACCATTCCGGCAGACTGCTCAGAACAGCCCGCGAAATCCTCTTCTTTTCTTCCTCATCAATAATAAATTCTACCACTTTATCACCTCGAATGCTATAGATTCACAGAAATTACATATTTTGTCGATTCCCCAATTCATTTGGCTCTCTCATGAAATACTGTCATGTATTTCTATATACTTATTTACCATGCAACCGAAAATACCCGCGGACATTGCTTCACGCAATGCCGCGGGTACTGTATACGTGCGCAGTCAATGACCGCGCATCTGTAAACGATCATCGTCAATCGTTCTGATCTACGCTGTAGTTCGGAGCCTCTTTTGTGATATGGATGTCATGCGGATGGGATTCCTTCAGGGATGCGGAGGTGATCTTCACAAATTTTCCGGTCTCTTTCAGAGTCTCAATGTCCTTTGCTCCGCAGTATCCCATACCGGAACGGATTCCGCCGACCAGCTGGAACACTGTGTCTTCCACCAGGCCTTTGTATGCCACACGGCCCTCGACGCCTTCCGGTACAAGTTTTTTCGCGCCTTCCTGGAAGTAACGGTCTTTGCTGCCGTTTTCCATCGCTGCGATCGATCCCATTCCACGGTATACTTTGTATTTTCTTCCCTGGAACAGTTCGAACTCTCCCGGGCTCTCGTCGCAGCCTGCAAAGATGCTTCCCATCATGCAGACATTGGCGCCTGCCGCGATCGCTTTCGTCATATCGCCGGAGTACTTGATACCGCCGTCGGCGATGATCGGAGTTCCTGTCTTTTTCGCCTCTTCGTAGCAGTTCATGATCGCAGTGATCTGCGGAACACCGATACCCGCCACGACACGGGTCGTACAGATCGAACCAGGTCCAATGCCGACTTTGACAGCGTCAGCGCCGGCGGCAATCAGATCACGGGTAGCCTCAGCGGTCGCTACGTTTCCTGCGATCACCTGCAGATCCGGGAATTTTGCTTTAATGCTGCGCAGAGTATCGAAGATATTCTTGGAATGTCCATGGGCGGAGTCAATAACGATCACATCGACATGGGCGTTCACCAGCGCCTCCACGCGGTCGAGAACATTTGCGGTGATTCCGACTGCAGCGCCGCACAGCAGACGTCCCTGCTCGTCCTTTGCGGAATTCGGGTACTTGATCGTCTTTTCAATATCCTTGATCGTGATCAGACCTTTCAGGTTAAAGTCATCGTCGACGATCGGGAGCTTCTCTTTTCTGGATTTCGCCAGAATTTTCTTGGCTTCCTCAAGGGTAACGCCGACCTTCGCGGTCACAAGTCCTTCGCTGGTCATACAGTCGCGGATCTTCTTTGACATATCTGTCTCGAATTTCAGATCGCGGTTTGTGATAATTCCTACCAGCTTTGTGCCTTCTGTGATCGGGACGCCGGAGATCCGGAATTTCGACATCAGATTGTTTGCGTCTTTCAGTGTATGGTCAGGAGACAGGAAAAACGGATCGGTGATAACACCATTCTCGGAACGTTTTACCTTATCTACCTCATCTGCCTGCTGCTCAATCGACATGTTCTTGTGAATAATGCCGATTCCTCCCTGCCGTGCCATCGCAATCGCCATACGGTGCTCGGTTACCGTATCCATACCTGCGCTCATCATAGGAATGTTCAGCTTGACTTTTTTGGTCAGGTACGTCGTAATGTCCACCATGTTCGGGGTTACTTCGGAGTACTGCGGAACCAGCAGCACATCGTCAAAAGTAATGCCATCACCAATAATTGTGCCCATTTTCTTTTCTCCCTTTCTTCATTTGTCATTTTATAGTTGCATTTACAATGTAACAGCTCGGCCGGCAGAACCAGCAGAACTGTTACTTTATAGTTCTAATTAGTTTACCAAAACGAAAGGAAACTGTCAATCATAAAATACTTTTCGCGGCATCTTGCTGCGGATATCTTTCAGCATCGTCTCGTTGGGTTCAAAGACAACCAGTTCCATCTGGCTGTTTCGGGAGATCACAAAGCCGTACGGCTTATGTCCTTCTCCTTCGATCCCGGAGGAATAATCAACCTTTTTCAGGCTGCGGTTATTCTTATAGGAATCCAGACGGTGAGAATTCCACGGCGCCATTATTTCCATAGAAGAAAGATCGTAGCTGGCTGCGCGTTTTCTCCTGGACTTGGAGAAAATGCGGTCTACATCCAGTTCTCCGTTGACGTACAGATATTCAAACTCTATATTCAGACGCGGGAGAAATATATAATCCACGATTCCCAAGATAACTGCACCGATCAACAGGATCGGCATCAGCACCAGGCCTGCCAGTGCAAACAGTACCGTAAAAAATATCAGCGCAAATTTGATCGCCTGATCCTTTCCCGATGGTTTTTTCGGCACCATGACTTCCGTGTACAGATCACTCATTTTCAGTTGTCCTCCTCAAGGTAATTAATAAAAGCTTTTGTTGTATCCAGATTCTGCGCATTCACCAGGACTGCCAGATATACCGGTTCGTAAGTAGTAAGGTTCATCTCCTGATACCTCGCCAGATTGGTAATATCGAGAGCGGTATCGCCTTCCGAGATATTATATTTCTGACATTCTTCTTCCGAAAGAAGATCCGTCAGATCCATGAAATATTCCTGCCCCTCGTAATGCTCATAGACATCTTCGTTGCAGATCAGCACATCCATGCCCTGGGCGGCTGTCACCGCGGTAAATTTCATGATCGTATTATAGTCGCCGTTACTCATGTCATTACCAAAAGCATAACTGGTATCGATCCCCACCTGCTGGTACTTATCGTCAGGATCTCCAAACTCCTCCTGCAGCTGTTCTTCCAGCGGTTCCAGATCATCTATATTGCTGGAATTTGCCACACCGATGCTCAGAATGTCATAATACTTTGAATTTTCAACCAGGCTTCTGATGATGAAAATCAGAACGATCACACCGATTATGCCGAAGATCAACGGCTTGTAGTAGGTCCAGATATACTCCAGTTTCCCGGAGAGATTCATCTCCGACAGTTTCTCACGCTCCAATTCCATTTTTTCTTTTCTGGTTCGATCCGATTCATACCGTTTTGCCATGTGTATTTTTTCTCCTTCGCTGGTAATCCCCCCGGTCGTTCCCTCGATTATATCACAAAAAAGGGCTATCGTCTACCTGCGATAGCCCTTTAAAATTTTCTGTCGGGATCACGTCCGCATCGTATTCAACATCCTGAACCGCTGCTTACATCATTCCCATGTCACCGCCTGCCGGTGCTGCCGGAGCCGGCTCTTTGATCGTGGACACGACAGACTCGGTCGTAAGCAGAGTAGCTGCAACGCTGGTTGCGTTCTGCAGAGCGCTTCTTGTTACTTTTACCGGATCCAGGATTCCTGCATGAATCATATCCACATACTCTTCCTTGTATGCATCGAATCCAACGCCCACTTTAGATTCTTTTACTTTATTGATAATTACAGAGCCTTCCAGACCTGCATTTGTCGCGATGGTGGCCAGCGGAGCTTCCAGCGCTTTCTTTACGATTCTCGCACCGGTCTTCTCATCTCCATCCAGAGAATTTACCAGTTCATCCAGTTCTTTCGACGCGTGAACATAAGCGGAACCGCCGCCTGCGATGATGCCTTCTTCCACTGCCGCTCTGGTAGCGTTCAGAGCATCTTCCATACGCAGTTTTGCTTCTTTCATCTCTGTCTCGGTAGCTGCGCCTACACGGATCACTGCTACGCCGCCTGCCATCTTGGCAAGTCTTTCCTGAAGTTTCTCTTTGTCAAACTCGGAGGTTGTCTCCTCAATCTGAGCACGGATCTGAGCGATTCTGCCTTTGATGGCCTCTTTATCGCCGCAGCCGTCCACGATGATCGTGTTCTCTTTCTGAACTTTCACAGATTTTGCACGTCCGAGCATATCCATCGTAGCGTTTTTCAGTTCCAGTCCAACCTCCTCGGAGATTACCTGGCCGCCGGTCAGAACTGCGATATCTTCCAGCATTGCTTTTCTTCTGTCGCCGTATCCCGGAGCCTTGACCGCTACTACATTGAAGGTACCGCGCAGTTTATTCAAAACCAGTGTCTGGAGTGCTTCGCCCTCAACATCCTCTGCGATGATCAGCAGACGGGCGCCGGTCTGTACGATCTGCTCCAGAAGCGGCAGAACTTCCTGGATATTGGAAAGTTTCTTATCTGTGATCAGGATATACGGATCATCCAGAGTTGCCTCCATTTTCTCCATATCCGTACACATATACGCGGAAATATATCCACGATCAAACTGCATACCTTCTACCAGTTCCAGTTCTGTCTGCATGGTCTTGGATTCCTCGATGGTGATTACGCCGTCGTTGGAAACTTTTTCCATTGCATCTGCAACCATCTGTCCGACCTGCTCATCACCGGAAGATACAGCTGCTACTCTAGCGATCTGCTCTTTTCCGTTGACCGGCTGGCTCATGGATGCCAGAACCTCTACGGTTTTGTCCGTTGCTTTCTTCATTCCTTTACGGAGAACGATCGGGTTAGCGCCTGCTGCCAGGTTCTTCATTCCTTCGTGTACCATAGCCTGTGCCAGAACGGTAGCTGTTGTGGTACCGTCTCCTGCTACATCATTGGTCTTGGAAGCGACTTCCTTGATCAGCTGTGCTCCCATATTTTCAAAGCCGTCTGCCAGTTCGATCTCTTTTGCGATTGTGACACCGTCGTTTGTGATCAGCGGAGCGCCGTACTGTTTATCGAGAACGACGTTCCTTCCTTTCGGTCCAAGGGTTACACGAACGGTATCTGCAAGCTGATTTACGCCTCTTTCCAGGGCTGCTCTTGCTTCTGCTCCATATTTAATTTCTTTTGCCATTTTTATCTGCCTCCTGCAAAATTAATAAAATGTCTTTTTTATATCTGCCGGATCTTCCGGCATGTCTGTCAGATTTTTCTTCCCGGTTCAGCTGACGGAACCGCCGCAGATTACTCTACGATTGCCAGAATGTCGCTCTGTTTTACAATGATATATTCCTCATCATCCAGCTTTACGTCTGTTCCGGAATACTTGGAATAAATCACCTGATCGCCGACGGAAACTTCCATCTTAACTTCTTTTCCGTCTTCTACTGTTCCAGGTCCTACAGCAACGACTTCTGCCTGCTGCGGTTTTTCCTGTGCCTGTCCCGGAAGAACGATTCCGGATTTTGTGGTCTCCTCTGCTTTCAGTTCTTTCAATACAACTCTGTCACCTAATGGTACTAACTTCATGATCTATTGCCTCCTTTAAGCTTTCCTTTCTTGTGTTATTAGCACTCGTTTCGGTCGAGTGCTACTTGATGATTCTTATCATAGTGCTGTCTCTTATACACATCTCCGAGCCCACGAGACTCGACGTCATCT
>ERZ1090868.674-NODE-674-length-19042-cov-4.608206_pt1 | contig 19042 bp, 13 predicted proteins | sample MGYA00478475_ERZ1090868 | MGnify/ENA primary metagenome ERZ1090868 (study PRJEB33644, sample SAMEA5815747) | chicken gut metagenome | biome: Chicken; feature: Gastrointestinal Tract; material: Caecum | place: Ireland | collected 2019-01-01 | study: A study of the...
TCTGACGAAGATTTCTCTTTCTCTTTCTGTTCTTGGTTTCCGCCTTGTGGTTCTTGCCGCCGTGGGGCCTTACGACCTTTCCGGTGCCCGTGAGCCAGAAGCGTTTCTTGCTGCCGCTGTGCGATTTCTGTTTGGGCATATGAGTATCCTCCGATTTTTTCCTTGTTCTATGGACAGCCGCTTACGCGGCGCTGTCTGTTATTTTTTAACGGGCCCCAGGATCATGATGAGATTGCGCCCCTCCTGATTGACGGGCTTTTCGATCACGGCGATCTCCTTGAGCATCTCGTAAAAGTTCATCATGACGTCCCGTCCGAGATGTGCGTGCGCCATCTGACGGCCGCGGAGACGAATGGTGACCTTGACTTTGTTCCCCTCTTCGAGGAATTCCGTCGCTTTGCGCGCCTTGACTTTGACGTCGCCCACGTCAATGGTGACGGAGAGCTGCACTTCCTTGAGCTCGACGACTTTCTGGTTGCGCCTGTTCTCCTTTTCCTTTTTCGCCTGCTCGAACTTGAACTTACCCCAGTCCATGATCTTGCAGACGGGCGGCACGGCATTCGGCGAGATCTTGACCAGATCGAGCCCGGCGTCCTCGGCAAGGCGCATCGCCTCGCGCGGAGACATGACGCCCAGCATCTCCCCCGTTTCCGAGATCACACGGATCTCGCGGTCGCGGATTTCCCCGTTCATCTGATTCTGCGTTTTAATGGTTCCACCTCGCAAAAATAATAGGGCCGCACAGAGTGCGACCCGTGAAAAATTCAGAAAGCGCAATATACGCTTTTGTTCCGAAATTTCATTGACCCGTTCCGCTTGCGCAGATACGGGGAGAAGGGTTCGCCTCTGCTTGACGCAAACAATTTTAACGGAAAGCAAACCCGATGTCAAGGGATTTTCCGCCGGAATTTCCGTTTTTTTCAGAAAATCGTCTTTTCGTCGTTTTCCTTTTTGACCAGCGCGAAGAACTCCGCTTTGGACATCGCACCGATATCGCCCTCCCCGCGGCGGCGTACCGAGACGGAGCCCTCTTCCACCTCTTTATCGCCGCCAACAAGTTTATAGGGCACTTTTTCAAGCTCCGCGTCCAGGATCTTTCTGCCGATCTTTTCCTTTCTCAGGTCTGCCGAAGCGCGCAGGCCCATTGCATTCATGGCTGCCACCAGCTCCTCCGCATATGCGGCGGCGCGGTCGGTGACGGGAAGCACCTTGACCTGCTCCGGCGCGAGCCAGACGGGGAACTTGCCTGCAAAGTGCTCGATGAGGATCCCGATGAAGCGTTCGATCGAGCCGAACACCACGCGGTGGATCATGATCGGGCGATGCTTCTGCCCGTCCTCGCCGACGTATTCCAGCTCAAACCGCTGCGGCATCTGGAAATCGAGCTGAATGGTCCCGCACTGCCAGGTGCGCTTGATGGAATCTTCAAGATGGAAATCGATCTTGGGTCCGTAGAACGCGCCGTCGCCCTCGTTGACAGAATACTCCAGCCCCAGCTCTTCGAGCGCCGCGCGGAGGGCGTTCGTTGCCGCCTCCCAGTCCTCGTCGCTGCCCATGGAATTTTCCGGGCGGGTGGACAGTTCGACATGATACTTGAAGCCGAACAGTTTATATACCTCGTCGATGATGCGCACGACGCCCTTGATCTCCTGCGTGATCTGTTCGGGCAGCATGAAGATGTGCGCATCGTCCTGCGTGAAGCATCTCACTCGCATCAGCCCGTGGAGCTGACCGCTCTTTTCGTGCCGGTGCACGATGCCGAGTTCCCCCATGCGGATGGGAAGATCCTTATAGCTGTGCGGCTGCGTCTTGTATACGAGCATGCCGCCCGGGCAGTTCATGGGCTTGATCGCGCAGTCCTCGCCGTCGATCTTGGTCGTATACATATTGTCCTTGTAGTGATCCCAGTGCCCGGAAGTCTCCCAAAGGGAGCGATTGAGAATGATGGGGGTCTGCACCTCGACATATCCCTCGCGGCGGTGGATCTGGCGCCAGTAGTCGATGAGCGTATTTTTCAGGACCATGCCGTTGGGCAGGAAGAACGGGAAGCCCTTCCCTTCGGGCAGGAGCGCGAACAGCTTCATCTCCCTTCCGAGTTTGATATGGTCGCGCTTTTTCGCCTCCTCCAGCATGGCGAAATATTCGTCCATTTCCTCTTTCTTCGCAAATGCCGTCCCGTAGATGCGGGTGAGCATCTTTTTCTTTTCATCGCCGCGCCAATATGCGCCCGCAATGGACACAAGTTTGAACGCCTTGATCTTTCCCGTCGAAGGAAGATGAGGGCCGCGGCACAGATCGGTGAACGCGCCCTGGCGGTAGAAGGAGATCTCCTCCCCCTCCGGAAGATCCTGTATCAGCTCCACCTTATATTTTTCGTGATACTTGCTCATGAACGCGATCGCCTCTTCCCTGGGAAGGGTGAACCGCTCGATGGGCAGATTGCTCTTGACGATCTTTTTCATCTCCGCTTCGATCTTGGAAAAATCCTCCATCGTGATCGGCGTTTTGAAATCAACATCGTAATAGAACCCGTTGTCGATCACGGGCCCGATGGCAAGTTTGCAGGTGGGATAGATGGTCTTGAGCGCCTGCGCCAGAACATGCGCGCAGGTATGGCGGTAGACCTCGAGGCCCTCCTTATCCTTGAGCGTGACAAGCTCGAGCGAATCGCCCTCTTTCAGGGCGTGCGAAAGATCGCAGAGCTGTCCGTTCACTTTGGCTGCAACGGCAGCGCGGGCAAGGCCCTCCGAAATTTTCTGCGCCGCGTCCGATGCGCTGGCGCCCTCGGCAAGTTCCAGTTTGTCGCCGTTTTTTAAGATGATCTGCATGGTTTCCTCCCGTTTCAGCGGCTGTTATGTCTGACATAGTACTGTGTAGGGCACGAAAATCAATAAAAAGACGCCCTTAAATCCCTCTTTCGAGGAAATTTAAGGACGCAGGGATTCCGCGCGGTTCCACCTTAATTGCCGTATGACTCCGGCCGCTCTTTTCTGTAATTGTGTATGGAATCGGATCGGTTTCGCCTTCCGCCTGCTTTTGACGACCTTCCAGCCGATGGGCCGTCTCTCTGAAAAAAGCCGGGCGGCGCTACTTGTTCCGAAGCACCGTTCAGGTACGGCTATTGTACCCCACCCGAATCATTTTGTCAAGAGAATATCGCGCGCTCGGCGTAATATTTTTGCAGAAAATCTCCAAGGGAATCTTCGACGTCTCCAAGGCAGTAGATAAACCCCGCATCCGAGAGCACGATCTCCGTTTCCACGTCCTCCTCCCCCGTCAGGCGGCTCCGGCGCAGAGGCGAAAAATCCGCGCCGTAGACCGCGCTGCCCTTGAGATAGATCTTGTTCGTGCTCTCCCCCGAAAGAAAGGCACAGAACTTTTTGAGATCCTGCGTGGAAAACCCTGCAGGAACGTAGCGGACGATCTTTTCCCATTTTTCCCTGAGCGCCGCCAGGCGGAACGCATACACGCCGTCGACGGCGCAGGAACGCAGCGGCAACACCTTCCGCCGCACATAGGCCGCGTCCCCCTCGAAATCCGCCGCGATCAGCGCGGCGGCAAGCAGACGCCTCTCCCGGCGCGGCAGGCTCACATTCAGCCGTTTGTCGAGAAACCGGTACTTATATCCGACGCAGAGCACTTCCGTCCCGGCCTCCGCTGCAATGGGCGCCAGGTTCCCGGCGGAGGGCACGCGCCCCCCGAGCGCCGCGCGCGCGCCTGAAAATGAGAGTTCCCCCCTGCCGTCCATCGCGATGACGTCTGCAAGAAGCGTGTTGTACAGATAGGAAAGGAACGCCGCGTTCTCTTTCCGTTCGGACAGAAAAAGAGTTTCCACGAGATTATTGTATGAAGTTTCCCGCAATTTATTTCTTTTGCCACTCCGTTGTGCGGCAGCAGTGCGTTCTGCCCGCCAAAGAGCTCTCCGGGCAGGCAAACTGCACGAATTTGCAAAAACAAGGGCATGCGGCTTGACTTTCGCGTCTTTGCATAGTAAAATGAAAGAACTGCAAAAGCATTCTAAAGGATACGTGAGGAAACAGCATGGATTTTCATTCAGTCGAGCGCAAATGGCAGGCGCGCTGGGAAAAAGCAAAACTCAATCAGTTCGATAAAAAGGATACGGAGCGCAAAAAGCTGTATGTGCTTGAAATGTTCTCCTATCCCTCCGGCGCAAAACTGCACATCGGGCACTGGTACAACTACGGCCCCACCGACTCTTACGCCCGCTTCAAACGGATGCAGGGCTACAACGTGTTCCAGCCCATGGGCTTCGACGCGTTCGGGCTCCCTGCCGAAAACTATGCGATCAAGACAGGGATCCACCCCAAGGACTCCACCGAAAAGAATATTGAGACGATGGAAGGCCAGCTGCGCGCAATGGGCGCCATGTTCGACTGGTCGGCGGAGCTCAAGACCTGCGAAGAAGACTACTACAAGTGGACGCAGTGGATGTTCCTGCAACTCTATAAAAAGGGACTTGCCTACCGCAAGGAAGCGCCCGTCAACTGGTGCCCTTCCTGCCAGACCGTTCTTGCCAACGAACAGGCCGAGGGCGGCAGATGCGAACGCTGCGGCACGGAGGTCGTCCGCAAGGATCTGACCCAGTGGTTCTTCAAGATCACCGACTATGCCGAAGAACTTCTGACCGGGCTCGATACCCTTGACTGGCCCGAAAAGACCAAGAACATGCAGCGCAACTGGATCGGGAAATCCACCGGCTGTGAGATCGAATTTGAATGCGAAAACGGCGAAAAGCTGCGCGTATATACGACGCGCTGCGATACGGTGTTCGGCGTGACCTACGTCGTTCTTGCGCCGGAACACCCCCTTGCCCGCGCCCTTACGACACCCGAACAGAAGGAAGCGGTCGAAGCATACATTGCGCAGACAGCCAAGGCAAACGAGATCGAGCGCCTTTCCTCCACGCGGGAAAAGACGGGCGTGTTTACGGGCTCTTACTGCATCAATCCCGTCAACGGCAAAAAAATTCCCGTCTGGCTTGCCGATTATGTGCTTGCCAGCTACGGGACGGGCGCCGTCATGGCCGTTCCCGCGCACGACGAGCGCGATTATGCATTCGCGACCAAATACGGCCTTCCCATTGTCAAAGTCATCGAAAAGAAGGGCGGCGAAACGGAGCTCCCCTTCACCGAGGACGGCATCATGGTCGGATCGCTTCAATTTGACGGACTGTTCGGCGAAGAGGCACGCGCGGAAGTTGCGGCATATATCTCCAAACTCGGCAAGGGCGGGAAAAAGATCAATTACCGTCTGAGAGACTGGCTCGTGTCCCGGCAGAGATACTGGGGCGCCCCGATCCCCGTCGTTCACTGCCCCGTGTGCGGCGCGGTGCCCGTTCCCGAAAAGGATCTGCCCGTCCGCCTGCCCTATGATGTGGAATTCCGTCCCGACGGGAAATCTCCGCTTGCCAAGTGCGATAAATTCATGCATACTACCTGCCCCAAGTGCAGCGGCGAGGCAATGCGCGATCCCGATACGCTGGATACGTTCGTCTGCTCGAGCTGGTATTATCTGCGTTACGCGGACGCACACAACGACAAGGAACCCTTCTCGCGCGAGGCCGTAGACAAAATGCTGCCCGTAGACGTCTATGTGGGCGGCGCGGAACACGCCTGCATGCACCTGCTGTATGCGCGTTTCTTTACAAAAGCGCTGCGCGATATGGGCTATCTCGACTTCTCCGAACCGTTCAAGAGGCTTGTCCATCAGGGCGTCATTCTCGGCCCCGACGGCAATCGCATGAGCAAATCGCACGGAAATATCGTCTCTCCCGATGAGTATGTGGAGACATACGGCTCGGACGCGTTCCGCATGTATCTCATGTTCGGCTTCTCCTATACGGAAGGCGGCCCGTGGAATGACGACGGGATCAAGGCAATCGCAAAATTCCTTGACCGCGTGGAGAAACTCACGCTGAAGATCAGTGAATCCAAGGCAGGCAAAGACGCCGCATACGGAGCGGAAGAAAAGGCGCTCGACTACGCAAAGAACTATGCCATTGACCGCGTGACGCGCGATCTGGAGGCATTCTCGTTCAATACGGCGATCGCACGCATTATGGAGCTTGTCAATGCACTCGCAAAATACGACGCACTCCCGGCAAAGAATGTCGCCGTGGAAAAGGCGGCCGTGCGCGATCTGGTGCTGCTCCTTGCCCCCTTTGCCCCCCATTTCTGCGAAGAGCTCTGGGAAGAGATCGGCGGAAAGGATTTTGTACTCGAACAGAATTATCCCGTTGCAGACGCAAAGGCGCTCACCCTCGACGAAAAAGAATATGCCGTGCAAGTCAACAGCAAGATGGTCTGCCGTGCCATGATCTCCACATCTGCCACCGAGGAAGAGATTCGGGCCCTTGCCCTTGCCCTGCCCGAAGTCTCGGAAAAAATGGCAGGAAAATCCGTCAAAAAATGCATTGTCGTCCCCGGACGGCTTGTCAATCTGATCGTAGGCTAAAAACATGAAAAATTCAAGTAGATCCATCAAATGAAGCCAGCCGATCCACATAAGCACATTCTCGGAAACCGCCTGAAAAAAGCAGTAAGCATTCTTTTTGCAGCCCTGTTTGTCATCCCCGTCAGCGGATGCATCCTGCAAAATCCGCTCGGTCTCAAGGACTACGAGATCACCGTCCTCAACGATACGGACGGGAGCAAGAACCGCGAAGGCTACGAGGAGATCTTCTATTGGGAACAGCCCTATACCGTGAAAATCACCGTCGAACCCAACGACGTGGATGTCTATTGGTCCTGCGACGGCGCAGCGAATCCCAAGTTCGATTATGACAGGGCGACCGAGAGCCTGGTGAGAAGGCGGGAAGTCGACCTCAAATTCAACGGAAAAGGCACGGGTTGGATCAGAGTTTCCTGCCACAACTCCAACAGTTCCTATCAGTGGATGTTCAACGTCCTCGTCACCGTCATGAAAGTGACCGTTCTGGAGGAGGGCACAAACGCAGTGCTGCCGCGTGCCAAGGTCGGCTTTACCAACAGAGAATCGCGCGACTACGTCGACGGCAAAGACGGAAGCATCGAACTTGACTGGTACGGAATGGATTTCAGCGGCGATATGATCATCCAGGCGGAAGATCATGAAAGCGTCACCATTCCCCTCTCGGAATATGAGGACGAAAAATTAAAGGAACTGGATCTGGGCACGATATATCTGTCTCCCAAATCATAAACGCCGGACACACGCATATCTTTTTTCGTCTTGTTCTGCAGCCGAAAAGATATCTTCCGACAGCATAAAAAATACCCACAGGTATATTACCTGCGGGTATTTTTGTTGTATCGTATCACAAAATCATCTCATTGTACGGACGATATGCTCCGCATAAATCTTTGCCACGTTGACATTTGTCACGCGCTCGAACGTACCGAAAAAGGCATTGGAGTTGACCTCGCACACCAGCGGGCCGTCCTTGGAAAGCAGCAGATCGACGCCGCAGTAATCGAGCCCGATCGTCCGGGCGACCCGCTCGCACAGCTGTGCAGTACGCTCGTCAAGCGCCGCGGCTTCGCCCCGCCCGCCAAGTTCCGCATTGGAGCGGAAATCGCCCTGTGAAATACGGCGCATCGCCGCAATGGCTTTTCCGCCGATGACGATGACGCGCAGATCGGTCCCGGAACTCTCCGCGATATATCTCTGAAACAAATGCGGCTTGTTTCTGACGCGCTCTGCAATTTTTTGAAGCTCTGTTCTGTCATGTGCGAGATATACGCCTTTCCCGAGCGATCCGTAACTTTCCTTAACGACAACGGGAAGCCCGAGCAGCTGTTCCACCTGCGAAAGCAGCCCCTCCGAGACGGGCGCCCCTTCGGTATAGCAGAGCGGGCCGGCCACCGTCGGCGGCATGGGAACGGCATCTGCAAGCGCAATGTGGGTCAGCATCTTATCGTCGCAGATCTCCACCGCCTCTGCACGGTTGAAAAGCCGAAGCCCGGCCTTTTCCAGCAATCGGGAAGCATACTTGTCTTTGTCAAGGTAGACGCAGAAATCGTACTCACCGACACGGGAACGGACGCCGCCGTCATAATATGCGGGCACAAAATCATTGCGCCTCAGATCGCAAGGCACGCCAAGCCCCGCCAGTTCCTCACGGATACGGCGGGGTTGGTTGAGTTCATGATCTGATCCTGTATAGGCATTGACCAGAATAAGCCCTTTCATGTTATCTCCGAATGTTCCGAATTTTGCAAAACGTCATGCTTTTTCTGCGTCCTTCCGTTGAAGAAACAGTCCGTCGTCGCCGCAATCCAGGACGATCGTTTCCCCTGCCTGCGGGTTCTCTCTGACGATAAACTTCGCGATCGGCGTCTCGGCATGCGACTGAATAAACCGCTTTAAGGGACGGGCGCCGAAGGCCGGATCATAGCCGTTGTCCGAGATATAGCCGACGGCGCGCGGCGTGACTTCGAGCGTCAGATTTTCGGCGCTGAGCCGCTCTTTGAGCCTGCCGAGCAGAATTTCCACGATCTTGTCGATGTTCTCGCGCGTGAGCGGCTTGAACATGATGATCTCATCGAGACGGTTGAGGAACTCCGGACGGAACGAGCGTTTCAGAAGTTCCGCCACCTTTCCGCGGGCCTCTTCGGTGATCTCACCGTTCTCGATCCCCTCCATGATAAATTCAGAACCGAGATTGGACGTCAGAATGATGATCGTATTTTTGAAGTCCACCGTTCTGCCCTGCGAGTCGGTCACACGGCCGTCGTCAAGGATCTGCAACAGAATATTGAACACATCGGGGTGCGCCTTTTCGATCTCGTCGAACAGCACAATGGAATAAGGCTTGCGGCGCACGGCCTCGGTGAGCGCACCGCCCTCTTCATAGCCGACATATCCGGGAGGCGCGCCGATCAGGCGGGACACGGAAAACTTTTCCATGTACTCCGACATATCGATGCGGACAATGTTCTTTTCGTCGTCAAACAGATTTTCGGCCAGCGATTTGGCAAGCTCGGTCTTGCCGACGCCCGTCGGGCCGAGGAACAGGAAAGAACCGATGGGCCGGTTGGGGTCAGAGATCCCTGCGCGCGAACGCAGGATCGCGTCCGAGACCTTGGTAACGGCCTCGTCCTGGCCGACGACGCGCTTATGCAGATCGTCTTCAAGGTGCAAAATCTTTTCGCGCTCGCCTTCCTTGAGCCGCGCAACGGGGATTCCCGTCCAGCGGGCGACGATCCGGTTGATCTCCTCTTCCGTGACCTCGTCCTGCAAAAGGGCATCTTCACGGGAATTGACGCTCGACTTGGCCGCCTCCAGCTTTTTGTTGAGCTCGACAAGCGTGCCGTATTTGAGACGGGACGCCTCCTCGAACCTGCCCGAACTCATTGCGGAATCGATCTCGCCGTTGACGCGGTCGATCTCCGCCTTGATCTCCTTTTCGGAGCGGATCGCGTTTTTCTCGTCCTCCCATTTGGCCTTCATCGTCGCGAACGTCTCCTTGAGGGAGGCAAGTTCCTTTCTGAGCGCCTCCAGACGGGACTGCGAAAGATTATCCTGTTCTTTGGAGAGCGCCTTTTCCTCCACTTCAAGCTGGGCGATCTTGCGGTTCATGGCGTCCATATCGGCGGGCATGGAGTCGATTTCCGTGCGGATCATCGCCGCCGCCTCGTCCACCAGGTCGATCGCCTTATCGGGGAGAAATCTGTCCGTGATGTAGCGGTTGGAAAGCACAGCCGCCGCCACAAGGGCATCGTCGTGAATGCGGACGCCGTGGAAGATCTCGAAGCGCTCTTTCAGGCCGCGCAGAATGGAAATGGTGTCCTCCACCGACGGCTCCCCGACCAGCACCGGCTGGAAACGGCGTTCAAGGGCGGCGTCCTTTTCGATATATTTTCTGTATTCGTCGAGCGTCGTCGCACCGATGCAGTGCAGTTCGCCGCGCGCAAGCAGGGGTTTGAGCAGATTCCCCGCGTCCATTGCGCCTTCGCTCTTCCCCGCGCCGACAACGGTGTGCAGCTCATCGATAAACAGCAGAATGTTGCCGTTGGACTTCGTGACCTCGGCAAGGACTGCTTTCAGACGCTCTTCAAACTCGCCGCGATACTTTGCGCCCGCGATGAGCGCGCCCATATCCAGCGAAAAGAGCGTCTTGTTTTTCAGCGTCTCCGGCACGTCTCCCTTCACGATCCGCTGTGCCAGTCCTTCGGCGATGGCCGTCTTGCCGACGCCCGGCTCCCCGATCAGAACGGGATTGTTCTTGGTCTTGCGCGAAAGGATCCGCACAACGTTCCTGATCTCTTCATCGCGTCCGATGACGGGTTCCAACTTGTGTTCGCGGGCACGCCTGGTGAGGTCGGTGCCGTATTTTTCAAGCGCCTCGTAAGTCTCTTCGGGATTGTCGCTCGTCACGTTCTGATTGCCGCGCACCTGCTTCATACCCTCCAGAAACTTGTTCTTTGTCAGTCCGAAGCGCGCAAAGATATCTTTCAGGCCCCTTTCGTCATTGTCGAACAGACACAAAAAGAGGTGCTCCACCGAAATGAATTCGTCTTTCATACCGGACGCGAGTTTTTCCGCCTCATTCAGAATGCGGTTGACGGCGGGCGTTGCATAGGGCTGCGAGCCGCCCGACGTTCTGGGCAGACGCTCTACCGCGTCCTTGAACGCACCTGCAAGGCCGTCGGCATCTGCGCCCGCACGGCCGACAATGCGGTAATTCAGGCCGTCCCGATCCATGAGCGCAAGCCCCAGATGAAGAGCGGTCAATTCGGGATTGCCGTACTCTATGGCATAATTTTGTGCGCGCTGCACCGCCTGCAGCGACTTCTGTGTAAATTTGTTGGCGTCCATACCTTCCTCCTTGTGAGCGGCACCTCCGCTCCCCCGATGTTTTCCGTCTTGATTATACCGCGAAATTTGCCGCTCTAAACAAAAATGAACGGACGTTCGGAATTTTTTCTTCCGGAGGATACATTTTTACAGAGAAAGAGGCCGCCCTCCGGCAGCCCCTCTTAACCTGAAATGATATCTTTCTGTTTCACACCTCGCTTTACAGCGCAAGTTCCAGAAGAGCTCGATAATATCTCCCTCTTTATTTTCGGGCCGCTCTCGTGGCTGGTCATGCTCGGAATCGCGGCGTTTACCTCCTTCCTTGCGACATTCCTGCCCGTGCGAAGCAGTGCAAAACGCAAACCCGTCGAAAGTATCCGCGCACTGTAAAGTCAAAACAGCCGCCGCAAATGCGACGGCTGTTTTCTCTGCTGCGCACACTTCCGTAAAGACATTCCCGCAATTCGGGCGGTCTTTCCCTGCGATCGGCTCAGATTGTGCGTCAAAAAACTTCTTTCAAAAAACAATCCCCCTGCGGGACCGGTCAGACCGGTCCCGCAGGGGGAGTTCCATATCTGTTTTTCGTATTGAACGCATCGAAGCGGCATGACGGATCAGAACAGCCGGATCACTGCGGCAATGCATGCCCATGCGAGCTGGGCGAGCAGCAGAAACGGAAAAAACGCAATGGAAAGGACTGCAAGCAGAATATCCGTTATGACGGCGACGACCAACAGCGAACCGACCGAGACATACAGGAAATACCTCACGGGCGAAAACCAACGGTACCCGGACGCCATGTGAATGTTGCTCACGCCCAACTGGAAGTTCTCTCGCACAAAACCTGCAAGGCGGCCTCCGAGCGCCGCAAAATAACTGCATGTTCCCGTTCCAAGCGCAGAAAACCTTGCCGCCGTGGTGAAGTCAAACCCGCCGAAGGCGGCAGGCGCCGACGCAAACACCCCGCCTGCGTTCCTTGCCGTGGCAACGGCGGAATAGAACACGGAGAGCGCAAACAGCACGGCACAGACGGCAAGAATGATGACCGCCGCCGTCAGTCCGAGCGCGACGGCGCCGCCCGCCTGCAACAGCACGATGGCGAGGATCAGCAGCGTTCCTATGAGCACCGTGGAGACGGCGACAGTCAGCCACAGCCACTTACGCAATGAAAAAAACCTGTATCCGCCCGCCTTGGCGACGGCATTGCGGGCGACGGAAAAGTTATCCGCAAAGGCATACTTTGCCGCTTTGCCGAACAACGTGACCCAACGCAGCAGGATCGTGGCAAGAAGGTTGCTCCCCGTCACGGAAGTAATGCCCGAAGCGGCGAGAATCAGGTTCTTGATGTAGATATAGAGCGAATAACCGAGCCCGATCGTCAGCCCGATCGCCATAATGACGACGAGCGCGATCCAGCCGATATAGACAAATACGACGGCGAGGACAGCGGCAATAAAGAGCGCCACAAGAACGCTGCCGAAGATATCCCCCGCCGAATAGTACCTTCTTCCGAACATCATACAACTCCCCTGTCTGCGTTGAAACGACTACCACTCGATGATGACGCTCTCCCCGCATATGGAGAGTCTGACCTGCGCACCCGGCTGCAGCACTGTGGATCGGCATGCCGACTGCAGCAGTCCCATGAGTTTTTCGGGCTCTGCGGGAATGGCGGAGAGAAAGGTAAAGGAGCGTTTCCCCGCCTCGGCCGCCGCACGGAGCTGCAGACGCAGTTCGTAGAGAGAGGAAATACGCTTTTCCTCTTCCCCTTCCTCCTGCGTGCATGGCGGCAGTTCGCACGTCCATGTATGCTCGGTGCGCATGCGCGCATCCCCATAGTTCAGGAAGGGATAGCGAAAGGGCGCGCACCCCTGCGGGTTGGCGCCCAGCATGAAGGTGACGTCCAGATGGTGATATTGCCCGCCGATGCGCACCACGTTCCACGCATGCGGACCCGCAGCGCCGTTTGTCCCGCCCTGCGCCATACCGTTCACGACGATCGACCAAACGCCCGCCCAGCCGAGCAGAAGTTTTGCGGCTTTTGCGATGCCGCTGCACTGCCCGACCCCGTCAACGAGCACGGAAGCGACATTCTGATGGCGCTTGTTATCGACGGCATACCGCGTGTGCGAGAGCAGATAGTCGCACACCCGGATCTCCCGCTCCCGCTCGGAGAGCCGTGCGGTTTTATCGACGGTCTCCCGACGGATACGGGCGAGCGTCTCATCGATCCGACGGCGCTCGCCGCGGTCATAGATATTGTCGATGCACAGACAAAACTGCGCAAACGGTCCGCCTTTCACCCGCGGATCGTAGGCAAGGTGATAGAGCTCCGGGTGATCGTTACACAGCGCCCCGTAAACCTGCGCTGCCTCCTCCGGTGAACAGCCGCTGAAGCAAACGCGCTCCTCAAAGCGCGAAAACGCCGCATAGGCCGCCGCATACACCCGCCGGCCACAAGGCGGCAGCTTGCCCTTCCAGTATTCTTCCATAACAGAATGTCAGTTCTTTTTGCCCCAGAGCGATCTGAGATCGATGGAAGGACTCACCTTGTCAATGAGCCACAGGACGGGCTCTTCCACGCCTTCGCCCGTGAACCCCTCGCCGTTCTGCACATGTCCGAGCGCGCTGCTCGTGAAGAACTGCACGCTCCTGAACTTGGATTTAAGGCTGTTGAGGAAGTTGTCCTCCGCATAGCCGCGCAGGAACTCCTCACACACGCCGTTGGCAGCATCATATTTGGAGCGGATATTGTGCTGCTGCATATACCTGCGCACCGCGGAAGGACCGATCTTTTCCTCCAGCCCCGGAATGTCCCCCTTGGCAAACACGACCGCGACGTCCGTCTTGATCATCGTCTTGGCGTTGAGACAGTTCATATTTTCAAGGGTAACGATGAGGGTATTGAGCACCTCGTCCATATCGCGGATGCTCGCCTTATAGGGCGAAAGATCTACGGTATCCGCGATCTCCTCACGGTACTCGCGCACCGAGAGCGGATCGACGATCATAAGGAAGGCGTTCGCATACTTGTAGCCGACCTGCTTGCCGATCTCATCGTTGCTGTCATACGCCTCGCCCGCGACGTCGCAGAGCGAGATAAGGTTCCTCACCTTGACGCCCTTGGGCGCCAGATAGAACTGATAGTATTTGAGACGGGTATCATCCGTCTTGAGCGGAAGCTGCCCGTTCTGCATGTTGCGCTTGTTGGCCTCGTAATCGTCGCCGAGCGCATCGTTGGGCTTGTACTCGAACTCCAGTCCGTACCTCTCCTCGGAGTGTTTTTCAAGCTGCGCGATCGCCATGTTGACGAAACAGGTCTTGCCGGAGCTCGGTCCGCCGACGACGGGAATGGGAATATCCACCTGCAGGGGGCTGCCCAGTTCATAGCCGCACTTGGGGCAGATCCAGCTGCCCGGCTGCCTGTGGCGGCCGTTGAAAAAGGTGGTCTTCAGCTTTCTGCCGCATTGGCAGGTGCGCTTGAACACGCCGTAGCGGCTGGGCACAAGCTGGGTATGCTTGGCGCCGCATTGGCACACATAGGTGGGAAGCGCGTACTTCTCCTGACAGTTGGGACAACTCGTTGAAATGCGTTTGATACACCGGTACAGCCAATCCGCAAAGGCAACGACCGAATAGAGCAGATAGAACACGCCCATGACGAGGAAGAGCGCGACCGCCTGAATGACAGAGAGCGTGAAGCAGATGACGGGCGTCAGGATGGCGCTTATGATCAGCCTGCCCAGCGAGAGGCCGAACATGAACGCATAGCCGATCGCCTTGAAGAAGCTGACAAATGCCCCGTTAAAGGTTATAACATTGATGGCGTTTTCCCAGAGATCGCCGAAGTAATCGCACACCGCCTCCCAGCTGTCCGCGATGACCGAGCCGCAGCGCCGGAAAGTCGCTGCGAACGTCTTGCCGAATTCCTTATAACCGTCTTTGAAAAAGTAATTGATCTCAGCAGGTTGCTTTTGCATATTTCACCTCTCAGATAAACATCATGACGACGAGGTAGACAGCATAGCCGATCCCCGCGACAACGGCGAGCACGAACGCGCCGATGATGATGAAGAGCAATATCTTCATAAACATGTTGGACACGTTCTTGCTGACGCCGATGATACAGCTCTTGATCGCGGAAAAGATGCCCGCGAACACCGAAATGAACAATCCTACGCCGATCGATAACCCCGTCGCGCCCAGCACAAGTTCGATGAGCGTGATGAAGAACACGATGGCGAGGATCCAGCCGATAACTTCTGCCATAACTTTTCTTTATCCTCTCTTGTATTTATTTTTTCTTGCTGAACAACTTCTCCAAAAAGCTCATGTGATCGGCAAGGTAATCGTCCGTATACTGACGCACGGAGACCGCCTCTGCCTCCGTCATGAATTCCGGCACCTTTTTGAAAAGCTTTTTGTAGGCTCTGCGCTTCATGGTTCCCACGTAGTTTTCCACATACCTCCTGACATCGGCCGCGCCCGCGCCCGATGCATTGAAGGCATACGCCATGAGGTCTGCCATGAGCTGGTAATATTCCTTGCCGCCGCACTCCTCGAGCGCCGCCGTAAGGTGCGTCTTTGCAGATGCCGCCGAAAGGACGGGAACAAAGACCGCCTCCACGAGCGCGCTCTTGTCACAGTTCTTGGCGCGCCTGCAGGCAAGATGCATTCTGACCGCCTCGCCGAGATATTTGGCAACAAAATCTTCAAAACGGCGCTTGTCCAGCGCGGCATACAGCGCGCGCGAGGCGACCGCCTGTTTCAGGGCGTCCTGCCCGAACTTTCCGCGCATCAGAAGAATGGTGATGAAGGCGGGATACTCCCCGGGCACGTTCCTGCCCGCGCGCTGCAGACGGTCGGCAATGGGCGTGATGTCGGCAATGCGCGAAGCGGCATGGTCGAGAAGAGACTGCATCGGCATCTTCATGAGCGCACCGAGCAGCGCCTCCAGAACGACGGGCATGTCCGCATAGCTGTCGGGCACGTCCCTGACGAGCGCATAGACGCGCAGCATCTCATCAACGCGTTTTTTGCCCTCTCTCCCGCCGAGATAGTTCTGCACCTGCCGGACGAAGATACCGCTGTCATGCCCCGTCTTGTAATATTTTTCAAAATAATCCGCGAGCGTCTCATAGCGGATGTCCTTTGCCGTACTGAACGCATAGGCCTCCTTCCGGAACAGGAAATCCGCAAACTGCGCATCACTCTTTAAGACGCGCTCGACGGCAGCGAACACTGCCGGATACTGCTGCTGAAAGCGGATATAGAGCGGGATCAGGAAGGCGCTGCGCAGATTGTTCATGACGATCGTCTGCACGAGTTTGACGCGCTCTTGTTCATGCGGGACGGTGCAGCAGACATTCAACGCAAAGTCTGCGGAGGCCTCGTCGCGCAAGGCAGCAGAGAGATAGCTCTTCATAGCGACTTCCGCAAGCCAATCGACGGAAGCCTCGCCGATGCGCGCGACGCACTTCAGATACATCGCGATCTCGTCCGTCGCACGGCGCGCGACCGATTTTGCGATGATCTTTGCCAATAAGTCATACCCGCGATCATTTTCCGCCTTGCCGTAATTGTGCGAGAGCGCTTCGACGGCGGCATCGAAGAGAACATAGAGCTTGTTCGCCGCATCGTTGGCGGCAATATAGCGCTCCCACTTGGGCGAGCGGACACAGGCGGACACGAAGTCCTCCCAGGCAAATGGCGCATTCGACCTGACCTGCGCAAGCAGCTTTTCGGGAGCCGCGGAAAGATCTGCCCCGTAGGCGGCAAGGTCGGCAAAATAGCCGTCCATGATCGCTTCCCTGACGGTCTCGTCGGAATTCTGATAGGCAAAGGCGACAAGTTCGGCGATCTGACTGCCCTTTCCCCACTTGCCCGTTGCGATGATGTCGCGGTACAGGCCTGCGGCAACGCCCCGTTCATCGATAAGGCGGTATTTACGCCCGATATCGAGAGCGCGCCGGTATTCGCCCGCGTCCGTGAACCAGCCGGGGTTCTTCTGCATGAGGTAATAGACGCCGATCGCCGTATCGGCATCGCAGCCGGACGCCGCCATCACCTTGCCGACCGTCTCCACCCGCTTCATCACATCAAAGACGCTGCACGTCGCCGCAGCCTGCAGAATGTCCGTCACATATCTTCCGACGGGCACCTGCGGGCAGATGTTCTGGGTGAAGTTGAAGGCATAGCGGCCGAGCGACTGTTCGTCCTGGAAGCTGAAAGAGCCGAGCGCCGCCGCAAAGATGTTGCGGATACGCACCGTGGCGGGCGTGAAGCCCGTGACGGAGTACTCCACCTGCGGGGAATACTGCGTGCTGTATGTCAGATCTTTCAGAACAGGCAGGGGCAGCAACGTACCGATGACCGCATACCAGTCGAGCTGTTCGCGCTCTGTGGCGTTGAATGTCACCGTCTTATCCGTGTTCGGACAGTTGAGGCACGCCTGCAGCAAAGACGCAGCCCTTTGACCGGTCTCCCCCGTCGTATAGCGGCGGAGCACCTCTGCGGAGATCGCGCTGTGCGCAGGCAGATCGACTGCGGGAAGCTCGGCGGGCGGCGGATTGTCGTGCCATTCGGCATAGGTGAGCGAGGTGCGGAAAGAGGTCATCGTCTCCAAAAAGAAGGGATCGAACTCACCCGCATCGTCAAACAGATACGCGTGGATGATGAAGTTGCCGTTGCGGGTATCGAGGTCGCTGTACACCTTGCCGATATAGCTCGCTTTGGCAACGCACCTTCTGCCCGATGAGAGCAAAATATAGGCATATTTGGGGGGAAAGAGCGTTCTGATCTCCTCCTCCGTCGGTTCATAGGGAGCATTGGGCGGACGCTTGTAGGACATGAGCTTGACGATCTCATCGCACTCCGCCTTGGTGACGTTCGCCGACTTCGACCACACGCTGAACGCACCCGATCTGTCCTGCCCGCAGGCGGTGTAGATCATCTGATAGGCTTTCATTGCAGTTCCTCCTTATTGCGCGAAACGGGGATAACCCGCACCCGCGTCACTTTTTGACAGTCCTGATATAGTTATTCTCGGCGAGCAGCCAGAGAAGCGGATCGAGCACGCGGCGGGGACGGATCTTGCCGTCCAGCTTGCTCCCGTGGGGAACGCCGCCCAGTGCGGTGAGTCCGAAAAAGGCATATTTTTCAAAGTTCTTCATCTGCTGCACAAGCTCGTCATCCAGCCAGTTTTCAAGCAGATCCTGCATCTCGATGTTTACGCTTTCAAAGTCCGTCTGCACAAACACGCCGCGCGAAAGGTGCTCGGACTCCGAACGCAGGCAGCTGTCCTCCTTGAGGACGTCGAACTCCTCCAACGCGTCGATCTTGGTGAAGGCGAGCGCCAGCGGGATCTTAATGGTGCCGCGGATGTTCTTGACGTCGCGGATATTCTGCACGATGCGGCTCAATACCTCGACGACGTCCGTATTCTGCTGGGGAAGCGGGATCTTCCCCTGCAGTTTTTCACGAATGGACGGGATCTGCAGCGGATCAAGCAGCAGAATGATGCCGTCCGCGTTGGGGATATACCGGTTGTTGATGAGCATGTCGTCGGTCGAATCGAGATTTTCGCCCGCCGTATCGTAAAAGGAGAGCGCCGCGACCTTGGTGATCCTGTTCTTTTTGTCCATGAACCGCAGCGGGAAAATGAGGGGCGGGATGTCCTCCTGGCTGGTGGCATCGACGACGCTCCCGTGCTTGAAGAGCGGCTCATAATAGTGGGAATTGTAGTACTGGCGGGACTCCTCGCTGCTGGCAAGACTGAGCGCACAGTTGAACCCCGCCGACATCTTGTGACGGATCTCATCGATGAGGACGCCGATATAGTTGGACTTTCCCGACGCCTTGGCGCCCAAAAGCGCAATGGAGAGACTCTCATCGTTGAGGAAGTCCGTGGGGATCTCCTTCTTGACGATGTTGCAGAACACCGATTTGCGGGCCGCCGTGCACTTCATGCAGCGCGCCTTGTCCTTATCGGGGATCCAGCCGCCCGGCTCCTTGACGACATCGGAGACGCAGGTGCTCGACTGCCCCCGCAGATTATAGGAACACTTCAGGCCGCTGGTGCGCAGGTCATGCTTTCCGTAACAGTACGGACAGGTAAACTTTGCCATTCCGATCTCCTTTTATCAGCGGTTGATGGATTCCACCCACTTTTCGCTTTCCCGGTTCTTCTCTTCCTGTGCGGCGATCTCCGCCTCCGAAGCGCCCCTGTCGCGCCTCCCCTGAAGGG
>ERZ1090868.676-NODE-676-length-19017-cov-5.366944_pt1 | contig 19017 bp, 16 predicted proteins | sample MGYA00478475_ERZ1090868 | MGnify/ENA primary metagenome ERZ1090868 (study PRJEB33644, sample SAMEA5815747) | chicken gut metagenome | biome: Chicken; feature: Gastrointestinal Tract; material: Caecum | place: Ireland | collected 2019-01-01 | study: A study of the...
GTTACAAGGGCGGCTATTTCTTTTGGATCACCTGTGATATTGATTTCCATATTTCTCCGCTCACCTCCTCACATCGCGTTTCTTGATATATAATATATATCTATTTTTTTGATATGTCAATATATAATCATAAAAATGCGATATCTATTTTTCTGATATGCTTTGTTGTGATACAATAAATCCGAGGTGAGACCATGAATCGGATTAAAGAACTAAGAGCTGAAAAGAATATTTTACAATCTAAACTTGCCTCATTACTCAAAGTTCGCCAAAACACAGTATCAAATTGGGAAACTGGTCGTTCTGAACCAGATCAAGATGCCTTGCGTGAAATATCCAAGATATTCGGTGTTTCAATTGACTACATTCTCGGCAACACCGATATAAAAAACCCGCTCACATCCGAAGATATAAGCGGGTTAACAGAAAAGCAGATTAAGATTTTGGAAATGATGGACAAACTCCCTGAGCAGGATCAGGACGAGATAATCCAGCAGGCCGAGTACCGAATTTGGCTAAAACAGCAGAAAGAATCTGGTCAGTGATTTCCGCGTCTGATTGAATCAGCAGTTCTTTCATTCGCTTTTGTCTTTCTGTCATCCTAACCCCTCCCAAAACCGAACAAGTGTTTGTGTTTTCAATAATACACCACATCTTGGATTTTGGCAAGGGTAAATCAATATATTGCATATCATGTACAAAATACCGGTGTTCAAATTGGACACATAAAAAGCGCCCGCCCCAGTGCACCACCACCGGAACGGGCAAAGATGGAGTGTTTCACACAGTCCTCCAACACCATTATACATGATTGGCTAAATTTGTCAATCTGTCAGGGGGAATATCTTATGGAACAGGATTATCGTATGTTTACCGGCCCGGCTGAACTGCACAAGGCCATCAATACACTGCGTGGTATTGTCGCGGGCATTTCTACCGACGCAACCGTACAAGCCGGTGAAATTGCAGAACTTGCGCACTGGTGCGCTTTACATGAGCCGCTGCGTGATAGACATCCCTTTTCCGAAATCATCCCCATCGTTGAAAACGCATGTGCTGATGGAGTAATTACTGATGAGGAAGCCAAAGACATTTTATGGGTGTGCAGCAGTTTCGCTTCCAGCGGCAAATACTATGATGAAATCACCTCGTCGATCCAATTTCTTGCAGGCATGATCCACGGCATGATGGCCGACTGCGATTTAAGCGATGCGGAACTTCATGCGCTTCAGTCGTGGATTGATGCAAATGATTTTCTGGCGGGTACTTATCCCTTTGATGAAATCAACAGCCTTTTGTCGTCTATCATGGCCGATGATGTCATCACCGAGACTGAACGGAATACCCTGCTTGCTTTTCTGAGCACAGTGATCGACTTTAAGGATTCCTTAAATCTGACGGAAAAGGAATTCCTCAATCTACGTAAAGAATATTCAGTGGCTGGCATCTGTGCTATTTGCCCGGAAATCACATTTGCAGATAAATCTTTTTGCTTTACAGGTGAATTCAACCGAGGGCAACGGAAAGAGATTGCGGCCAAAGTAACCGAACTGGGCGGCATAGCGAAATCCGCTGTTTCCGGTAAAACCGATTATCTTGTTGTCGGGAATGCTGGCAATCCGTGCTGGGCGTATGCCTGCTATGGTCGAAAAATCGAAGAAGCAATGAACCTGCGCAAGCAAGGCGCCCATGTTATAATCGTCAATGAGAACGACTTCTGGGATGCCGTTGACGACGCAGAAGCCGGTATCCTTTAACAACCCCGCAGACCACAACCGAACACCGTTTTGTTGTGGTCTGCATTTTTACACCCACTCAAACCGAACAAATGTTCCTTTTTGGAGGTTTTCGCAATGGCAACAGCAAAAAAATTACCATCAGGCAACTACCGCGTACTGGTCTATACCGGCAAAGATGCCTCCGGCAAGCGGCAATACAAATCCTTTACTGATCCGGACAAACGCACTGCGGAGTTTCTGGCCAGCGAATGCCTCACCCGTAAACGCAAAGGCGGCACTACTGCGGAGCTGACGCTTGCGCAGGCCATTGAGCAGTACATTGACTCCAAGGAGCATGTGCTCTCCCCCACGACTGTACAGGCCTATCGGTCGATTGCCAAGCACCGGTTTGGGGCGCTGCAAAAGCTGTCGCTTGCTGCGCTGGATTCAGCCGCCGTGCAAAGCGCGATCAACCGCGAAGCGGTAGAATGCTCGGCTAAGACAGTCGCCAACGCCTACGGCCTGATTTCAGCCGCGTGCGCTATGTTTGCGCCCGACCTTCGACTGCGCGTCACGCTGCCCGCCAAAAAGCGGCAGCTGCGTACCCTGCCCACACCCGAGCAGGTGATCCATGCCGTACAGGGCACGTCGGCCGAACTGCCCTCCCTGCTGGCTCTCTGGCTGTCGCTGCGCATGAGCGAGGTGCGCGGCCTGCGCTACGGCGACATCAGCGGCGACATTCTGACGATCCGGCGCACGGTGCTGCATGTCGGCGATCATGAGGAGGTGCGCGAGCAGACCAAGACGTTCACCAGCACGCGGCGTCTGCGCCTACCGCCCTACTTGCGTCAGCTGATCGGCAAGGGAAAGCCGGACGAAGCCATCGTCAAGGAAAGCGGCGCGGTGATCTACAACCGCTTTGTCGCCGCGATCGCCGCGGCCGGGCTGCCGCACATGCGCTTTCACGACTTGCGGCATCTAAACGCCTCGGTCATGTTGCAACTGGGCGTGCCGGACAAGTACGCTATGGAGCGCGGCGGCTGGTCAACCAACGCCGTGCTGCAAACCGTTTACCAGCACACTTTTTCGGACAAACGCAAGGCCGTTGATGACCAGATCGACCGCTATTTTGACGCGCTATGCAACACGAAATGCAACACAGATACCGAAAATGCCTGATATTCTGCGCCCCCTGCACAGGTTCGACTCCCATCATCCGCTCCAAGTAAAAAGCCCGCCATTGGCGGGCTTTTTTTGTGTCTTTCTTTGAGGCGCTTCAGTCAATGCCGAACAGCCGCTTGCCGTTTTCGGTGGTGATGCGCTCCACCTCGGCAGCATCTATTCCTTTGATCTGTGCGATGGTTTCCGCCATGCGGTACACATACAGCGACGAATTGCGCCGTCCCCGAAACGGCTCGGGTGCCATATAGGGCGCATCGGTTTCGACCATCAGACGATCGATCGGCGCTTCGCGGATGACCTCGATCGCGCGGCGCGCATTCTTAAAGGTAATCACGCCGGTAAACGACAGATAGTACCCCAGCTTGAGCAGCTCGCGCGCCATCTCCACGCTGCCCGCGAAGCAATGAAACACACCTCGCGTCCCGGCGTACCGCTGCGCGATCTCCAGACTGTCCGCGTGCGCGTCGCGGTCGTGCGCAATCACCGGCTTGTCCAGCTCGCGCGCCATCTCCATCTGCCGCGCGAACACCACCTGCTGCCGCGCGCGGGCGCGCTCGTCCTTCTCCCAGTAATAGTCCAGCCCGATCTCTCCAATCGCGCGCACGCGCGGCTCGGTTTGGGCCATTTCTTTAATGACTGCAAGGTCATTATTCCAGTTTTCGTTGATATTTTCCGGGTGAATGCCAACCGCCGCATAGACAAACGGATATTTTTGTGCGTAGCTCACCGCTTTGCGCGAAGTCTCCACATCACAACCCGGATTGAGTATCAACCCGACGTTATGCTCCGGCATGGACAAAAGCAGCTCGTGCCGGTCGGCGTCAAAGCGTTCGTCATCATAATGGGCATGCGTATCAAACAGCATCTTCTCTCACCTCATATCCAGCCAAAGTGCGCGCAGGCGTTCCACAGTCCATCCTGATCGACCGGGTCGGTCACATAATCGGCCATGCGCTTGAGCGCGTCGCGCGCATTGCCCATGGCAATCGAAAACCAGCCCTGCCCGAACATGCACACGTCGTTCGTGCCATCCCCGAAGATAACGACATCCTCGTTTGGGATACCGAGCCGCTCGATCATACGGCGGATGCCGTTTTGCTTTTCGGTTGGCTCAACAAGCAGGACATCGCGGTTGTACCGCACGGTGGGCAGCGTGCCGCAGTCAATGTCACGCTCCTGCTCCGCCGTGCAGGCGATATTCACCTTATACAATACGTCCAACGTGCGGTAATCGAACGTCGGGTCGTACCGCGTCGGGAAGTATGCGGGCGGCGCAAAGTCCAGATAGCGCTTATCGCTCGTCACGCAGATGCGCTCATTGACCGGCGTAACCGCCCACGGGATGCCCGCCGCTTCCAGACGGTCAATCAGTGCAATGCACTCCGCGACCGGCAGGCCCTTCATCTCCACGAGCTTGCCGCCGACGGTCAGGCTGTATCCCCCGTCCGCGACAAAATCGGTAAAACCGTGCTGCGCGGCAAAGCCCGCCGCCGACGCCTGCAAGCGTCCGGTGGCGAGCGCCGTAAAATGCCCGTTGGCACGCAGCTGTTCCAGACAGCGCACCGCGCTCTCGGGCATGACCATGGTCTGCCCGAGGCTCAGCGTGCCGTCAATATCAAAAAAGAAATATTTTTTCTGCATGGTTGTTCCTTTTGGTTTTTTCATTTGTCAGTTGGTATCCACCGTGCGCGTCACATCCACCACGCCCTTGATCGAGCGCAGACGGCTGATGAGGTTATCCAGCTGGTGCACGCCTGCAACGTCCACCATGGCGTTGATGACGCCGTAACCGTCGTTGAGGTCGCGCGCGGAAATCTCGTGCACGTTGATCTTGCAGGCGGCAAGCACCGCGGTCACGTCGCTCAGCACGCCGATGCGGCTGCGCGTCGAAATCTGCAAACCGGTAGAGAACCGATTGGAGCGGTCGGAAATGGCCAAATCCTCATCCCACCACGCACGCACCCAACGATCCGGGTCCTCCTGTATGTGCACGTTGACACAGTCGCGCCGGTGGATGGACACGCCGTAGCCGCGCGTGACAAAACCGACGATCTCGTCGCCCGGAATCGGCGTGCAGCAGCGCGCAAACTTGACCAGACAGTTGTCAATCCCCTCAACGACCACGCCGGTCGTAGAGCGGGTGACACGCTTAGGCTGTTGCTCGAGCTGCGGCTGAGCCGCGCGCTCGGCCAGCTCGCGCTGGCGGCGCAGCTTACCGACGTCGTCCTTGACCTTGTTGATAACCTTGGTCAGCGTGATACCGCCGTAGCCGATGGCGGCGTACAGTTCATCGAGCGTATTGAACGAGAACTTGTTGAGCGTGTTCTTGCGCACTTCCTCATTCTCATAAAAGCCGTTGTACAGCAGATTCGCGCGCAGCTCGCGGTCGAGGTCCTCACGGCCGTTGATGATATTTTCCTCGCGGCACTCTTTCTTGAACCACTGCTTGATCTTGTTGCGGGCCTCGGTGGTCTTGACGATCTTGACCCAGTCGCGGCTCGGCCCGTGCGCCTCCTTGGAGGTCAGGATTTCCACGATATCGCCGTTTTTGAGCTGGCTGTCGATTGGCGCAATACGACCGTTGATCTTACAGCCGGTCATGCGGTTGCCGACCGCCGAGTGGATGGCGTAGGCAAGGTCAATCGGGGTCGCGCCCGCGGGCATATTGACCACATCGCCCTTGGGCGTAAAGACGAACACCTCGTCAGCAAACAGATCTACCTTGATGTTTTTGATGAAGTCCTCGGCTTCGGTGTCCTGCTGTGCTTCGAGCAGCTGGCGAATCCACGCAAAGGTTTCCTCATTGCCCTTTTTAGTCAGGCCCTGCTTGTATTTCCAGTGCGCGGCAACGCCGTATTCCGCCATTTTATGCATTTCGGTGGTGCGGATCTGGATTTCAAACGGCACACCCGCGCGCCCGATGACCGTCGTGTGCAGCGACTGGTAGCCGTTGGGCTTGGGGGTGGAAATATAGTCCTTGAAGCGGCCCGGGATGGGCTTATAAAGGTCGTGCACATAGCCGAGCACGTTATAACAATCGGCCACGGTGTCCACGATCACGCGCACCGCGCAGATGTCATAAATTTCATCGATCGTCTTGTGCTGTGCGTACATCTTGCGATAAATTGAATAGATATGCTTGACGCGCGCCGAAATCGTGTTTTTGATATGCGCTTCCGCAAGTTTGGCGCTGATGCGCTCCTGAATGCCCTTGAGGAATTCCTCATGCTGCTCGCTCTGCTTTTTCAGGCCCTCAACGATCTCGTTATAGCCGATCGGGTCGAGGATTTTGAGCGACAGGTCCTCCAGTTCCCACTTGATGCGGCTCATGCCCAGACGGTGGGCGATCGGCGCATAGATTTCCATGGTTTCGAGCGCCTTGTCGCGCTGCTTGCGCTCGGGCAGATACTGGAAGGTGCGCGCGTTGTGCAGGCGGTCCGCCAGCTTGATGAGGATAACGCGAATATCCTTTGCCATAGCAAGGAACATCTTGCGCAGGTCCTCGAACTGCTCCTGCTCCTTGGAGTAGCGCAGCATCCCCAAACGGGTAACGCCGTCCACCAGCTCCGCGACCGGCGTGCCGAATTTGTTCTCGATTTCCTTGTATCCGAAGTTGGTATCTTCGATGCAGTCATGCAGCAGCGCCGCGCAAATCGAGTCGGTATCCAGTCCCATTTCGACCACGATCTCCGCGACCGAAACCGGATGAATGATATACGGCTCGCCGTTTTTGCGCTTTTGTCCCTCATGCGCCGCAGCCGCGCACTCATAAGCCGCGCGGATTTTGCGAATGTTGGCCTGCGGATTTTGCTTTTGCACGCGCTCGATTAAAAAATCCAGTTTGTTTTGCATACTTCGTTCCCCCATTCCGTTAACCCGCCATGCTTTGCAGCGTGGCCAGAACGACCGAACCGGATATATCCGCCTTACCCTCGTAAGGCTTGAGCAGGATGTTGAGCATCCCTTCCTTAAAATGATAGCTAATCAGCCCGGACTCGGAAAATACGTCCAGACAGACGAATAACTTGCCGATGTTAATATCGCGGCGACTCTCCCACGCGACGCGGCGCGACAGAGCGCCGTCCGGCACGGACAGGCGGCCGTCCTCCGCGCGGCACACGATATGCCGCCACACCGCGACCAAGTCTTTGCGGTCGGGCAGCAGCATACGCGCCTCGCGCGCGGTCAGAGGGCCGTCAGCCATATATGTATTGTACACATTGAGCAGCTTCTGATCCGCCAGATGCTCGCAATCGCTCAGCTGCGCGTCGCACAGCGTCAGCTGCACCGTGCGGCGGCCGCGGAACTCGTTGATCTCCAGATGAAAGGCGGCGTCAACGTAGTTACCCTCGACAAAGCCGAGTCCGCCCGCGCCCGTGCCAAACCAGATCGCGGAAAAACGCATACCGTCTTTCACCAGCGTCATGCGCACATGCCGGTCGGACGAAATGGGCGTGATATCCTCCGCCACCATGTCCTTCATGCAGAACACCGGCTCGGCGTTGCGCATGCCGTACGGCTCGAGGATGTTCAGCGCCTCGATGTTCTCCTCCGTCAGCCATTCCGGGCGCACCATGCAGTCGATATGCAGCTGCGGCACCAGCTCTGCCATGGTGACATGGGTCTCAGCATAGGCGCGCAGCCGCTCGCGCAGCGTATCCACCTTATCCGCGTCCACGGTCAGACCGGCGGCGAGTGCGTGCCCACCGTAGCGCTCGAGCAAATCCTCGCACGAGGTCAGCGCGTCGAACAGGTTGAACCCGCCCACCGAGCGGCCCGAGCCTTTGCCCGTGCCGTCCTCATCCAGTGAGATCAGCACGACCGGACAGCCGTACCGGTCGCACAGGCGCGAGCAGACAATGCCGATCACGCCGTGATGCCAGCCTTTTTCCGCCAGCACGATAATTTTATCCTCCAGCGGATTGTATTCCTTGCGCAGACGGGCAAGCGCCTGCGTTAAAATCTGATTTTCCTCGTTCTGCCGCAGCTTGTTCTGCTCGCAAAGCTGCGCGGCGAGTGACTGCGCGCGCACCGGGTCATGCGTCAGAAACAGCTCGGCAGCCAGCTCAGCGCGGCCCATGCGGCCCGCCGCGTTGATGCGCGGGGCCAGCACGAAGCTGATGGTGGACGAGGTCAGACGTTTGTGCTTCATGCCTGCCTCACGCAGCAACATTTCCAGACCGATGTTGCCGGTTTCCGCCATTTTCTTCAGTCCTGCCGCCACGATGATGCGGTTTTCGCCCGTAATGGGCATTACATCCGCGACCGTACCAAGCGCCACCAGATCGGCATACCGCTCGAGCACGGCTTCCGCGCTGCCCTCGAGCGCGCAGATCAGCTTGAACGCCACGCCCACGCCTGCCAGACTGTCAAACGGGTAGGTGCAGTCCGGCCGCTTGTAATCGACCACCGCATCTGCCGCGGGCAGCGCGTCGTGGCACTCATGATGGTCGGTGATAACCACCTGCATGCCCAGCTCGCGTGCAACCGCGATCTCCTTATCGGCGGTGATGCCGGAATCGACCGTAATGAGCAGGCGGGTCCCCTTCTCATACAGCTCCTCCATCGCCGCGCGGGACAGGCCGTAGCCTTCGCGCAGGCGATTGGGGATATAATATTCACACTTAGCGCCGCAGCTGCGCAGATAATCCACCAACGTGCAGGTGGCGGTCACGCCATCTACATCGTAATCTCCGTATACCACAATATGTTCTCCGCGCGCGATTGCGCCGCGAATGACCGCAACGGCTTTGTCCATATCGGTCAGCAAAAACGGGTCGTACAGGCCGGAGATATCGCAGCTCAGGTAATCGGCTGCGGCCTCGGGCGTGTCGATGCCGCGCGCTACCAGAACGGCTGCGGTCAGCGGGGCATAGCCGCCTTGGTCCGACAAAGCGCGCACGCGCGCCTCGTCCGGATCGGCGATCACCCATCGCTTTGTTTTCATATGACTCCCTCATTTATTTTATATTACCATTATTATACCAAAACACGCCACAAAGCTCAACATTTTTATGCAAATTGTCAAAAGCGGGCATTTCACAAGGAAATGCCCGCTTTTTTCGTTCCGAAAACCGCTTTATTCTTCTGTTTTCCCGTTATTCTGTCGTGCAAGCACCCGTCCGAGGTACTGTCCGGTATAGGAATCCGGGCAAGCCGCGACCTCTTCCGGCGTGCCGGCCACGACCAGACGGCCGCCGCCGTCGCCGCCCTCAGGGCCGAGGTCGAGGATATAATCAGCCGTTTTGATGACATCCAGATTGTGCTCGATGACAACCACGGTATTGCCCGCATCGACCAGCTTTTGCAGCACATCGACCAGCTTGTGCACATCTGCGACATGCAGGCCGGTGGTCGGCTCGTCGAGGATATAGATGGTCTTACCGGTCGAGCGCTTGGACAGCTCGGTGGCCAGCTTGGCGCGCTGCGCCTCGCCGCCGGACAGCGTCGTAGACGACTGGCCGAGCTTGACGTATCCCAGCCCAACCTCGCGCATGGTCTCGAGCCGTCTGGCGATCTTGGGCACGTTGGCAAAAAAGTCGCACGCTTCGTCCACCGTCATGTCGAGCACCTCATAGATGTTCTTGCCCTTGTAGCGTACCTCAAGCGTTTCCTTGTTATACCGCTTGCCCTTACACACATCGCAGGGTACATACACATCCGGCAGGAAGTGCATTTCGATCTTCAAAAGGCCGTCGCCCGCGCAGGCCTCGCACCGTCCGCCCTTGACGTTGAAGGAAAACCGGCTCGGCCCGTAGCCGCGCGCCTTGGCATCCGCCGTTTTGGCGAACAGGTCGCGGATGTCATTGAACACACCCGTGTAGGTTGCGGGGTTGGAGCGCGGCGTGCGCCCGATGGGCGACTGGTTGATGTCGATGACTTTATCGAGATAGGACATGCCAATGAATTTATCGTGTGCGCCCGCGCGCGTTTTCGCGCCGTTCAGCTCAGCAGCGAGCTTTTTATAAAGAATCTCGTTGACAAACGAGGATTTGCCCGAGCCGGACACGCCGGTGACGCAGGTGAACGTACCGAGCGGAATCGTGAAATCCGTGTGCTTTAGATTGTTGACCGCGCAGCCCTTGACCGTCAGCTTTTTGCCGTTGCCCTTGCGCCGCACCGCAGGTACTGGAATGAACTTGCGGCCGGACAGGTACTGTCCGGTGATCGAGGTTTCGCTTTTCAGCAGATCGTCCACCTTGCCCTCGAACACGACCTCGCCGCCGCCCCGTCCCGCGCCCGGCCCGATATCCACGATATAATCAGCCGCCAGCATGGTGTCCTCATCGTGCTCGACCACGATCAGCGTATTGCCAAGGTCGCGCAGACGCTTGAGTGTCGCCAGCAGCTTGTCGTTGTCGCGTTGGTGCAAACCGATGGACGGCTCGTCCAGAATATACAGCACGCCCATGAGCGACGAACCGATCTGGGTGGCGAGCCGGATGCGCTGGCTCTCGCCGCCCGACAGCGTGCCGGACGAGCGCGAAAGCGTCAGGTATTCCAGACCGACCGACTGCAAAAAGCCCAGCCGGTCCATGATCTCCTTGATGACGCGGTCGCCGATCTTGTGCTGCATTTCGGTGAGCTGCAAGGTATGCAAAAACTCCATGGCCTTGACGACCGACTTTTCCGAAAACTCCGCGATGTTCAGCCCGCCAACCGTCACCGCCAGCACTTCGGGCCGCAGGCGGCGTCCGTGGCACGCGGGGCAGGGGATTTCGCTCATGCATTCCTCGATTTCGCTGCGCGCGTAATCGCTTGACGTCTCCTTATAACGGCGCTCGAGGTTGCACACAATGCCCTCAAACGGTTGGCGCATCACGCCACCCGACACGCGGCTGACCGACAACTCCAGCGGCTCGTCGCCCGTGCCGTACAACAGCTCGTGCACCGCCGCGTCGCTCATCTCCTCGATCGGGGTGTCGAGCGTAAAGCCGTGCTTTTTGCCGAGCGCCGTGAAATACATGCCCGCAATCGTACCCGGTTCCGCGCTGCCCCAGCCGGAGGCGCGGATGGCACCCTTACGGATGGACAGCTTGCGATTGGGCAGGATGCGGTCCGGGTCCACGCGCATCTGCATCCCCAGACCCGTACACACCGGACAGGCGCCGTAAGGGTTGTTGAACGAGAACATGCGCGGGGTGAGTTCCTCGATGGAAATGCCGCAGTCCTCGCAGGCGTAGTTCTGCGAGAAGGTGATCGGCTCACCGCCGACCACATCCGCAATTACCAGACCGCCCGACAGCGCCGCCGCGGTCTCGACCGAGTCGGTCAGGCGGCTGCGCACATCCGCGCGGATGGCGATGCGGTCCACCACGATCTCGATGTTGTGCTTTTTGGTCTTTTGCAGCTTGATTTCCTCGGACAGGTCGCGAATTTCGCCGTCCACCCGCACACGCACATAACCCTGCCGCCGGGCGTCCTCGAACACCTTGACATGCTCGCCCTTTTTGCCGCGGATGACGGGCGCGAGAATTTGCACGCGCGTTTTTTCCTCCAGCGTCATCAATCGGTCGATGATCTGATCGATGGTCTGCTGATGGATTTCCTTGCCGCACTTGGGGCAGTGCGGCGTGCCGATGCGCGCCCAGAGCAGACGCATGTAGTCGTAAATCTCGGTGACCGTACCGACCGTCGAACGCGGGTTCTGCGAGGTGGTTTTCTGGTCAATCGAGATGGCAGGCGAAAGGCCGTCGATGTAGTCCACATCCGGCTTATCCATCTGCCCCAGAAACTGCCGCGCGTAGCTGGACAGCGACTCGACATAGCGGCGCTGGCCCTCGGCATAGATCGTATCGAACGCCAAAGACGATTTGCCCGAGCCAGACAGGCCGGTCAGCACAACCAGCTTGTCGCGCGGAATCTTGATATCAATGTTTTTCAGGTTGTGCTCACGCGCACCCTTGACATGAATATATTCGTGCATAGCTTTTTCTGCTTCATCCTCACTTTTGTTTTGAGTTTCTCTATCCTGAATAGCATGCGCATTTAGATTGCTATGATACTGCCCGCGGACAGGAACGCGATGCGATCTCCAAGCGTTTCCCGCAGCACATCATAGGCGTGCGGGCCGGTGCAGTGGCAGGTGTAATAGCGGCTGCTTGTGTCCGCAAGACGCGCGGCGACCGCGCGGATGCGCTCGTCCGGCTCGCTTTTGCCGGTGGACGGGCTGAACAGGTGCATGCCGCCGACAACCACATCCGGGTCGCGGCCGAGCAACTCCTTTGCCCGCGCGCAGATGTTGATAACGCCCCGGTGAGCGCAGCCGGTAAACAGCACCGCCTTGTCCCCTTCGCGCACGATTAAACTTTGCTCATGCAGGAAGCGGTCGGGAACATACTGCCCATTTTCCCGCTCGTACAGCGTGCGGTTGCCCTGCGGCACGCAGTCCGCGCCCGTGATATCGGAAAACAGGGTCAGACGCTCGTCAATCTCGGTCACGCCACTGACGCGCCGCAGGCGCGGACTGGCCGCCAGCGTATTGTTAAGCCCTATGTCCTTGATGCCCTCGGGTTTGTGAGAAAAGTGCGGCTCAAACGCCTTTTCGTGCACATAAACCGGCGCATGGTCGTTGATATTCAAAAACGCCGCCAACCCGCCGCCGTGGTCGTAATGCCCGTGCGAGACAAAGGCCGTATCCACCGCGGACAGGTCGATGCCGAGCGTCCCAGCGTTTTTCAGAAACAGATCGGTCTGTCCCATGTCGAACAGCAGCTTGTGACCATTCGTTTCGATATAAAAGCTCAGGCCGTGCTCGCAGACAAAATCCGGCGCGCACGCGGTATCCTCCATGAGTGTGAAAATCCTCATTTTCCTTCCTCCAAAGCCCGAATCTGGTCACGCAGCTGCGCGGCGATCTCGAATTCCAGCATCTTGGCCGCTTCCTTCATCTGTTTGGTCAGGCGGGCGATCTCCTGCTGTTTTTCGCCCTTGGTGCGCAGCTTCTTCTTGCTGCTCGTCGGCACATTGGACGTAATTTCAATGACGTCCTGCACCTTTTTATGCACCGATTTGGGCGTGATACCATGCTTTTTGTTGAACGCATCCTGCAAGGCGCGGCGGCGTTCGGTCTCGTCCATCGCACGGCGCATCGAAGGCGTGATACTGTCCGCGTACAGCACGACCATACCGTGCTCATTACGCGCGGCGCGGCCGATGGTCTGAATGAGCGAAGTTTCCGAGCGCAAAAAGCCCTCCTTATCCGCGTCGAGGATGGCGACGAGCGACACCTCCGGGATATCCAGGCCCTCACGCAGCAGGTTGATGCCGACCAACACGTCGAACACGCCCAGACGCAGGTCGCGCACCAGTTCCTGCCGTTCGATGGTCTTGACATCGTGGTGCATGTACCGCACCTTGATACCTGCGGTTTCCAGATAGCCGGTCAAATCCTCGGCCATCTTTTTAGTCAGCGTCGTCACCAGCACGCGCTCACCCTTGGCGGTGCGCGCGTTGATCTCTCCAATCAGGTCATCGATCTGCCCCTCGACCGGGCGCACGACCACTTCCGGGTCGAGCAGGCCGGTCGGTCGAATGACCTGTTCGACCACCTGTCCCGAGCGCGACAGCTCGTATTCGCCGGGTGTGGCGGAGACGTAAACGATCTGATTGAGGCGCTCGTTGAACTCGTCAAAGTTGAGCGGGCGGTTATCGTAAGCCGAAGGCAGGCGGAAGCCGTTCTCGACTAGACTTTCCTTGCGGGCGCGGTCGCCGTGGTACATGGCGCGCACCTGCGGTAAAGTCACGTGGCTCTCGTCCACAATCAGCAGAAAATCCTCCGGGAAGTAGTCGATCAGGGTAAACGGCGCGCTCCCCGGCGTTCTACGCGACAGCACGCGCGAATAGTTCTCGATACCGCTGCAAAAGCCGATCTCCTGCAACATTTCGATATCGTACCGCGTACGCTGCGCGATGCGCTGTGCTTCGATCAGCTTGCCGTTCTCCTCGAAATATTGGATACGCTGTTCCAGCTCCTCCTCCAAGTCTTGGATGGCGGCCTGCAATTTGTCCTTTGGGGTGACGTAGTGGCTCGCCGGGAAAATCGCCGTGTGACCCAGTTCGCCCAGCACTACGCCGGTCAAAGGATTGATGCGGCTGATGCGGTCAACCTCGTCCCCGAAAAACTCAATGCGCACGACGTCCTCGTCCGAATATACCGGCCAGATCTCAACCGTGTCGCCGCGCACGCGGAAACGGTTACGCTCGAAAGCGATGTCGTTGCGCTCATACTGAATATCAATGAGACGGTGAATGAGCGTTTCGCGGCTGATTTCCATGCCGGGACGCAGCGAAATGACCATTTTCTTGTAGTCGATCGGGTCGCCCAGCGAATAAATGCACGACACAGACGAGACGATAATCACGTCCCGCCGCTCGGAGAGCGCCGAGGTCGCGGAGTGGCGCAGACGGTCGATCTCGTCATTGATCGCCGAATCCTTTTCGATATAGGTATCGGTCGAGGCGATATAAGCCTCGGGCTGATAATAGTCGTAATACGAGACAAAATACTCAACCGCGTTATCCGGGAAAAACTCCCGCAGCTCGGTACACAGCTGTGCGGCGAGCGTTTTGTTATGCGCAAGCACCAGCGTCGGCCGCTGGGTCTGCTCGATGATATTGGCCATGGTGAAGGTCTTGCCCGAACCGGTCACGCCCATCAGGGTTTGCTCGGTCAGGCCGTTATTGATCCCCTCCACCAGCTTTGCAACCGCTTCCGGCTGGTCGCCCGCCATTTTATACGGGCTTACAATGTGAAAATCCGGCATATCCTACCTCCTCCGTCCCATCCGTCCGGCGCGCAGCCGACAAATGGATGTATATTTGCCGCGCGCAACGACGCAGTGATCGACCAGCTGCAATCCCAATCCGGCGATCGTCTGCTCGAGCCGCCGCGTGGCAAGCATATCCGCTTCGGACGGCACAGCCGTCCCGTCCGGGTGATTATGTGCCAGCACAACGCCCGACGCGCCGCACAGCAGCGCGGCCCGTGCGATTTTGTACGCATCCATCGTCACCTGCGTATGGCCGCCGCGGGCAATCTCCTCACACTTGATGACGCGGCCCGCCCCATCCAGATACGCGGCAAGCAGCACTTCTTCCTGCTCCCCTGCAAACTGCGGCACAAAATATTCTCCGATTTTTTCATAGCTGTTCAGCTTATCGCTGTGCCGCTCGCTTTTGGCTAAGTCCTGCTGATACCGCGCGCACATCGCAAACGACAGCTTGAGCAGATCGGCCGAGCGCGGCCCGATGCCCTGCACCTCGCAAAGCTGCTCGACCGGCGCTTCGAGCACTGCGTGCAGCGAGCCGAAGCGTTCCAGCAGCCGGTGCGCGGTCGGGTTGGTATCCACCCGCGGAATGGCGAAAAACAGCAGAAGCTCGAGCACCTCATGGTCGCTGAACACATCCAGCCCGAAGCGGCGGAACTTTTCCAGCACGCGCTCCCGATGGTTTTGATGCAGTTTGTCCGCCATGCGACCGGCCTCCTTTGCGGTTACAGATGAATGCGCTGCTCCGCCTGCCGCAGCGCGCGGGCAACCAGCGGACTGTCCTTGATTTCCGGGAACGGAACGGTCGGCTGCGGCTCGCCCTCATGCGGACGCAGGCTTTTTCCCATCCACAGCACATCCCGCCACTGACCGAACTTGTACATGCTCTCCTGATACGCGCCAGAAATGATAAAGCCCATTGCCTTATGGAACTTCATCGACCGTTCGTTAGGCGAGGTGATGCCGACGTAGATATTATAGTATCCCTGCATGGCAAGCAGCTCAAACAGCGCCGCGTAAATCGCGCCCGCAATGCCGTGGCGGTGCCACTCCTGCGCGACGTAGATGGAAGTCTCGACCGACCACTGATAGGCCGCGCGGGTGCGATGCGGCGAAGCATAGCCATAGCCGACCACTTCCCCATCCACCGTGCAGACCAGCCACGGCAGGCGCTCGCCATAGGTGCGCATACGCCCAAGGAATTCCTCCAGCGACGGCGGCGTGTATTCACTCGACACCGTGGTCTGGATCACATATGGCGCGTACAGCGCCAGCATATCGGCTGCATCGCCCTCCGTGGCGACGCGCAAAACAACTTCCGGCATAGTATTTCTCTCCCGTTGCGATAGTTTCCGTCTTTTCATTATACCGCGCGCGTCCTTGTTGTTCAACCGATTTTTACCGTTCCCGCCGCCAAAAATCGTACATGCGTTCGCCTGTTCTTTGTGCGCTTTTCCGTCAAAAACAAACAAACACAAACCGTTCGAGCACCTGCATCCTTGTCCGCTCAGCCGATTGCTTTTTCTTGCTTTTTGGGGTATACTACTGAATGCGATTTTGTCATAGAGGAGGCTTGCGCATTATGGTCCGTCACGGTTTTATCCATTCCAAGGAAGATATCAAATTTCTCATTCTGTTTGCTATGGATTTGCTGCCCTTTCCGGTCAATTTCAGCACGGTTGTGGACTTGACGACCTGGTGCGATGAAGGCTTCGGCTACTTTGAGCTGAGCGAAGCCTTTTATGAGATGGTGCCGACCGGCCACATCGAAGAGGTCCCCGGCGACAGGGAACCCGCCTACCGCATTACCGACAAAGGCCGCGAGGCAATCCGCGTGTTTGAAAAGCAGCTGCCCTATCCGGTGCGCGAAGCCGCACAGCGCTCTGCGCTGCGCGTGGTGCGCCAGATCCGGCGGAACGCTGCCATTCATACGTCAGTGACTGAGCGCGCCGCAAACGACCTGACCGTCCGCATGGAGATGGAACAGGTATTTGCCATCGAGATGGATGTGGTCAGCCACGGGCAGGCCGCGATGCTCGAGCGCACCTTCAAAAACAACGCGGAGGCCATCTATCAGACTTTGCTGGGCGCTATGACCGCAGACTACGAAACCGAGAAAGAAGACGAAACCCCTTGAACTACATTCGGCAACTGGGCGTCCTGATCGCCTGCTGCGTCGCAGGCGACGCGCTATCCATCCTGCTGCACGGCGCGCTGCCCGGCAATGTGCTCGGACTGACACTGCTGCTCCTACTGTTGATTTTCAGCCCGCTCCGTCTGGAGCATGTCGAGCATTCGGCAGAGTTTCTGCTGCAAAACATGGCGTTTTTCTTCCTGCCCGCCTGTCTGGGCGTGCTGGAGATCTTCACACAGATCAAAAGCGAAATTCTGGCCATGATTGCGGTTTGCGTGCTGACCACGCTATGCACCGCAGCGGCTACCGCATTAACCGTGCACATTGTGTTTCGTTTACAGCACCGCGAAAGCGAGGAGGCGTTTGACCATGACTGATCTGCTCTCCTCCTCCACTTTCTGGATGGCATTGTCCATCTTCTGCTATGCGCTGGGCGTTAAAATTCAGCAGAAAACCGGCTCGCCGCTGTGCAATCCGTTGTTGATTGCCGCTATCCTGGTGGGCGCACTGCTGGTCGTGACCGGCACCACCTACCAAACCTATGAAAGCGCCGGTCAGCTGATTTCCTTTTTCCTGACCCCGGCGACCGTAGCGCTCGCCGTACCGATCTACCGTAAGCTGGATGTGCTGCGCAAAAATCTGGTACCCATCCTCGCCGGTGCGCTAGTCGGTTCGCTGACCTCCATCCTGGGCGTACTGCTGTTCTGTCGGCTGTTCGGCCTGTCCGACGCGACCACCCGCTCGCTGGTGCCCAAATCGGTCACTACCCCGATCGGCGTCGCTCTGTCCGAGATGCTGGGCGGTCTGGCGCCAATCACCGCGATCGCGGTGGTATTCACCGGCATCGTCGGCGCGATCCTGCTGCCAACCTTCCTCAAATGCATCGGCGTGCGCAATCCCGTACAGATGGGCCTGTCCATCGGCACTGCCGCCCACGCGGTCGGCACTTCGCGTGCGATCGAGCTGGGCGAAACCGAGGGTGCAATGAGCGGCCTTGCGATCGGCGTGGCCGGTCTGCTGACCGCGCTGCTCGTGTCGATCGGTTCTATATTGTTCGCATGATTTTGATAAGAAAAGCGGTCTGCACCGGCAGGCCGCTTTTCTTTGCATTTGCATAAAAAGAAGGAACCGGAAAACCGGTTCCTTCCTGACAGCTTCTCTTAGCCGAAGTAACGCTGCAGCAGGCCCTCGAAAGCCTTGCCGTGACGGGCCTCGTCACGAGCCATCTCATGTACAGTGTCATGGATTGCATCGAGGTTGAGCGCCTTCGCACGCTTTGCCAGATCGAACTTGCCAGCGGTAGCGCCGTTCTCAGCGTCAACACGCATCTCGAGGTTCTTCTTGGTGGAGTCGGTTACGACTTCGCCCAGCAGTTCCGCAAACTTAGCAGCATGCTCCGCTTCCTCGAAAGCAGCCTTCTCCCAGTACAGGCCGATTTCCGGATAGCCCTCGCGGTGTGCAACGCGAGCCATTGCCAGATACATGCCAACCTCAGTGCACTCGCCCTCGAAGTTCGCACGCAGATCCTTCATAATGTCTTCCGGAGCGCCCTGCGCTACGCCGACAACGTGCTCAGCCGCCCAGGTCTTCTCGCCGGACTGCTCCTTGAACTTCTCAGCCGGAGCGTGGCAAACCGGGCACTCAGCCGGAGCTGCTTCGCCTTCATAAACATAACCGCATACGGAACAAACAAACTTCTTCATGATTTTTTCCTCCTAATATCCTTTTTTAAATGGTTTATTTTGGGGACGGAAGAAAACGATCCATCGTAATGGAACAAAGCTGCTCCCGCAGAGACCGGTTGATCTCGGAGAACACGCGATGGAAATCGCATTCCTTCCGGTTGCCTACTCGGGTACACTGAAATTCATTGGCCAGACAATGATTGATCGCAATCGGCCCGTCAATGCATTCAATGATCTCACCCAGAGAAATTTCAGAAGGCAGTCGATTGAGTTCATACCCGCCTGCCACGCCCTTGTAGGACTTGGTGATACCGGACTGGGTCAACTTGCGCAAAATCTTGAGTGCAAAGCGCAGCGTTACGCCCGCCGACTCGGCAACATCTTTTGCACACTGCTTACCCCCTGCCAGCGCCAGGCAATAGGTCACGCGGATTGCATAATCCGCTTCATGTGTGATTCTCAAGCTGTTCCTTCCTTTCTCTAAATGGAACATCATCAGTATAGTATTGTTCCTCGAAAATGTCAATAGG
>ERZ1090868.688-NODE-688-length-18848-cov-6.664183_pt1 | contig 18848 bp, 14 predicted proteins | sample MGYA00478475_ERZ1090868 | MGnify/ENA primary metagenome ERZ1090868 (study PRJEB33644, sample SAMEA5815747) | chicken gut metagenome | biome: Chicken; feature: Gastrointestinal Tract; material: Caecum | place: Ireland | collected 2019-01-01 | study: A study of the...
GCCGACGCCCGTCGGGCCCTTCATGATGATGTTTTTGGGCGTGATCTCGTCGCGCACTTCCTTGGAGAGCTGCGCGCGGCGGTAGCGGTTTCTCAGGGCGATCGCGACCGCCTTTTTCGCCTCGTCCTGACCGATGATGTGTTTATTGAGTTCGTTTACGATTTGTCTGGGTGAAAGATCCATAAATAACCTCCTGTATTCCCTGATTGCTCCGCTCTGCTGAAAACCCGCAATTCAAAGACACGGCCACCGCCGCAAACGGCTTCCGGTCCGCCTTTCCGATGCACGGCCGAGCCGATCAGACGGTTTCGCAGATGATGTGATCGTTGGTGAACACACAGATCTCCGAAGCGATCTTCAGGGATTTGCGCGCGATCTCCTCAGCAGAAAAATCGGTGTTCTGTGCGAGCGCGCGCGCCGCGGCAAGCGCATAGTTGCCGCCCGAACCGATGGCGCAGATCCCCTCGTCCGGTTCGATCACTTCGCCCGTACCCGAGAGAATGAGCAGCGTATCTTTATCGGCGGTGATCATCATGGCATTGAGCTGCCTGCCCAGCTTATCGCTGCGCCAGAGCTCGGCGAGCTCCACGGCAGAACGCATGAGGTTGCCCGCAAACTTGTTGAGCATGCCCTCGAACCGCTCGGAGAGCGCAAATGCGTCCGTCACCGAGCCGGCGAACCCGAGAATGACCTTGCCGCCGTAGATGCGGCGCACCTTGATTGCCGTGTTCTTGAAGATAACGGATTCCCCCATCGTGACCTGTCCGTCGCCGGCAATGGCCGTCACGCCGTCCTTTTTGACGGCACAGATCGTGGTTCCGTGAAATTCCATAATTTCCTCCTCTATTCGGCGAGCGCGGCGCGGAACAGCTCGATCTCCCCGAGCGCACGCTCTGCCATGACTTTCTTTTTTTCTTTTTTATCCCGGATATCCGGGCCGCGCAGAATGCCGTAGTTGGCGTTCATCGGCTGGAAATGCGCGTTTTCTGCCGCCACGTAGCGCGCGAGCGCACCCATGACGCAAACATCGGAAGGGACGAGCGAGGGCTTTGCGTGCAGTCTGCGCAGACAGTTCGCCGCCGCAAGAATGCCGGTGGCCGCGCTCTCGACGTATCCCTCCACCCCCGTGATCTGCCCCGCAAAGAAGAGCATCGGGTTGTCCTTTGCCGAAAGATCGGCCTGCAGCACGCGGGGAGAATCCAGAAAAGTATTGCGGTGCATGACGCCGTAGCGCACGAACTCCGCATTCCTGAGCGCGGGAATGAGCGAAAAAACCCGCTTCTGCTCCCCGAATTTCAGATTGGTCTGACAGCCGACCAGCCCGAAGAGCGTGCCTTCGGCGTTCTCGCGGCGAAGCTGCAAAACGGCATACGGGCGCTTTCCGGATGCATCGGCAAGTCCCACCGGCTTGAAGGTGCCGAAGCGCAGGGAGTCCTTCCCGCGGGACGCCATGACCTCCACCGGCATGCACCCTTCAAAAATCTCCCGCTTTTCAAAGTCGTGCAGCGTCACCTTTTCGGCGCCGAGCAGTTCCCGCACGAATGTTTCATACTGCGGCTTGTCCATGGGACAGTTGACATAGTCCCCCGTTCCCCTGCCGTAGCGGTCGGCCGTGAACGCTTCGGAAAGATCGATGCTCTCCGCCGTCACGACGGGCGCGGTCGCATCGTAGAAGTGAAGCCCCCCGCCGAACCGCCTTTCGATCGCCGCATACAGCGCGCCGTCCGTCAGGGGGCCGGTTGCGACGATCCCCGCCTCCGGAAGCTCCGTCTCCTCGCGGCAGACGATGCGGATGCGGGGTTCTGCGCGCAGTTTTCGGGTCACGTACTCAGAAAAACGCTCCCTGTCCACGGCGAGCGCACCGCCCGCCGGCACGCGCGTTGCCGCGGCCGCCTCCATCGTGACGGAACCGAGACGGCGCATCTCCTCTTTGAGAAGCCCGCAGGCGTTGCCGAAGACGTCGTCGCTTTTGAGGGAATTGGAGCACACGAGCTCGCACAGGCCGTCGCTGCTGTGCGCGGGCGAACGGCGGACGGGCTTCTGCTCGACAAGCTCCACCTCCTCGCCGTGCCGCGCAAGATACCAGGCCGCCTCGCAGCCGGCCAGCCCCGCGCCGATGACCCTGATCATGCCTGTGCGGGAGGCGCGTCCTTTTTGGGCGGCTTGGGCGCGCGATAGGAGCAGTCCTTGTTGGCGCACTTGACGTTGCCGCGGGCCGTTCTGACCAGCGCACCGCCGCAGACGGGACACTTTTCGCCCGTCGGTTCGTCCCAGCTCTTGAAGTCGCAGGCGGGATAGCCCGTGCAGCCGTAGTAGAATTTTCCCGTGCGCGTGCGCAGTTTTTTGGTGGGTTTGCCGCAGACGGGACAGGTGCCCTCAAGCACGCCGTCGGCCGCCTTTTCGCCGTAGGGAAGAGTGGATTTACAGGTCGGATAATTGGGGCAGGCAAGGAATTTTCCGTATCTGCCGCTCTTGACGACCATCATCGCGCCGCACTTGGGGCAGGGCGTGTCCGAGACCTCCGTCTCGCCCTCGCTGACGATGTTGGAACAGGCGGGATAGTTGGAACAGGCAAGATAGGTGCCGTATTTGCCCGTCTTGCGCACCATGGGCGAGCCGCACTTGGAACAGAGGACCTCCGTGACCTCGTCGCCGTCCGTCTTGGCAAAGCGGAGCTGCTTTTCAAAGGGAGGATAGAAGTCGGCGATGACCGTGTGCCAGTCCTTTCCGCCGTCCTCGATCTTGTCGAGCTTTGTCTCCATGTCCGCGGTAAAGCCGACGTCCATGACTTCGGGGAAATATTTTACAAGCATGTCCGTGATGCGGTAAGCGACCTCGGTGGGCTTCATATACTTGCCCTCTTTTTCGACATACTTGCGCTTGTTGAGCACGGAGATGATCGTCGCGTAGGTGGACGGACGGCCGATGCCCTTATCCTCCATCGCCTTGACAAGGGAGGCGTCCGTATAGCGCACGGGCGGCTTGGTGAACTTCTGCTCCGGCCGGACGCCGAGGCAGGTCAGCGCGTCCCCTTCCGCAACGGGCGGAAGCAGGCCCTTGCCGCTCTCTTCCTCGTCCCCCGTCTTGCTCTCCTGCCAGACGGCGGTGTAGCCCGCGAACTTGAGCGCCTTGCCGCTCGCCTTTAAGCCGTAATCGCCGTTTGCGATCTCCACCTGCATGGAGTCGTACAGCGCCTCCGCCATCTGCGAAGCGATAAAGCGCTCGTAGATGAGCTTATACACATTGAAGTGTTTTTTATCGAGCAGCTTTTTCACCGACTCCGGCGTGCGGGAAAGATCGATGGGACGGATCGCCTCGTGCGCGTCCTGCGCGCCCTTTTTGGAGGCATAATAGTTGGGTTTTGCGGGAAGATATTCTTTCCCGTAGACCGTTTCAATGTACTGCCGCGCCGCCGCCTGTGCATCGGAGGAGACGCGCGTGGAATCGGTACGGATATAGGTGACAAACGCAACGTGCCCCATGCCCTCGACGTCGATGCCCTCGTAAAGGTGCTGGGCCATGAGCATGGTCTCGGGCGCGGTCATGCCGAGTTTGTTGGAGGCGTCCTGCTGCAGCGTGCTGGTCGTAAAGGGCGCGGGCGCATGCGATTTTGTGACGCTGCGCTTGACGCTTGCGACCGTGTACCCGCCTGCGGCAAGCGCGGAGAGCGCCGCGTCGGCCTCTGCCTTGCTCCCGATCTTGCACTTCTTGCCCTTATACTTTTCGAGCGCCGCCTTGAACGGTGCGTATGATTTGGGCACGTCCTGCAGTTCCGCGGTGATCGTCCAGTATTCCTCGGGCCTGAACGCCTGGATCTCGCGTTCGCGTTCGACGACGAGTCGGAGCGCGACCGACTGCACGCGGCCCGCCGAGAGCCCGTTCCCGATCTTATCGTTCAGAAGGGGGGAGAGTTTATAGCCCACGAGCCGGTCGAGCACGCGGCGCGCCTGCTGCGCGTCCACAAGGTTATAGTCGATGGTGCGCGGCGATTCCAGCGCATGTTCCACCGCCTTGGGAGAAATTTCGTTGAATTCGATGCGGTTTTTCCCGTCGGCGGGAAGCCCCAGCACCGTCTGAAGATGCCAGCTGATCGCCTCGCCCTCGCGGTCGGGGTCGGTTGCCAGATACACTCTGTCCGCCCTCTTTGCTTCCTCCGAAAGGCGCCTGATGACAGCCTCCTTGCCGGGCGAATTGACATAGCGCGGCTCATAGTTCCTGTCCGTGGCGACGCCGAGCTGTTTCTGCGGCAGATCGCGGATATGTCCGCCCGAAGCGTCCACCTGATACTTTCCCTTCAGATAGCGTGAGATCGTTTTTGCCTTGCTGGGCGACTCGACGATGATAAGATCCATATAACTCCTTTCCGGACAGCGCTGTCCGGAGTCATGCTTTGAGTGCGGCATATTGATTCCCGCCCGCGCGCACGGCCAGTCCCTTGAGTTCCAAGGAAGCAAGCACTGCCTGTGCTTCCCAGACGGGGATGCCCGCCCTCCCGGCGAGCACTGCCGCATGCGCTTCGCCCGCCAGCCGCAGTTCGGCGAGCAAGGCTTCTTCCTGAGGAGTGAGCTGTACGGCGGGCCTTTGTGCCCGCTCCATGCCGAACGCCGCAAAGATATCGCCCGCGTCCGTGCACAGATACGCCCCTTGTTTGATGAGTTCGTTGCAGCCCGCGCCCTGCGCCGCGCCCGCATTGTGCGGAAGCGCGAACACCTCGCGCCCATAGGCGAGCGCGCGGTCCGCCGTGATGAGCGCGCCGCTCCGCTCCCCCGCGGCGAGCACCAGAACGCCCTCCGAAAGCCCCGCGAGAATGCGGTTGCGCGCATGAAAGGAAAATTTCTGCGCCCGCACGCCGAGAGGAACTTCGCTGACAAGCAATCCCCTTTTGGCGATCTCCCGTTTCAGGGAAGCGTGCGACGCGGGATAATCGACGTCCAGCCCGCAGGGAAGCACGCAGATGAGCTTTCCGGAAGCGACGGCCCCGTCGATCGCGGCGCGGTCGCCGCCCTCGGCGATCCCCGTCACGACGGCGAACCGTTCCGAGAGCTCGGAAGAGATCTTCTTTCCGGCCGCCTGCGCCCATGCGGGCAGCATGCGCGACCCGACAATGCAGAATTTCCGTCCGTTCAGAAGCTCCCTTTTCCCCGCGCAAAAGAGCGCAAGGGGCGGATCGGGAATGGCGCGCAGCGATTCCGGATAGTCCGTTCCCGCAAGCGTCACGGCAAAGCCGCCCGCACCCGACAAGCGCAGAAGATACCCTTCCGCTTCCTGTCTGATTGCCGCGCAGCCATCTTTATATACACGGTTTGTCCCCGTTTGTATCACCGCGCCGCAAATTTTTTCGAGATGCTTTGCGGAAATCCCGCGTGCGCAGACCTGCGCGATCTCATTCTTTGCGCGCTCGTCCAGCCCCGCGCACGCGGCCAGCCAGACGAGCAGGAGGTCTTCATTCGTATATCCGTCTTTCATTCCAGACTGTCCCCGAGGCGGTAAGAGACCGCTTCATAGACGTGTGCGGGAAGGATCTCTTCGCTCGCCGCAAGATCGGCGATGGTGCGCGCGACTTTCAGGATCCGGGAACGGGCGCGGGCGGAGAGCTTCATGCGCTCGAAGGCCTCCCGCAGAATCTCCTCTCCCTCCCCGCTCAGGCGGCAGTATGCCGCAAGCTCGCGCTCGCTCATCTCCGCATTGGTGCGGATCCCGCTCTCCTCAAACCGAACGTTCTGAATGGCGCGCGCCACGTTGACGCGCTCGCGCACCGCGGCGGAACTTTCCTGCCGGCTGTCCGAAGCGAGCGCTTCGTACGGCACGTTGTCCACCTCCACCTGCAGATCGATACGGTCAAGGAGCGGCCCCGAGATCTTCCTGCGGTAGCGGCGGATCTCGGCCGGGGAACAGGTGCACACCTTGTCCGCCGAGCCGTAATTGCCGCAGGGACAGGGATTCATGCTCGCACAGAGCATAAACCTTGCCGGAAAGGTGAACGTTCCGCCCGCGCGGGCGACGGTGATCTTGCCGTCCTCCAGCGGCTGACGGAGCGCCTCCAGCGTGGAGCGCTTGTATTCGGGAAGCTCGTCCAGAAACAGCACGCCGCCGTGCGCGAGAGAGATCTCCCCCGGCCGCACGACGCGGTTTCCCCCGCCGCACATGGCGACGGTGGTCGCCGTATGGTGGGGCGTCCGGAACGGGCGTTCCGACACGATGCCGTCCTCGCCGAGCGTCCCCGCGACAGAGTGGATCTTGGTGATCTCGAGCGCCTCGTCAAACGTCAGGTCGGGCATGACGGTGGGAAGACACCTTGCGAGCATCGTCTTGCCCGTGCCGGGCGGCCCGACGAGCAGCAGATTGTGCCCGCCCGCGACCGCGATTTCAAGCGCGCGCCGCGCCACCGGCTGGCCCTTTACGAACCTGAGGTCGGCCGTCTGCCTTGCATGCAGATGCGGCTCGAACTTTTCGGGCGAAAGGGGCGCAAGCGAGGCGCTGCCCAGAAGAAAAGCGACCGTCTCTGCGAGCGTGCGGACAGGATAGATCTGCGCGCCCCTGAGATACGCCGCTTCCTTTGCGTTGCCCGCCGGGACAACAAACCGGGTATATCCGTGCGCCTTTGCCGAGATGAGAATGGGCAGCAGCCCGGCAATGGGGCGCACCGAACCGTCGAGCGCAAGCTCGCCGAGCAGGACGGTGTCCTCCGTCTGCGCGCCGACGAGCTGTGCGCTCGCTTTGAGTAAACTGACTGCGACGGCAAGATCGAACGCCGCGCCCTCCTTGCGGATATCCGCGGGCGCAAAATTCACGGTGATCTTGCCGAGAGGGAACAAAAGGCCGCTGTTCCTGATCGCGGAGCGCACGCGCTCCTTGGACTCCTTTACCGCCGCATCGGGCAGCCCCACCATCTCGTAGGCGGGGATCCCCTTTGCGACGTCCGTCTCCACTTCGACGGGAACGCCCTCCAGCCCCTGCAGGGCGAAACAGACGATTTTTGCGATCATGACCTTATCCCCCGTGCCGCTTCATTAACCGAAAATTGCCGTGATCAGACCCGCAGGCAGGGGCAGGCCCGTCAAAAACACGAAATACAGCACGAACACCGCCGCAAGCAGGCCGAACCCGACCCACGCGGCCACGCGGCATGCCTTTCCCGTATCCTCGCGCGAAGTGTACTCGCTCACCGCATTTGCCGCAAACATGAACAGGAAGAGCCAGGCAAGCAGCACAAATCCAACGGCATCTTTTGCAAACGCAGCCGTGATCAGCGCGAGCACAAGCCCCGCGAACGGGATCGCCGTCCTGCGCAGAAGGCTGCGCTCCGTCTTGCCCCATTCCTTCGTCCGCACAAGGCGCACGAGATTCATTACGGCGAACACGAGGCCCGCAATCGCCGCAAGAATGGCGACGGGATTGACGAACGCGCCCCACACGGCGGAGAACGAACTGCCGCCGTCCCGTGCAAGCACATAGAAGATATTCCATGCGTTCGACGCGGGCGCCGCTGCGTTCACCCCCGCGAATCCGCCCGCAAACGCCCGCCATGCAAGGCCGAAAATGTTGATCGTGGGCGCGGCAGGGTCGCTGTACATCTTGACATAGGGATAGTAGAGCGGAAGCGCGAACAGGAGCGCAAAGACGATGGCTCCCAGTACGAGCGAACAGCCGAACGTGACGGAGGCGATCGCCGTCTTGCCGCGGTATTCGCGCGCAACGTCTGCGACTTTCCGCTTTGCGGGCGAGAGCTCGGCCTGTTCCGCCTCGCGGGCAGGCGCGGGCGCAGGCTGCTCCGCCTCCGCTTCCGCAATGGCGAGATCGAGATGATAGCGGCGGGCGCGCAGCTGGCGCACGATCCCGGCGCCGAACAAGAGCGCGACCCCCGCGACGGGAACGAGGAACGCCCCGTGCACAAGAATGGCAAACGCACCCGAAAGTCCCGATATGAGCAGCGGTACGGCAGATGCGAAGTCCGCCTTTTTCATGCCGTTTGCATAGAACCGGTGGCACATGTCAAGCGAGAGCAGGAAGAAGAAGATGCCGATCATCAGCGGCGTTCCCAGCCCGCCCAGCGCGAGCGTCGCCCCCGCGAACGCAAACAGGACCGCAAAGACGAGCCCCGCGCGGTCGCTCTTTGTTACCCGGCGCACGAACAGCGCGCCGAACAGCAGTGCGCCCGCCGCCGCAAGCATGGGGAAAAAGCGCAGTCCGAAGGGACTCATGCCGAAGATCAGCGTTCCGAACGCAAGCAGATCTTCGCCCAGCGAACCGTAAACGCGCTCGCCCTGATAGACGTTGCCCTCGCCGTAAGTATTGCCCGCGTACATCTCCGCGATCGTCATCATGGAGAGCGCCTCGCTCTCGGAGAAACGGTTGAAATGGCCGGGCGCTTCAGAGGGCATGTACTGGCTGTCGAGGAGCGCGGACGCGCGCTCCGCCGCCTGTTCGGCCGTTTCGGTCACGAGCGGCGTCGCGGAATACACTTCGGCGGGAACGACATAGAATTCGCCCGTGCCCTCTGCCGACGAAGAGTTGGATTCGATGCGCTCGCCGATAAATACGATCTCGTTGACGAGCGTGTTGCACGAGCGCGCCGTCAGACGCACATACGAATAGGTGGAGACGAGCCAGCCCGTTTCGGGAGCGCCCATTTCGGCCCAGTTATAGAACACGTCCGTTGGAAGATCCGTCTCCCCTTCGGGTGCAAAGTTGGAAAAGGAAAGTTCCAGCCGCCTTCCCGACGAAGCGCTTGCGGAGCTCGAACTGCTGGCGATGACTTCCGCGCGCAGCGTGACCGCCTCGCCCGCTTCGGTATACGCCGCCCCCACGTTGACGTACACATGGCGCAGTCTGAGATAGACCGTCTCCTGGTTGCCCTCCTCATTGGTCCGCGTGGGATTGGACAGGCGGAAGACGACGGAGGGAGTTTCCGCGTCGCCCGTGCCCTGCGTCTTGAGCTCGAACGCGCTTCCCGTGCCGCGGAACGTGCCGAGAACGCACAGTCCCACGCACAGAAAGACGAGCGCGACGACGTAGATGAGCCGGAGCGCAAGAGAGCGTTTTTTCCGATTGTTTGAGTTTGCCATAATTTTATATTCCCTATTATATTGTAAATTCTATTCTAACCGATAACGCGCCGATTGTAAACGGTTTTCAAAGGGAATTTCCCGAAAAACCGAAATTTTTTTGCCGACCCGGCCGTGCAATAGTGCAAAAGAGGCGCCCGGAAACAAAGAAAAATCCGCCCCGCTTCTGACTTTAAGCGGATCGGACTTTGTCTTTTTCCGGAAAATTACTTCTTTTCCTTGATCTTGGCGGCTTTTCCCGTAAGCCCGCGCAGATAGTAGAGTTTTGCACGGCGGACTTTACCGGCGCGCACGACGTTGACGTACGCGACCTTGGGGGAATGCAGGGGGAAGCAGCGCTCCACGCCCACGCCGAAGGAAAGGCGGCGCACCGTAAACGTCTCGCGGATCCCGCCGTTCTTCTTGGCGATGACAACGCCTTCAAAGTTCTGGATACGCTCTTTGCCGCCCTCGATGATACGATAGCCGACCTTGACGGTGTCGCCCACATTGAACTGAGGAACGTTCTCCTTCATGTTCTCGGCTTCGATCTGCTCGATGAGTCCCATTTTGACTTACCTCCTGTTTTACGCGACGTTCATTCCCGCATGCGGCAGAGGAACGCCCGAAGTCACTTGCTCATTTTAGCAGAACCCGCACAAAAAATCAACTTATTTTACCCGCTTTTTACAAAATTTTGACGGAATCCGCGTCGGAATGCGCGGCACGGGCGGGCCGTGAACGCTACCCCTGACTACGCGGGAGCATTTTCGGGCGAGGCCGGACGGGTGCTTACGATCTGGCGCTTTCCCTGCACGCAGGCGTATCGGTCGCGGCGGAAGAGCGTGCGTCCGAGTTCGCGGCCGTCCGCGGCTCTAACCACGAGATAGCACTCGCTGCGCAGGCCTGCCTTCTCGGCGCGGAGCACCTTCTCCTCGTCCCCCTCCACGATCTCGGCGGGCGGCGGGGCAATGCGCTCCAGAACGCAGCTCTCGGGCGAATACGTCTTTCCGTCCGGCAGGCCGTACACCTCGAACGTCACGCGGCCCTCTCCCGTGCGCCCCAGAAGATAGACGGGGACCGCATAGGGATTGACAAACCGCAGATCGCTGTATCGGGAGACCATCGCATCCTGGGAGGGCGGGACGTATCCGACCAAGAGCGAGTGCGGGCGGCTCTCCGTGACGCGCAGTCCGGCGCGCAGAGCCGCGCCCATGAGTGTGGTGGACGCCTGGCACACGCCCCCGCCCGTTCCCTCCACGAACTCTCCCGCGACGATGACGGGCGCATCCAGAAACCCGTTCGCGCGCGTGCGTTCCCCCACCGCACGGTTGAAGGAGAACTCCTCTCCCGGGGCGAGCACCGTCCCCGTGATGCGCTCGCACGCCAGCGAGATATTGTGAACGCGCGCCGTTCTGCCTGCGTCAAAGGACGTGGAAAAAGAGGAAAGCCGCCGGGTGCGCGCGCGGAGCTGGGCCTCGGTGACGGAGGGCGCCCACACACGGGTGACGAGCGACGTCTCGCGCGCGCCCTCCCGCAATGCCGTGAGAAGCGCAGACAGCGAGGCGGCAAAATCGCAGTATCTTCCCGCCCGTTCACGGGAATACTCAAATCCCCTGCGCGAGAAGGTGAGCGTCGCATCCTGCGGCATAAGCACGTTTTCGGCGCATACGTCGGCGAGAAACTCTTCCGCATCGGGCAATTCCCGCCGCACCGTGACGGCGTATGACCCGCCCCGCTTCGCATGGCGCAGGATGCTGTCGAGGTCGTCCTCGTACACCACGCGCGGCGTCACGTCTCCCGTCGGCGTATGCACGATCAAGGGGATCCGATCGAGTTGCGCGCGCACGCTCGTCCGCGCTTCCGCATACGTCATGCCGCCCACGGGGACGCCCTCCACCGTCACGCCGCGGCGGATGCGCGCCGCCCAGCCGCCCAAAAAAAAGGCACTCCCCGCAAGGAGGAGCGCAAGAATCACATGCAATGTCCGCTTCATTTGCTCCCTTCCGGACGGAGCGCGGCAAGCAGTTCCTCGGAAGGGGAAAAGACAGGCTTTCCGATCACGCGATTTCCGCCCTCGGCATGGAAATCCGAACCGCCCGTGATATACAATCCCCGCCCGCGCGCATATGCCGCAAACGCCTCCGCCTCATCGGAAGTATGGTCGGAATGAAAGCATTCTATGCCGTCCAGCCCGCCGTCCGCAAGCGCATCCACGAGCGCACGGCGCGCGTCCCTTTCCAGCGGAATGCGCCCCGGGTGCGCAAGCGACGCAATGCCGCCCGTCGCATGGATGATTTCCACAGCATCCTGCGGAGAAGGCCGCATGAGCGAGGAATAACAGGCGCCGCCCGCCGCGAACGCCGCAAGATAGAGCTGTCCCTTTCCGACGCCCAGCCGTTCCGCATAGGCGGAGACGACGTGCATGGTGTGAAGCGGCGTCTGTTTTTTCAGATGAAAGCGCTCGGCGTCCTCCAGCGTGAGGTGCAGCGAAAAATACGCGTTCGCCTTCTCGATCATGTCCTTTGCGCGGACGATCGCCCCCTCTCTTCGCGCCGCGAGAAAGTTCTCGTACGCCTCGCACGGCGCACAGCCGTACCCGAGGACGTGCACCTTTGCATCCCCCGCATAGGAAGACACCTCCCACCCGGAGACGTACGCAAGCCCCGCTTCGCGCGCCGCCGCGCGCTTGGCGGGCAGCCCTTCCAGACTGTCGTGGTCGGTCATGGAGATCAGGTCGACGCCCGCGCGCGCCGCCCGTGCGGCGATCTCGCGCGGGGAATATGCCCCGTCCGAATAGTAGGTATGAATGTGTAAGTCGGCTCTCATCGGACGATCTTCCCCTCCCGAATCCTGATCTTATAGCACTCCGCCCCGTACAGGACGCGCTCGGCGTGCGTACAGGTGAGAATGCACTGAATGTCCTTCACGCGCTCCAGAAGTTTTTTTCGGCGCGGCAGGTCGAGCTCGCTCATCACGTCGTCCAGAATGAGCACGGGCGCCTCGCCCGAAAATTCGCGGAAGATCTCCGTCTCCGCGAGCTTCAGCGAGAGCGCCGCCGTGCGCGCCTGCCCCTGCGAGGCAAATCCGCGCGCGTCCGCTCCGTCGATGGAGACCTTAATGTCGTCGCGGTGCGGACCCACCGACGTGAACCCGAGCCGCAGATCGCGCTCGCGCGTCGCCGCGAACTGTCCCGTCAGTTTTTTTACGATCTCGTCCTCGTTTTCCGGATACGTCCCGTCCATTTCGAGGCCAAGCTCCTCCGCACCGTCCGTGAGAAAGGCGTGTGCGTCGCGGGCGAGCGGCGAGAGCCGCGCGAGATAACTCCGCCTGTGACGGATGATGCGCGCCGCATACACCGCAAGCTGTTCGTCCCAGACGGGAAGGGTCTCCAGCACGAGGGAGACGTCGCGCTCTTTCAGAAGGTTGTTGCGCTGATCGAGAATGCGCTGATAGCGCGCGAGCGCGGTGCAGTACTCGCGCGAGGTCTGCGAAATGGAGAGATTGAGAAAGCGGCGGCGCTCGTCGGGGCCGTCCTGAATGAGCCGCAGCTCGCCCGGCGAGAAGAACACGCTGTTCATGTTTCCCACGAAATCGGCCGCCCGCGTCACCTTGTTGCCGTTGACATAGAGCTCGCGTTTGTTCTCGCAGATGACGGCGGCAAGCGACACCTCGCCGAACCGCGTGGACGCCGTTGCCGCAATGCGCGCGGACGTCTCTCCGTGGCGGATGAGCTGACGGTCATGGCGGATGCGGAGCGACGTCCCCGTACAAAGATAGAAGACTGCCTCCGCGCAGTTGGTCTTTCCCTGCGCGTTCCGCCCCGTGAGAATGTTCAGCCCGGGCTCAAAGACAAAGGCCTCCTCCTCGTAATTTCTGAAATTGTGCAACGTCAAATTTTTGATGACCATGCTTCTTTTTTCGCGAAAACGCTTTCTTTTTGCGTGATTTTGTACTATAATGGGAGAATCCAAGGGCGTACCCTTTCCTTGTTATTATACCAAAGACCGTCCGAAAAGGCAATGCGTTTGGGAGGGAAAAAATGGAAGAACAATTCGAGATTTTATGGAACACCATCCGCGAACGGGCAAAGGCGCTCGTCAATCCCATTTCTTACAGCACCTTCATCGAGCCCCTCGTCCCCGTGGACATCGTCAACAAGAAGATCGTCCTGCAGGCGGAGAGCGAGCTTGCCGCGCGCACCATCTCCAAAAATCACATGAATCAGCTGCGCGAAGCGGTTGTCTCTGCCAACGTCGGCCTGACGGGCGCCATCATCTACGTCGAGGGCAGCGAAGAATACGCGGTGCGCGAAACGCCCGACGCCATGGAGGAGACGAGCGTCCTTCTCGACCCGCGCTATACCTTTGATTCCTTCGTGGTGGGAAGCTCCAACAAGTTCGTCTTTGCCGCGGCGAAGTCCGTCGCCGAGAACCCCGGCGAAAATTTCAACCCGCTCTACATCTACGGCGGCACGGGCCTCGGCAAGACCCACCTCATGCAGGCGATCGCCAACGAGATCCTGCAAAAAAAGCCTTCGCTCAAAGTCATCTACACGACGAGTGAAAAATTCCTCAACGAATACGTCGACAGCATGTACACCAAGAAAGGCGCAGGCCGCGACAGCGAAACGCGCTTCCGCAACCGCTACCGCAACGTGGACGTGCTGCTCATCGACGATATCCAGTTCTGGGCGGGCAAATACGGCGTGCAGGAGGCCTTCTTCCACGCCTTCAACGAATTGTTCTCCCAGCACAAGCAGATCGTCATTTCCTCCGACTGCCCCGCCAAAGAGCTGACAACGCTGGAAGAGCGCCTGCGCACGCGCTTTGAAGGCGGCCTCATCGCCGACATTCAGCCGCCGGACATCGAGACGAAGATCGCCATTCTCAAGCGCAAGGCGCTGGAAAAGAAATTCGTCGTCCCCGACGACGTCCTCGCCTTCCTCGTCAAAAATTCCGACAACAACGTGCGTACCCTGGAAGGACGGCTCAACACCGTCATCTTCGCCAGCAAACTGCACGAGGAACCCATTTCCCTCAGCCTCGCCGCCACCGCCCTGCAGGAGGCGATCGGCCCCGACGAACCCGAGGAAGTCACTCCCGACGCCATCATCCGCGCGACCTGCTCCCACTTCAACACCTCCAAAGAGGATCTCCTCGGGAAAAACAAACGCCAGGAGATCGTGCGCGCCCGTCAGGTCTGCACCTACCTCATGTGCGATATGCTCGCCCTTCCCCTCGTCACCGTCGGTCAGATCATGGGCGGCCGCGATCACTCCACCGTCATCTATGCCCGCGACAAGATCGCCGAGCTCATGCGCGTCAACGACAAGATCGCCAAAGACGTCAACGACGTCAAGAGCGCCGTCCTCAAACAGTAACGCTCCTTCGCCGTCCCCCTTTCCGCCCTTCTCCGTCCGCGTATAACGTTTTTAGCCCGTTTCCGCGTTTTCCCTGCAGCGTCTTGCGGATTATGCGGCAACGGACGCGCAAACAGAGTGTATCCGGACGGGCGGAATGCAAACCATAATCCAATCGGGCGGAACGACGACAGCGTGCGCGTTCCGCCGCACAAGCCCCCTTCCGGGGCTTTCTTTTCATCGACCATGAACACTTTTTCCGAAGGACAATATGACGCCGTCGTCATCGGCGCAGGCCATGCGGGGTGCGAAGCCGCCCTCGCCCTTGCCCGCACGGGACTGCGCACCGTCATGCTCACACTCAATCCGGACAGCATCGGCTTCATGCCCTGCAACCCCTCCGTGGGCGGCACCGCAAAGGGGCATCTCGTGCGCGAGATCGACGCCCTCGGCGGAGAAATGGGGCTTGTCGCCGACAAGACCGCGCTGCAATACCGCATGCTCAACGAGGGCAAGGGCGCTGCGGTGCAGTCGCTGCGCGTCCAGTCGGACAAAAACAGATACCACACCGAGATGAAGCGCGTTCTCGAACACACCGAGAACCTGCGCATCGTGCAGGGAGAGGCTGCCGACATTCTCACGCAGGACGGACACGTCACGGGCGTCGTCACCGCCTGCGGCGGGATCTTTTCCTGCCGCGCCGTCGTCGTTGCGACGGGCGTGTACCTCAACGCGCGCACCATCACGGGCGAAGTGATCGCCGAGAGCGGGCCAAACGGCTTTGCCCGCGCGACGATGCTCACAAAATGCCTTATCCGTCTCGGATATTCCGTGCGACGCTTCAAGACGGGAACGCCTGCCCGCCTGGACGGGCGCACCGTGGACGTCTCCGCGCTCGCCGTTCAGCCGGGCGAAGAGGTCTATCCGTTCTCCTTCATGAACGAGCACGTCCCGCCGCAGAGCGAACAGACGCCCTGCTACCTCACCTATACCAACGAGCGCACGCACGCGATCATCCTGAACAACCTCGACCGCGCTCCCCTCTACAACGGCGCGATCTCCTCGACGGGGCCGCGCTACTGCCCCTCCATCGAGACCAAGGTCGTGCGCTTTGCCGACAAACAGCGCCATCAGCTCTTTCTGGAGCCGGAGGGCGCCGACACGACCGAAGTTTATGTCCAGGGAATGTCCACCTCCCTTCCCCACGACCTGCAAAAGGAGATGTACCGCACCGTCAAGGGCTTGGAGCACTGCGAGATCGTGCGCTACGCCTATGCCATCGAGTACGACTGCATCGACACGCTCGACGTTCTGCCCACGCTGGAATTCAAAAAAGTACAGGGACTGTACACCGCGGGACAGATCAACGGCACGAGTGGCTACGAAGAGGCCGCGGCGCAGGGGCTCATGGCGGGACTCAACGCCTCGCTCAAGCTGCGCGGAATGCCGCCCCTCGTGTTGGAGCGCGACCGCGCCTATATCGGCGTGCTCATCGACGACCTCGTGACCAAGGGAACGGACGAACCCTACCGCATGATGACCTCGCGCGCCGAATACCGTCTTTCGCTCCGCCAGGACAACGCCGACGAACGCCTCACCGAGATCGGCCGCGCCTGCGGGCTTGTCACCGAGGAGCGCTATCGCAAATATCTTAAGCGCAAGGCAATGCGCGAAGAGGTCTCCGCCCTTTTGGAGACGCGCGCAGACCAGAAAATCGCCGATGCGTTGGTGCAGAAACACGGCCAGCCGCCGCTTTCGGCGGGCGTGACGTACGCCGATCTTCTGCGGCGCGGGATCTCTCTCGGAGAACTGTGCGACGTATTCGGGATCCTCTCGGGCGTCCCCGCCGACGTGAAGCTCTCCTGCGAGACGCAGGTGCGCTATGCGGGATACCTCAAGCGCAGCCGCGACGAGGCCGAGCGCGCCAAAAAAATGGAGCAAAGTCCCCTTCCCGCCGACATCGACTACCATCAGATCGCAGGCCTGCGGCTGGAAGCGCGCGAGAAACTTGACCGCATCCGCCCCCTCAACCTCGGACAGGCGGAGCGCATCTCGGGCGTCTCTCCCGCCGACATCTCCGTCCTCATGGTGTATCTGAGCATGAAAAAGTGAATGCGCGGACACGCTGTTCTAAAAAACAAAAACTTGCCCCGCGTGAGCTTTCAGCTCACGCGGGGCAAACTTCTTTTCCAAAAAATTCCCGAAGAAATTTCTTCCGAAACCCTTGACAAACGGCTTGCGGCGTGCTATCCTGTAATCGGTTCCTTGCATAACAAGAAACCGAGGGGAGGGCGCGCCTGTGGGCATCGATGCACAACTCAACAAAGGCGTGCTGGAGGGGTGCGTCCTCAGACTGCTCGAACATGATTTTCTGTTTTCGGCGGAGATCGTGGGAAAAATGCGTGCAAGCGGGTTTGCGGACTTTTCCGAGGGGACGCTCTACCCCATGCTGCTGCGGCTGGAAAGGGAGGGCTGCTTTGAGGTCAGGCGCGTGCCGAGCCCCAACGGCCCGCCCAAAAAATATTACACCCTTTCCGCCGCAGGCAAAATGAAACTTGCCCTGTTTGAGGAGCAATGGAACAATCTGACGCGCAATATCGCCAACGTGTTTGCAGAAAAGGAGAGCAACCATGCTGAACAAGACCAATAGAAAACTGTACCGCTCGCTGCGCGGGGAATACAAAAGATATGCGCGGCGGCTGAAGGACACGCTGTTCGACTGCTGCCGCGGCAAAGCCGCCGTGAACGATTCCTTAAGCGACGTGTTCACCATGCTCGCGGAGGCACAGGGCGCGCACCGCACCTTTGCGGACGTCATCCCCGACCCCCACGCCAGCATCCGCGAGACGGCGCTCTGCTTCCCCGCGCGCAGGATGCGCAGAAATACCGCCGTCATCCTCTGCCTTTGCGCCGCGCTCGTTCTGCTGGCAGGCTCCGCCGTGGCAATCGAGCTCTCGGGCGACGTGTGGCTTTCACAGCCCATCCCCTACTACGACGCAGAACAGAACATCGTCTATTGGCAGCCCGTGGAACACGCACAGGGATATAAAATCAGCGTCAACGGATCGGAGGTCGGCACAACCGACAAAACCATCTTCCGTTTGGAAGGCGACATACCTGAAGAGTACATTGTGATCCAAGTGACGGCAACAGCGGGAGGCAGATACCGGGAAAGCAGCGGGTTTGTGGATTATCTCCCGATCGTACAGGAGGGGCATTCCGTCAATCGATCCTTCAGCCTTTCGCAGCTCTTTTCGGACGGCGGCACGGCAACGTTTGCCTATCCCGCCGGCATCTATGAAAATATCCGGATCGAGATCACACCGGAAGTCAATGCCTACGTCAGGCCGGAAGGGACTGTCCTCGGTCTGTACAAAGGTTCGCTCGAGACAGACACGGAGGATCTCGGCCAACCGCTTGCAGCGAACGAATATGTGCTTTTGCGGGCGGAGGCAGATTACCTCCTCCTGCTCGACCCGCAGCCGGATTACACCGACGTGGAAGCCCGTGTGCGGCTTGCCGACCCCCTTGCCATTGCCGGGGAGGGCGTCCCGGTTCCCGACGGGCTGACGCTGTTTGCAACCGCAGACCCCGATCCGGAGGAAAATATTGCAATGACGGCGGACGAGTTCCGCTTTGCATATATGGAGTACGTCATTGACCTGGGCTCCCCCTCCGGACTGCAATGGATGGACAGCTTCTATCCGCAACACCTCGGCGGATATTACGGCAATCACTTCTGGCTCGTCGACAACCTCGCGCAGGAGCGCCCTCTCACCCTTAAAGACCGCCTGCAGGAAATCGATGTTACGGCAGAGCGCAAAACTTTGAACGTCCCCTCCGGCTGGTCGACCTATCGGTTTTTGATCGCCCGGGAGCAGCTTGACGACAATTTCAGAAACTGGAGATACTTCATGCTCTACAAGAGCACGGAGGACGCGCTCGAACTGCGCCGCCCGACGGCCGAAAAGGTGGAATTTCACGTCTCTCACGGCTCGCTTGCCGCCTGCGACTTCATCTTCTATCCGGGGTTATCCGAGAGCGATCCGCTTGAGTTCATCATCTCGGCATTCAACCCGTCCGAAGACGCCGTACAGATCACATATGAGATCATGCCGGAAATCGGCCTCACGCAGGAAATGCTCGCGCAGGGAACGATCACGCTGCAGCCCGGCATCACCTATATAGAGAACGAGACCGCAGCGCTCATCATGGCGCGCGCCGAACAGGAGTTCTCCGCCCATGAATATGCATTTCTGCGGCTGGATTCGTACAACCTGATCGCCGCGCAATATTTTCCGTTTGAACGATACGCCTACTTTTTCAACCCCCACGACGAGCCGTTGACGCTTAAGCTGACGGCATATTATCCGCAGACGAACTGAACAACATGATCAGCCCCCGCGGGGGCGACTGCGCCCGCGGGGGGTAGTTTTTTTACA
>ERZ1090868.689-NODE-689-length-18816-cov-31.548265_pt1 | contig 18816 bp, 17 predicted proteins | sample MGYA00478475_ERZ1090868 | MGnify/ENA primary metagenome ERZ1090868 (study PRJEB33644, sample SAMEA5815747) | chicken gut metagenome | biome: Chicken; feature: Gastrointestinal Tract; material: Caecum | place: Ireland | collected 2019-01-01 | study: A study of the...
GGCTGTCCACGGTGCAGAACGCGGATAGCATCATCGTCTTAAACGAAGGAAAGATCGCGGAACAGGGCAGCCACAGTGCCCTATTGGAGAAAAACGGCGTCTACGCCGCCATGTGGGCGGACTATCAGCGCAGCGCCCAGTGGAAGGTCGGAAAGGAGGCAGCGGTATGACAAAGAAATTACAGCACATCTTCGCCCTCAGTGAGAAGGGGGCCAGGGACCTGGTGAAGGCCGTGATTTGGTGCTTTGTGTGCAATCTGGCCCTCATGTTCCCCGTCGGGGCGGTTCTGTTCACGGTCCAGCATCTGCTGGGCTGTCTGGAGGGCGGCAGCGACCCCATGGAGGGGTTCTGGACCTATGTGGGCTTTGCCCTGGCGGTGCTCCTCCTGCTGTTCGTCCTCCACTGGTTCCAGTACGCCTCCCTCTACATCGCCACCTACCGGGAGAGCGCCAACCGCCGGGTGAGCCTGGCGGAGACGCTGCGCAGGCTCCCCCTGTCCTTTTTTGGGAACCGTGACCTCAGCGACCTGACCTCCACCATGATCGCCGACTGCTCCAGCCTGGACCAGATGTTCTCCCACTATGTCCCCCAGCTGTTCGCCTCCATCGGCTCCACGCTGGTGATCGGGGTGTGTATGTTTGCCTGCGACTGGCGCATGGCCCTGGCGGTGCTGTGGGTGGTGCCTGTGGCGGTGGCGCTGACGGCGGGCTCCAAAAAGATTCAGGACGCCTTCGGGACGAAAAACATCCTGAACAAGCGGGCGGTGGCCGACTGCATCCAGGAGGGACTGGAGACCATCCGGGACATCAAGGCCTGCCACCGGCAGGAGCGCTACTTGAGCGATCTGGAGGCAAAGCTGGCCGCTATGGAGGGCAGTTCCATCCGGTCCGAGCTGGCCACCGGCGTGTTTGTGTGCTCCGCTCAGGCATTCCTGCGCCTGGGGCTTGCCACCACGGTGCTCACCGGCGGGTCGCTGCTGCTGGCCGGGGAGCTCTCTTTCCTCTATTTCCTGGGCTTCCTGTTCGCTGCCGCCCGGCTGTACGATCCTCTGGGGGTGGTGCTCCAGAACATCGCCGCCACCTTCAACACCAAGCTGCAAATTGAACGGATGCGCTCCATCCTGGAGCAGCCGGTGCAGACGGGAACAGAGGACTTCCACCCCGACCGCTACGACATCACCTTTGACCATGTCTCCTTTGCCTACCGGGAGGGCACTGGGGTACTGGAAGATGTGAGCTTCACCGCCCGCCAGGGAGAGGTCACCGCCCTCATCGGCCCCTCCGGGGGCGGGAAGTCCACCGCCTGCAAGCTGGCTGCCCGGTTCTGGGACGTCACCGGCGGGAAGGTGTCCCTGGGCGGAACGGACGTGTCCACGGTGGACCCGGAGACCCTCCTGCGTTTCTACTCCATGGTGTTCCAGGACGTGGTGTTGTTCCGGGATACGGTAATGGAAAACATCCGCCTGGGCCGCCGGGGCGCCACCGACGAGGAGGTGCTGGAAGCCGCCAAGGCCGCCCAGTGCGACGAGTTCATCCGCAAGCTGCCCCAGGGCTATCAGACGGTGATCGGGGAGAACGGTTCCACCCTCTCCGGCGGGGAGCGGCAGCGGATCTCCATTGCCCGGGCACTTCTAAAGGACGCGCCGGTGGTGCTGCTGGACGAGGCCACCGCCAGCCTGGACGTGGAGAACGAGAGTGCCGTCCAGACCGCCCTCTCCCGCCTGCTCCGGGGCAAGACGGTGCTGGTCATCGCCCACCGGATGCGCACCGTGGCGGGGGCCGACCACATCGTGGTGCTGGAGGACGGCCATGTGGTCCAGCAGGGCACCCCGGCGGAGCTGATGGAGCAGGGCGGCCTTTACCGCCGCATGGTGGAGCTCCAGACCGAGAGCGCCCAGTGGAGACTGGGTTCATGATTTTATCCATTCAAGTTTATTAAGCTCGTTCATTTTTCGGGAGTACAACATCTTTTGCCGGAAATATGCTGCTGTTCTGGCGGGGGTGTCGTACTCCCATTTTTCTGTTAAGATTTCGATACTCTGATTGCAGGGGTAATCCATCTGGCATTGGGGCCCATTGGATTCATTGAATGGCTAAAACGGGCATTTTTCAGGAGTCTATATGACAGACTAAATGTCTTATATGAGGTAGGAGACGCCAGCAAAAAAGAGCCGCCATGCCAGTAGGATGCTGGCACGGCGGCTGCTCCAAAGCCTGTCCCTTTTTGCAGTCCGGTTTTTGCCTGCGTGGGTGGAATTTCCGCCACGTTCGCCCCGGTTGACAGATTGCCAACCATGGTTGCTTGCCAAATGCCGCGCCTTCTGACATACTGGTGCTGCGGCCGCACCCTTTCCCTCACCGTCAGCACAAGGAGGCATACCATGCAATTCAACGAAAAGATCATCAGCCTGCGCAAGTCCATGGGCCTGTCCCAGGAAGAACTGGGCGCCGAGCTGCACGTGTCACGTCAGACCATTTCCAAGTGGGAGTCTGCAGTTTCCCTTAGATAAAGATACCTCCAGCCCACGCTTCTGCTTCCACCGTCGTTATTACTGAACCACGAAAGAGTCGCTGTGCCAGTATCTGTATGATCACCATTCTGAAGCGTACAAGGGCTGCTGCACAGGACGACATATTTGCCTATCTCGAAGCCTTTTACAACACCATCCGCCCCCATTCTGCCCTTGGCTGGCGTTCGCCTGCAAGTTTTGAAGCTGAACTTGCCGCTTCCGCCGCCTGATTGCAGCTTGTGGGGTACCGGGCTGAACAGCTTGCCCAGGGCAGAGTAGGTGGGGACGCGCTTGCTGTCGCCGCCGGAGTGGATCACAAGGATGCGGAAATTATCAAAATGGCCGTGGCCGCATTTGATTTTCTCCTGCTCGTAGATATAGCGGATCACGGACAGGGTAGCGCCGCCGGAACCCACACGAACGCCGCCTTCGTCCGGGATCACTGCAAAGTGAGTAGCTGTGGGAAGGTAATCCTTCTCGACTTTAGCTTTATAATAGGAGAACCTCCGCCTAACCCATCCGACTTTCGCTTTATAATGAAGTAATCACTATACAAACGCTTCTACACGAAAACACCTTTTCCAGCCCATTTTCATGTATTTCCCGGTCATCATACCGCATTCCTAACCAACTAATTCTTGAGGGTAGCCATTCCGCTTTACTTTCTTTCGCTTTATAATGGCGGCATCGACGCGCAAAATACTCATTTTCAGAGCAATAAATCGCAGAATGAGCTTCATTTTCTGAAATATTCATCAATTTTCTCATTTTTGGCAAAAATAAAAAGACCGCCAGTTTTACAACCAACGGTCAAAAGGGTCTATGGGACTGAAAAGTTCATTTTTTCCATCAGAAATGATATTATCATTCTTTTCGCTTTATAATGCGAATGATAATATCATCCTCAGACGGGAGACTTTACCCCCGACAGAAATGTTCAATTCATATTAAAATGATTCAGGAAGATATGTCTCCCACAGCCATGGCGTTCTTCCTGCACTCATTTTTCGTTTATCTCAAAGGCTTTATGCAGGTCAAAGGTCACGGCAAAAGAGCCAGGATAACCCGCTCCCGGTATTCTGTAAGTCATATCAGGATTCCATAGGCAGCTTCTATACAGGAGCCTGACAAGATCCTTGCTGCTCACATCGCAGGTTTCCCGTTTGATGATCCTCGGCAGTTTATGTGCCCCCATACCCGAATTGACAGACAGAGAAAAGAGTCGTAAACTGGAAAGCAAAGGAGCACACGTTATGGAACAGAAGAAAACGAAAAAACGAACAGCGCCCCCACGGTACGACGATGCATTCAAAGCCGGAGCCGTGCGGCTGGTCACGGAACAGGGCCGTCAGCCGGTGGAAGTGGCCAAAGAGCTGGGGATCTGCATCGACACGCTGCGCAGCTGGCTGAAAGCCTCCGGCATTCAGATGGGCCAGGTCAGCAGACAGAACCGGGAGCAAAAGCGCATCCGGGAGCTGGAAGCAGAGAACCGCAGCCTGCGCAGGCAGCTGGGCGAGAAAGACGAGGTCATAGACGTCTTAAAAAAATCCGTCGGCATCCTGTCGAAACCGTAGAGGAGAGATACCGCTGCGTCCAGACGCTCAAACGTCAGGGGGCCTCTGTGGAACAGGCATGCCGGGTTCTGGAGGTATCCCGCAGCGGGTATTACGGCTGGAAGGCAGAGAAGACCTGCAGGCGCAGGCTGCAAAACCAGGCGCTCCGACGCCGGCTGATCGAACTGCACGAGAAGTATCCGGCCATGGGGCTGGACAGCCTGTACCGGCTGCTGAAGCCGGAATTTGGCTGCTCCCGCAAACGGGTACACCGGCAGATGCGCCTGGCCGGGATCTCCTCGGCACGCAGAAGGGCTTATAAAAAGACGACCCATTCCAATCACAGCCATCCCATTGCGCCCAACTTTTTGCAGCGGAACTTTTCCTTTGACCGGCCCGACCAGGCCTGGGTGGGAGATATTACTTACATTCCCACCGGGGAAGGATGGCTCTATTTAGCCATTGTCAAAGACCTGTGTACACGCAAGATCGTTGGTTATGCCTTCTCCGACAAGATCGATACCCGGCTGACGCTGGCAGCCCTGGATATGGCGTATCGTCGGCGTAAGCCCGCCAGAGGTCTGATTTTTCACAGCGACCGAGGTGTCCAATATGCCGCCCGGGTCTACCGGGAGCGCCTGGAAACCTATGGTATCCGGCAGAGCATGTCTCGCCGCGGTGACCCCTATGACAACGCTGTTGCGGAGAACTTCTTCAGCTGCCTCAAGTGTGAACTGGTCCACCTCAAGCACTATCCTACAAGGGCAGCTGCACAGGACGATGTCTTTGCCTATCTCGAAGCCTTTTACAACACCATCCGCCCCCATTCTGCCCTCGGCTGGCTTTCGCCTGCTCGCTTTGAAGCTGAACTTGCCGCTTCCGCCGCCTGATTGCAGTACACCTTATCTTTGTGTTTTTATTCGGCTTTTTCATCCTGTTTTGTGTCCGTTTTTGGGGGAAGGGCTCAGAAGGAGACGCTATGTTGGGCTACTTTTACGGCGGAGACGAATCCTCTTTAATAATCAAGCAGGATGGGCACCTGCTGTTCCTCGGCAAAGCGTATGGCCCGCCAGAATATAGAGAAAGCAAACTTGGCCAGGGATTGGGTGTCATGCTGGGTGTGCTCCGGGATGTCCGCCTTGTTGTACTACCCCTCTGGGCCTATGGCGCCGTCCACCGGGTAGCCCTCGGTGTCGGCCCAGGTGAGAATGGTATCCTCGTCGGCCTGCCACGCCAGCTGGTTCAGCTTCTCCAGTTCCTTCCTCAGTCCGCCCACCGTGCCGATCATCGCCAGGTTGTCGGTGGGCAGAGGGGCCTGAAAGAAGAAGGCGTCCGCCAGAGGCAGTCACCAGGTAGCCCCACGGAACAGGGACCACACCCGCGCCTCGTCCGATGCGAGATGGACGACCAGAGGATGCTTCCCAAGATCCCGGTTCTTCTCCACGATAGACGGCACCGGCTCCCCATATTATGGCAGGCGGCCACCAGCAACATAGCGCCGAAGGCGTCACCACGCAGATGTCCACATGGATGTCCGGGGAGGCCAGCTCGTGGAACACATGCTCGAACACACCAAAATACTGCCGGATGTGTCCCCCGACGGCCTCCATCGCCTCCTCAATGTAGATCTCGGAAACGCCGGATGCTTCATCTTACGGGCCTTTCCCCATCCGGATCATTTTCGCTGCTGCCGTCCGGATCGCCGCCGGGTTCCCAGGAGATCTTCAGGGTCATCTGCTCCTCCGGCAGACCCACGCCCGGGCTGCGGGTAATGGCGCGCTTGTCATCCGCCGTGAAGCCGATGGTCTCCCCGTCGTGAAGTTCCACATCATTTTCCAGCACATAGGAGGCGAGGCTGGCCAAAAAGTCCAGCAGATCATAGGGGTCGGCGTTGGTGTCCAGAACCTCCATCTCATCTTTGCCGAAGGCCTCCATGCCGTAGGTATAGCCGTTCAGACCCTTCTCATTCCGCCACAGGCCGAACCAGATCCAGTTGAAGATGGGCAGTTTGTCTTCCTTCAGCATATCGGCAAAGCCCTCGTAGAACTGGGGCTCGAACACCACGCCGCTGGTATAGACACCTGTGGCATATTTCTGCCGGCAGCAGACGGCCACCACCTTGGTGAACAGCTTGCCCTTTTCCAGCAGATCTTTTTCTTTGCCCAGCACCGCCACCAGAATGTGGGCGCGGTGCTCTCTGGCGGCCTTGACCGCATCTTCCCACATATAGTTGTTTTCCGCGTTGGCCTCGGCTTCTCCGTCGGGGATAGGACAGTCAGCCAGGCTGACGGCGGCCAGCATGCCGCCCACCTCAAACACCAGCGCGGCGTCGTCCTTCTCCTCGCTGGCGCTGTATTCATCCACGGTGACGCCCCACTTTTCCTGCATATCCCGGATGAACTGCTGTTTGTCCCATTCTCCCTTGGACAGCAGCACAAAGCCGGTAAAGACGCCGGTGCGGTCGGTGTCACTCTCATCCTCGTCCGCTGCCTCGGTCTGCTTGTCGATCTCATCCTGACACTGCCGGATGACGGCCGGAGCGTCCTCGTCCTCGGGCTCCTTCTCGGGCGGTTTTTTCAGAGCTACCGTGCCCGCCTCCCGGCGGAAGGTATGGAAGCTGACCCAGGGGATGTCCGTGCCCTCAAAGAATTCCTTGGCCTTCTGCAGGACGGCCCGGATGTCCCAGGCGATGAAATCCACATAGCCGCAGAACAGGCCGGTGGCTCCGCCGGTGAGGGTGAGGATCTCCGGGTCGCCCCCGGTGGTGAACACTTCCTCCAGCTTGTCCCGGAAGGCGAAGATCTTCTCCGATCCTTCCTCCTCCCGCAGGGTATCCAGGGGATAGCAGAAGAAGCCCGCCACTGCGCCGTCGGCATGGAGATCGTCCATAAAGTCGTTGTCGGCATTCAGGTAGCCGTTGATGAGAGGCACACAGCAGGTGGAGCCCACGATGGTGTCCAGCCGCCAGTCGGCGTCCGGGTCCTTGTTGGGTTCCAGTTGATAACTGAGATAGCTCTCCAGATAGCCCTCCGGGTCACAGGACAGGTCCAGGCCCTTCTCTTTCAGTTTGTCGGGCAGCTGGGACAGGGGGAAGGACGGCTCTGCCTTGGGTTCTTCCAAAACATGAAAGCTGTCGATGTACCGCATGTGTGGGATCTCACCCAGCACCTGGTCGGTGAGGGTGGTGAGCATCCACCAGACCTGGCCTTCCGCCTCCCGGAGCACGGGCAGCAGCTTTTCGCAGTAGGCGGAGAGGACGAAGCTGTTTTCACCCTGCTCCTCCAGCCAGATCTGCACATCCTCCCCGGAGATGTCCCAGCCGTCCTCGGTGCGCAGGCCGGTATTCTGAGAGGGCTGACGGCCCACCAGGATGTTCCAGTGCTCCAGCACCTCTTTGGGGGCGTGTTTCTGGAAGTAGACCAGCTCAAACAGCTTGACCCTGTCGCCCTCCGGGGTGAGGATCAGCTCATGTTTTTCGCCATTGAAGCCCATCTCGAAGGAGATCTCATCAAAAACTAGGTTCAGGGCTTCCTCCATTTGGGCCACGATCTCTGCGCCGCGGGTGTGATCTTTGTCGTCGTCCATCATCTGGCGCAGCTCCGCTTCCATTTTGGCAAAGGCTTCCCACGCCGATTCCGTCCGTTCCCGGAAACACGCCGAGAACTGCGGCAGGGAAATGCCCTTCCTGCACCATTCGATAAACACTTTGGTATCCTCGTCGCCGGGACGGGCTTCCAATGCTTTTTCAAAGTACCGCAGGGCGCGGCCCTCCTGGTCCAGATAGTAGTAGGCATACCCCATGCGGAAGTTCCAGCAGTGGTCACCCTCGAAGTATTCCTCATGGGGCTTCAGCAGGGCGATGGCCTTTTTAAGCAGGTCCCGGCCCCCTGGCTTGTGGGGGTCCGCCAGATTGTTGTAGGCACGGGCCAGCTCGCTGTCCATCTCCGGGGTGCGCTCCTCGGCGGGGATGGCCTCCAGCGCGTCGATGATTTTCTGAAATTTGTCCTCTTCATGCCATTTCTGGCACTGTTTCAAAATATCCATAGCTTGTTCCTCCTTGTCCTGTTCCGGTTTCCAGTCTTTGATCTGCTGAAACACGCCATTCCCGGCCCGCTCAAAGGCGCAGGGAGAGGGACAGCTGAGATTCTTCTTTTCCAACGGTATCCCTCCAGTCTGTCCGTCCATCTCCACCCGGATCATGGGCCGGTAGAAGTCATAGTCGCCGTTCAGTTCCTTATTCTCCTGCACTTCCGGCTTGCAGTGGGGCGAACAGGGAAGGAAACTGAGAAAAATTCCCAGTCCGCCGCAGATGCTGCGTCCGCCATCACCGCCGCAGGTGGTAAACTGTTCCGCCTTCACGACCTCCCGCATATAGGGATCATAGGCAATGGACAAGCCGAAGAAGTTGGGTCCCTCCATATCGAAGGGCTTGTCCTTGTCCTCCAGGCTCTCAAAATGGTGCAGATGCATGGAGTAGTCCATCCCATCCCCCCAGGGGAACAGGGTGCGGCATCCGCCACCGCACAGGTAGGCCCATTCGTCTGCCGTGGGAAGGGAGAAGCCCTGCTGTTCCAGCCCGGCAAGAAGCGTATCGTAGTCTGTGCGGTTATAGATCCAGATATGAAAGCCGCTTTTCATCCGTTCAATGCGGGCCGACTGATGCAGGGTCAGGCTTTCAAAGTCGCTCCAGGCGAAGTCCCGGAATTTCTTCAGCCAGTCGGGATGGGCGGTTATTCTGGGATCGTTCATCTTGACCGGCTCCCAGCAGAGCTCCTCCAACTTTCTCCCCACCAGCATGGGGCCGATGGTCGCCTGGCGCACGGGGGCCATGCTCTCCCGGATCAGCGCCTCCAGGGACTGTTCGATTTCCCATTCCCGGAACAGCTCGTCCAGCTCCTCCCGGCTGTCGGGATCCAGCCCCGCAGCAAAGTGGTCCCAGCCCAGGGCGACGGTGTCGCCGGGAACAAAGACGAACTCCCGGCCGTCCTTTTCAAACACGCCGGTGGTACAGCTCTGCCCCCAGCGGTCAAAGGACTGCAGACCGAGAAAGGCCATAGTATAACGGGCAGCCAGGCGTTCCATCAGCGCCTGTTTCTCGGCGGTTTCCATTTGATGAAACTCCGGGCGGAATAGTTTTTCGTTCATGGTAAGTCCTCCTGCAGCCTATCCAGGTTCTCCTGTAGATCGCTCTGCACCAAGTGTTGGGCAATGGCCCGCTTCCATGCCGATGTGGTAAAAGTTGACCAGTCCATAGAGTTTCACTGTTGTCATACCGTACTCAAATCGCAAAGCATTTCATTCTGTGTCACCCGGCGCAGCTCGTCCCGCACTTCCATCAGCGCAAAGCCCAGCAGGTTTTGCCCCCGCCACTTCATCGGGTTCTGGGCCTCCGGGGAGCTGGCCGCGAGGCGGATGCCCCAGATGGCATCGTAGGGGCTGGCCTCCACCAGCACGCTGTCCCCGGTGGATATGTAATGCCTCACAATTCGGTCCGCTGCCAGCCGTCCAGCCGTTCCTGCACCGCGTCGATCTTCCAGCCCTCGCCCACACGCTTCATGAGAAAGCGGCGGTCAAAGCCGGTGGCTTTTTCCCGGGTGTAGATGTAGAGCTTGTTCTTGGTGATCTGTTCTGCGTCAAGGAATTCTTCCCCGTTGTAGGTGCCTTGGGCGCTGTACGAAAGGCCCAGGGGCCGGTAGCCGGGGCGGGGCTTTTCGCTCACATACTTCTCCCAAATTGCCAGCAGGCGGGGCACGGCCTCGGCGTCCTCAAACCCGGCCTTTTCCATATACTGCTCCCATACGGTCATCTCGGCAAAGAAAGCGGACAGCACCCGGCGGCATTCCGCTGCTGCCTGCTCATCCAGCTGGGCGGGCTTTTTGGACTTTTCCCGCTGGAGCTGGGAGAAGTGCTCCATCTGCTCCTGGGTAAACTGCACATGGGCCACTGGCTGGATGCGGCTGTTGCCGGCGACGGCCAGCAGGCCCTCGTAGGTAACGGCGGTGTGGTCCATCTGAATATGGGAGAGTTTGGGGATGGAAGCCGCCTGGCGCAGCCCTGCGTCGTCCAGCCCGGTGCGGCCCAGGGTCAGAAGGTCTATTTTGCACTCCCGCAGGGCGGACAGTCCGCTGCCGTTGATCCCGGCGTTGCCGTCCAGCAGCAGATAGCGCAGCTTGGGCATGGCGGAAAAAACAGGGAAACAGGCGTCGGTGAGTGCCCCGTCCTCCACGCCGAAGTTGGCCATGTTTTTATGCCTGGAAAAAGGGGCAAGCAGTTCATCGGTCACCGGATAGCCCTTCACATGGAACCCCACCAGGGTGTATCCAGCCAGCCGCTCCATGAGTTCCATGGTCAGCTCCGGGACTTCAAATTGTTTTTCTCTATCTAAGACCAGGACACCGCTCTCCCAGTCCGCCGTCCGTGCCCGTTTTGGCCATTCCATAACTTGCCTCCTTACTCCTGTGCTCTGTCTGTTACCATTTCATAGGGAAATCTTTTTATCAAATATCCCAATCTATGAAATCTTCATGGTTCAATACAAAGTGCTGATATAAACGCTTTAGATTTTCCTGTTCCTCCCGTGAGAGCTTTACCCCGTTTTCATACCGCAAAGTGTCGGCATACAGGATAAATCCATCCACTTTTCCCGATAAAGCCCGAAACTCACCGTCTCCAATAATGGCAACATCGCCACACTCAAATGTAACCGATGAAGAATTGGTAAGGATTCGTGTAACCGCTTTGATCATGGTCTCCTCCACAAATTTACATTATTGTGTGTTGCACATTCCTGATTTCCATAGCAGGCTTCAATGTCGATGAGGCGCACATATACGGCACAGACTTTGCCCTGCGCGTCGTAACCGAAGTAGACGGGATAGTAGCCGTCCCCCCAGCTGGAGGCTCGGTTTTGCAGGCCAGTTTGTCCTTGATGGATTCGTATTTGCTCAGCCATTCGGCAGTCGGCATAATGGTTTCCTCCTGTTGATTCAGTTTGTGCATTCCCTTCTTCGCGGTTCAGGCACTTGCTTTCTTGATATTTTTGTACTCACTCACCGCCAAACCGCTTGGCAGCATCTTTGTAAACCGTAATACTTTCTTCCACTCTCACTTTTTCGCTGCGAATACGGAAGTAGTCCCGCAGGACGTGCCTGAGTTCCGGGTTTGCCACCCTGCGGGGCAGCAGGCTGATGAACATTTCGTCATAGCTCCCATATAGCGAACCGCCCCGATTGTAGGTCTGCCATGTCACCGTAGGCTTGCGGCCCTCCGGGTCCTTGGCCAGATCAAAAAGCCACCGCTCATCCAGATCCACATAGCGTTCCATCGTAAACCTTGTGTCATAGGTCCCGTAGCTGTAATCTCCCCAGAAAATGAGCGCGCGCAGCCCATCATGGCCGGAGCGTTCAAAGGTCCAGTCATCCGGATAGCTGCGGTGATCCAGCATTCCCAGAGCGTTCAACAGATAGCTCGCCTTCGGAGTTCCCAAAAGGGGCGAATAGGTCTCATACACCTGCCCCTTGGACTGGGTGATGATCGCCTTCATAAAGGCCGGTATCAGCCAGCTGCCGCCGTAGCGTTCGTTCAGCTCATCGGCCAATGCCTGCAGCCGCTCATCCGGGTTGCGGATCAGGGAAGCGGTCAGCACTACAGCGGGAATTTTCTCTTTTTCCTTGGGTGTGGCATCCCAAATGCGAAGCCCGTCTGTGATCCACCAGGAAGTGCAATCGTCACCATGGTAAACAGGCGCGCGTTTCAGCTGGGCGATCCGCGAGGCGTTTTCCGCCAAAAAATGGTAGACCTCCAGCATTTTTGGCGAGGCTTTCCCCAACATCAAATGGAAACAGAAGTTCAGTTGTTCGATTTCCAGCGGCTTTGTGTCCCCCTCGTCCAGCAGTTCGGACAATCGTTTCAGGATGACCGGGGCGATCTGCTCCGATACGCAGTCGGAACAGGCGTCCGACAGGATATGGCTGCCCATCCATTTGCCCTTGACCAGCTTGACCCACAGCGGGGCAGCGGGGGCGTACTCCAGCTGTGCCAAAGCCTTCTGAGCGGCCGTTTTGCACTTGCCCTTTTCTGTATTCGCAAGTTGGAGCAGCAGTTCGCCGTTGGCTTCCTCCCTGCCCAGTTCCAGAATGGCCTGTTCCCGCTTGACCCCTTTGGGGGGCAGTTGTTCCATAGTCATGTTGCGTTCTCTCCTTATTCCTCAAACTCACCCTCGATCATCCCGTTGAGATATTTTCCGGGGTCTGCGATGAAGTCGTCCCATTTGGCCAGAGGGTGGAATTCCTCATGCTCAATGTCCAGATACCAGAGCTTCTTATCTCTGGGGCTCCACAGCAGCAGGTAGTCGCTGTAGTTGTCCATTTTCGCCATCAGGGAGAGCAGCTTTTTCCGTTTCCAGGTCATCTCCTGCACATCCATGTAGGGGTAAAGCTCCGCCCATTTCACCAGCTCCCGTTCCGGAAATTCCAGACGCAAAGGTCCGGTCTTTAAGTATTCCACCAGTTTGGCAGGCAACTTGTAAGGCGTGAGCTGACGCGCCTTTTCCTGTTCGTTGTGCCATTTTTCCGGTTCCAGGGCTTTTAAGTAGGCGGCCATTTCCTGATTTTTGTTCTGCACCGCTACGGTATAGGGCCGGTCTCCGTATTTATCCGGGATGGTGATGTCTGCGCCCTGCTCCACGAGCCGGCGCACCATCAAAAAATCGTTGTGCCGTGCCGCCTCGGTGACAGGAGTGGAAGCGTAAGGGAACACCATGTCCGGCTTGTGGTAGTTGATGTCCGCCCCGTTTTGGATCAGATACTCCGCCAGCATCTGATTCCCCCGGCTCGCTATACTGCGCAGGGCCTCCCCGCCGTATCGTTTCAAATCCATGCCCAGCTTGTCCAAAATGGAGAGTATATCAGGATCACGCCGATTTTCCAGATGGAGAAACAGCCGGTAGATGTCCTCTTGTTTTGCGGGAATTCGGACTCCCGCATGGATCAGAAAAGCAAACAGGGTCAGGTCTCGACCGCGCAGGGAGCCGTAAAGCAGTTCTGCCGGGTTACGGGTCAAATCCGCTCCGGATTCGATCAACAGCCGCACCATGTCCAGCCGGTTTTCCAGCACCGCCAGTTCCAGCGGAGAGGTTTCCTCCTCCCGCGGCCACGCTCCGATCGTCACCTGATAACATTGCGGCGCATTGGGCGAATGCCCCGCGTGAAGCAGGGAACGAAGCGCCTCAATGTCGCCGCTCTGGATGGCAGCCATCATGGGAGGCACATTGGAATAACTTATTTCACGCATCCAAATCCTCCTGACATCCTATTCAAAAATTTTCTGATACCGTTCTCTCCATTCCTCCGGCGCCGCCTTGAGGACCTTGCCGCCGTTGTTCTCAGAGGCCGGGCCCCAGATGGCCCAGAGTACCTCCCGCCACAGGTAGTCCCGCGCCCGCTGGTCCTGCGCCCTTTCTTCGGGCAGGTAGTCCTCCAGACGCCCCTTGATCTCCAGCAGGGCGTCCAGGCTCTCCTCATTGGCAATGAGGGGACGGAACTCCTTAGCCGGTTTCATACCCTGCATAGACTGAACGCCGTGGACCAGCACCGGCAGGGACTGGGCGGTAAAGCCATATTTTTTGAAAAGCGCGTGGAGGAACTTTTCTTGGAGCGAAGAGTGCTCGTTGTCACAGCGGTCCAGGTAGTCGCACACCAGCTGCCACCACTTTGGCCCTTCCAGCCCCAGGGCGAACACGGCGAAGGTGCTGGGCAGGGCGCAGATCTCATCGGAGAGGTTTTGGTACACCTCATCCTCCTGCATGGCCAGCCGGGTATAATTCTCCATCCGCACATGGAGGCGTGGATAACGCACCGCGCAGGCAAACAGCTGGTTGACGCCCTTCTTGGGCAGACCGGGGATGGGCAGGTAGAGCTTCTCCGGCCCGCGGAACTCGATGGAGTAGCTGCGGGGGAACTCCGGCTGCTCCAGCACCTCCACCAGATAGCTCAGCGCCTCGTCGCAGCACCCCTCGGTGCAGTCCCTGGCGGTGATGCGGATGGTGGCAAAGGCGTCGTTGGCCGAGGCAGTCAGGTGTTTCGTTTTCCGTTTTTGGATGTTGGGCGGCAGTTTGCCGCTGCCATGGGTTTTCAGCTCCTTCACCATATCCGGGCGGAGCTGGGAAACCAGGCCGAGAATATGCTCGGTGGTGAGGTACTCAAAGCTCAGCCCATACACGGTATAGCAGACCGCCACATAGCAGGCGAAGCGCAGCAGCCCTTCATCCACATCCTCCGGGCGCAGTTCCGGACGCACGGTGCAGGGCGGAAAGACCGTAAATCCATCCTCCCGCTCTCCGACCACAAAGTAGCGATCCCGCACCTGTTTTTCGATGTACTGCCGCAGTGTGTGATCCATCTCCTTCCAGCCCGCCAGCCGCCGCAGGGCGTCGCAGAAGGCGGCCGCCTCCTCATAGGGAAAGCCATTCAAGGGCAGTTTGGACAGATACCGCTCCAGCAGCTGGCTGGGAAGAAAGGGGGTCCCGCTTTGGTTCCGAACGACCACCGGGAAGCCGGAATGGTTTTCTTTGGCGGCTCCATCCAGCACATCCTGAATGCACCAATCGGCGTGTGCCAGCACTTCGGGGGCTGTATCCGGTTTATGGATCAGGCAATAACGGCCATGTATGCCGTCGCGTTTGGGCAAACTCATAGCAGGCGACCTCTTTTTTCCAGGCTCTCCGTTATCGGAATAAAAATCTGTTGGTAAAGTTTTTTCAGTTCCTCCGGAGCTGCTTCCACCACTTTTGGGCCGCCCTTGGCACTGGCTTTGCCCCAGATCACATAGCAGACCGTTTCCCATGCGTATTGCAGCACTTCCTCCGGGCTGGCTTCTGTTTCTTCTGCGGGTTCCTCGTCCTCGTCATCATCGTCATCCTCGTCGGAGGAAAAACCGCTTGGAACGATCTCGGACAGGTGGATTTTTGCCTCCAGCAGAGCGTCCAGGCTTTCTGCGTTTGCCATCCACGCGGCATAGTCCCTGGAATACTTCATGTTCTGCATGGACAGCACCCCACGGACAAATACAGGGACGGTATCGGCGGTAAATCCGAACTGTTTCACATACTCCCGGAGGAATTTTTCCTGTAAGTGGGAGTGCTCATCATCACAGAGATCGAGATAATCCCATACCAGCTGCCGCCACTCTTGCCCCAGCATTCCCAGGGCGAACACGGCAAAACTTCCGGGGAGCGCGCACTGCTCATCGCTGAGATTGGTGTACTGCTCATATTGCCGCATGGCAAGCCGGGCGTACCGTTCCATCAGGGGGTGGAGGCCGGGGTACTGCACGGCACAGGCAAAGAGCTGGTTTACTCCCTTTTTGGGCAGACCTGTGATGGGAAGATACCTCTTTTCCGGTCCTTTGAACTCCACCGCATAGCTGCGGGGAAAATCCTCCTGCTCCAGAAGCTCACACAGGTAGTTCAGTACTTCATGGCAGCACTCCTCCGTGCTGTCCCTGGCAGTAATACGGATCACAGCAAAGGCATCGTTGGCCGATGCGGTGAAGTGCTCTGTTTTCCGCTTTTGCAGAGAGATCGGCAGCCTGCCGGTTCCATTTTCCCGGAGCTTTTTCACCATATCCGGACGGACTTTCTCCACCAATCCAAAGAGGTAATTGGCGTCCAGATACTGAAAGTCCATACCATATACCTTATAGCTCACCGCCACATAGCAGGCAAAACGCAGCAGCGGCTCCGGGACCTGCTCTGCACGGATGCCTGGTTTCAGGGAATACTCCCGATCCCAGAAGTGGTCATCTTCATTGCCTGTCACGACAAAATACTTCTCCTGTAGCTCCCGTTTCAGCATATCAAGTAAATGGTGGTCAATTTCACCCCACCGGCTCTGGCGGCGCAGGTTTTCGCTGAAGGCGATGGCCTTTTCCGCGTCAAGGGTCTCAGCCCGCTGCGCTTCGGTCCATGTCCGAAGCAGTTGCCACACCTCAAAGGGCGCGCCTTCGCTGCTGACCACTACCGGCGGCCAGAGGGAATCAAGCCGCGTGATTCTCCCGTCAATGGCATCCTGGATACACTGGTCAAAGAGCGGTTGCAGTTCCTCCTGCACCTCGGGCTTCATCCAGTAACAGCGCCCGTCCGCACTGTTGCGCTTTGGTAAATTCATGTGATGCGCTCCTTTCAGGTCTGCTGGTGCTGCATGGATACGATCTGGCAGTCCGGGCAGAATTCGATGTAAAGTGTGCCCTCCGCGCAGTCAAACACCGTATCCCACTGGATCTGGGCCAGGTATTTCATGGGCTTTCCGCAGTGGGGGCAGGTGGTGTATTCCGCGTCCTGCACCCAGTTGGCAAAGCCGCCGATGGTGTTCACATCCTCGCTGGCGCATCCATAAAACAGGGGCACAGGCGCCCTGCCCAGCACGAAGGGGTTTTCGGTGAGGGATTTGTAGTCCTCGGGACTGACATAGCAATCCATCTTCTCCGAGCCGTCAAAGAGCTCCGACGGGAAGATCTCCACGCCGCCGTCCAGAGAAAAGCGGTTGAAGGCGGGACTCTTCAGGAATCCCACGCAGTTGGGGCAACAAGCGGCGGTGAGGATGCCGTCCAGCCCCAGGAACCTCAGCCGCTCGTCCCGGCCGTCCAGCACCAGCATATCCACCGTCCGCCCGCCGCAGTGGGGGCAGGTGTCCTCCCGGGGGCGGCCAATGCGGACGGGAGATGCCTCGCCAGCGGGTCCCTTGACCATAGGATAGCAGGTGTCGAAGTTAAGTTGGATTCTCTGGCCCTCCTTGTCGAAGGTCCAGCCGCCGATCTGTGCATAGCTGGATGGGTCCACATAAAGACCTTTGCGCCAGGGCCGGGGATTCCGCTCCAGCTCCAGCAATGCCTCCATTGCCTTGTCATCTCCCTGGAAGGCAAGGCTGGCCATCAGATTCCCAGCCTCATGGGAGCTATCCGTTTCAAGCAGAGCAGCGATCAGGCCATTCCGTACATCATCCGGTGCATGATAGTAGAGCTCGCAGGGCCAGAATACCTCTGCTGCCAGTGCCGCCCGCTGGATCTCCGGGGGGATGGCATCCCGGTAACCCAGCAGCTGCCAGAAGTCGGTGCGTTCCGGGTCCTCCATTTCACCCAGCCGCTGGATGTTCTGGAGCAGATTTTGCTGCTTTTCCGCGATCTGCTCCGGCGTCCAGGCGAGCGCTGCATTCCGACCCTGTTCGCACTTGCACTTCCAGCACAATCCGTCATAGCCCAAAGGGGTTCCACAGCCGGGGCAGGTGTATTTTAAGCGCATCTTCATTAGCTCCTTTCAGATAAAAGAAAAGCCCTGCATCCTCCTGCCGCATGGGCAGAAGGGCACAGGGCAAAAAGGCCGCACAAAACCAGGCCGCGCCCGGGACGAGGGCGCTGGCGCGCAGGGAAAGCGATCGCGGCGGGACCAGGGGAGAGGAAAAAGAATACGGTCCCGTCCCATAAAGGTGCAGCTGTCATAACGGGTCTCGTTTCGCTTGGAGGCAAAAGCCGGACATCACAACACGGTTTGGCAGGTATTTATGGTGATTATATCATAAAATCATGGAAAAGGGGAGGGTGATACTGTTATATACTACACGGGTAACCCCATGACGGCAGCACGCAGCAAAAAAATCGGGCGCAAACGGGACGGTACGACCTATGAGCGCATGAAATACATCCTGCCAAAACGCATAGCGCAGGGGCGGCCCCTGCCACAGCAAAAAACCTCGCTTCCTTTCGGAAGCGAGGCCAGTTTGTCAAAGAACCCCTGCCAAATTGCAGGACAAAACGGAAGTTCTGGCATAAAAGAGAACAAAAGTGAAAGGAGAAGGAGTTTTCCAACTCCAAATCGCCAACTTTTTCAAGTTCATGGCAGCAAACTTAAGCTTGACCCATCTTGTGACGCGGGCCAGGCCTCGGTGGTGGGTATAACGCATGGCGTGTTTTTCTTTTGCGTCGGCGAAGACCCGCTCGATCGTTTCCTTGCGCATGGAATATAAAGCCTTGCCAAGGTCGGTTTTGCGGATCGCCTGTACAACATCCAGGAATTCCTGCCAGACGTGGCGCTGGAGTACTTTCTGGCCCTTTTCACTTGCACCGCACTTTTCCCGGCACGGGCAGCCGCGGCAGGCTTTTGGCATGCTGCGGTAGAACCTTTTTCCATTCCGGTCTGTTGTAGTGTGCCGCAGGCAGTGGCCAAGCGGACAGATCAGCTGGTCATGTTCTGCATCATAGTGGTAATCCCAGGGTTTGAAACGGTCTTTCTTTGTATGAGAACGGGTGTAAGGCAGTACAGGGATACGGGCATCTTTTAAAATTTACCGGGCGATCCAGGGCATTTTGTAGGCGGCATCCATGACAAGGGCTTCCATTTCGGGGAAGGCTGCTGCCAGATCGTTGTACAATTTGTCCCAAGCTACGCTGTCGTACACATTGCCCGCCGTTACTTCTACACCCAAAACAAACCCTCTTTTGTCACAGGCGGTATGAGCTTCATAAGCAAACTGCCGCTCATGCTCGCCCTTGATGAACATCCCACACTTCCAGGCGCTCCCGGTAGGCCCGGACGGGCATATTGGACACCTCGGTCGCTGTGAAAGATCAGACCTTGGGCAGGTTTACGGCGGCGATACGCCATATCCAGTGCTGCCAGCGTCAGCCGGGTATCGATCTTGTCAGAGAATGCATAACCGACGATCTTACGTGTGCACAGGTCTTTGACAATGGCTAAATAGAGCC
>ERZ1090868.692-NODE-692-length-18790-cov-15.420657_pt1 | contig 18790 bp, 17 predicted proteins | sample MGYA00478475_ERZ1090868 | MGnify/ENA primary metagenome ERZ1090868 (study PRJEB33644, sample SAMEA5815747) | chicken gut metagenome | biome: Chicken; feature: Gastrointestinal Tract; material: Caecum | place: Ireland | collected 2019-01-01 | study: A study of the...
ACATAAGGAGTTTCCAGGGTTTGTAAGCATTTCGATATTCTCTTTTGATTATCTCGATATAGTTGCGTCGCACTACACCCTTGATGAGGATAGTTCCGAACGCTTAATGTTAAAATACTACGACTATATGCTTGAAATGCGGAATCTTCTGTACAGTGATTTCCGCATCGTCATCCTTCATAACTTGGATAAGTTTCCGCTGAATCTGGATACTGCCCTGCAGGAGTATTATTCCAAAATCGCTGATAAGATCAGCAGATACAAATCACAGCTTGTCGGCGAAGGCGAAAAATATTATATACAGAAATTAAAGCCGTTCTATGTAAACGGTCGCAAATACTATGAGGTCACTTTCACGACCGCAAAAGACAGAGAGAATAAAGCAGGCCGCATAATTGCCTTCACCAGACTGCCTATCATGAGTAACTACGCCTCAAGGTTTTATCTGGTAAATGAAAATATAGAAATTCTTGGGAAAACCATGCCTGTACTTCTAATCACAGGATGGGAAGTGTCCATGCGCGGATGCGAATTCAAGAACTTTAATTCCATAATTACCGGTAGCAAGCGCGATATCCCATACGGAGAGCAAAGAACTGTTTGCCGCTACATAACGGAAAACCGTTTTACGCTCACTGAAATAATAGACTTTCCGGAATATGCCTATCAAAGGCTCATCAATTCCTGGCGTGCCGAAGGTAAGACTGGCTACTTTTTTGATGCTTTGGACAGATGCCGCAGCATAATCAAAGGGAGGAGACCCGGTCAGAATATCCTTCGCTACCTTCTCTATGGAATGCATAACGCAATCATAAAGGATCAACGGCAGGATGAAGCCAACAGTAACCTTTCCAACCTTTTTCTGAAAAACGGGAGTATTCCGTTTGACAAAATGCCGTTTAACCAGTCGCCGGTAAACCACAATCCCCGGCTTCACTCTTTATTTGAATGCATTCCGACTTATAACAGAAAGCATGAGCTTCTGGCACGACAGCTTCGGAACAACACTGAGATTTCCGGCAGAATCTTCACTCCGGTTGAGGAACTTGCGCACTACGGTGATATAAAGGATCTTGCTAACACATATAACGCCACACTGTGGTTCGGTCATAAAGAGAGAAGCAAAATTGTCATAAAAGACAATTATGCTTACATCAGAGAATATAGATTGGACACTTGCAGCATCATCAAGAAGCTGATTGAACTCAGCAAAGTTGAGGATCCGGATTACTCCGGGGATGTTGAACTTTGGCTCATGCTTGATGATTATGAAGTTGACTGCCCGGAAAAGATAGACATCCTTACGCATATGTTTTCCAAATCAGCAGTCGCCGCAATCTACGGCTCCGCAGGAGTAGGAAAATCAACACTCGTAAATCATATCTCTCATTACTACGAGAATAAAGAGAAGCTATACCTTGCCCAGACAAACCCGGCAATCGATAACCTTAAGAGAAGAGTAACCGTTAATGAGGATTATTGCAAATTCTCAACTGTCGCAAGCTTCCTTAAATACGGTTACGGCGATCCTGAGTATGATCTGGTTGTAATAGATGAATGCAGCACCGTTAGCAACACCGATATGCAGAAACTCCTTGAAATGGTCAAATTTAAGAAGATCCTGCTTGTAGGCGACACTTATCAGATCAACTCCATTCGTTTCGGAAACTGGTTCACGGCACTTCGTAGCTTTCTTCCTGAAACTTCAGTCTTTGAACTCACTACGCCTTACCGGACGAAGAACCAGCGGCTCCTTATCCTTTGGTCAAAGGTGAGAGCTATGGATGACAATGTACAGGAGATCATTGATAAACAAAGCTGCTCCCTGAAGGTTGATGAATCCTTACTAACTGCTGCCGGAGACGATGAAGCCGTCCTTTGTCTTAATTACGATGGACTCTACGGCATTAATAACATTAACCGGTTTTTGCAGGAAAGCAATCCAAACCCAGCAGTTGAATGGGATGTCCAACAATACAAGGTTGGAGACCCTGTTCTGTTCTTGGAAAACAACCGTTTCCACCCTGTCATCTATAACAATATGAGAGGCAGAATTGTTGGAATTGAAAAACTGGATGTAGGCAAACCGACAGAGCGGATCCAGTTTGATATCGAGCTGAATACGACCATAGATCCAGCCGCCACCAGATTCATGCCACTGGAAGTGGTTGAAAATTCTGATGGTAACAACACCATCGTGCGTTTTTATGTTTACAGAGTCAAAAGCACCGATGATGACGATGACGGAAACACTGCCAGAACCATCGTGCCATTCCAGATTGCGTATGCCGTCTCTATCCATAAAGCTCAGGGACTGGAATACAGTTCCGTGAAGATTGTCATCACGGATGAAGTGGACGAGCTTATCACGCATAATATTTTTTACACCGCCATCACCAGAGCTCAGAAGAATCTGAAGATATACTGGACTCCGGAAGTGGAGAAAAAGGTTCTCGAGCGGATCCGTCCTCGGAATATTGACGCGGACGTTGAAATACTCAGAAAATATATAACAGGAGATTCTTCAACATAAAACAACCCGCATTGGCTTATTGGGCCAATTGCGGGCTTTCTTAGTAAATTGCCTATAACTGTCGTCTCAAAGCATACGCTGCCTATTCAGGGTTACAATTACGAACAGTCTCTATGATATCCGATGAAATTTTTTCATGACCATTTTTCAGATGACCCGGTAAGGAAATATTACGATATGTTAGGTTCACCCCAAAAAGGCGCAAAAATAGCACCGCATAAAAGATCACTTTTTAGCCCTTTGCCTCTTGCCTGATACATCAGATCATATAATGAACAAAAACTCTGTAATTTCATCCATCTTCTATAAAATCTATTTGTGATATCTTCTGTTCAAACAACAATTCTTTGATCGTCTTAACACAACCATCAAGATCATTTTTTATGTCGCTTTCCCAAATTCGTACTACCGTCCAACCAAGGGCTATTAGCGCTTTGTTGTTTTCTTCATCTCTCTCAATATTCCTTAGGATCTTATCTTTCCAGTATTGAGAATAACCTGATAATTCTTCTTGAAGACTCTTCTGTCCTCTAATAGCCCAGTTGTGTCCATGCCAGAAATCGCCATCACAAAACACAGCAACTTTCCATTTCGTAAATACGATATCCGGCTTTCCTGGTAATTTTTTGTAATTTACTCTATACCGCAGCCCTTCCCTCCATAGAGCTTTACGAAGCTTTAATTCGGGACGAGTGTCTTTGGACTTCACTGCGGACATAATCTTATGTGTAACAGCCGGATCTCTTTTTTGGCCGCTCACAGCCATCACCTCTATTTCCGGTTTTCAAATTCCCATTCCAAACTGGATCCATTAGATTTACCGCAATACGGGCAGATATCATCTTCGCTAAAACGATGCCCTTCAAGCTGTTTCGAAAGCGTCTGATGATATGTTTTCCCGCAATGTTCACATACGACACTTCTATTCCTCGAAACCATTCCTCCACGAACATTCTCAGTGTATAAATTAATCCACCTCTTAAACATTGTTTTAAGAGCATCCATAGAAACATCATAATCCATTGTAGATTTAGAGGAAACGACATCGCACCATGCTAACATTCTTCTTCTGAAAGCATCTTTATCAAGTCTATCATGCACCTCAACAAGCGTGCTGTCTTTAAGACTCATCAAATGAATAAAATAATCCATATTATTTTTTACTCTACGATATACACCAGGAAACTTTACTTTCTCACCTGACGAAAGAAGCATTTCCTCTTGTCCTCCGGCCGAAAATTGATCTCTGATATGTGGATCAACTACCCCTTGTGATGTTAACCATAGCGCATATCGATCATAATCTCCGCCAAAAACTTCCGGGTAATTCACAAGTCCATAAATAGTGTGTTTGCGTTTTTCATCCGCTGTTAGATTTTTCCATAATCTAATGGTAGCGGAAACCGTTTCATCAGAAGAATCACCTGTCCACCAAAGTCTTTCTCCTGGTTTAAGCTGACTTCTATAATACTTCGCAACAGGAGCAATGGGATTATCCATACGCCTCAATTCATCATATGGAACACCCATCTTGTCAAAAATAGTCTCACCAGGATTTAGACGCATATCAATAAGGTATCTGGGCATATGTGTTACAGCGATACCATAAAGACATTCTTCATACGGTTTTGAAAGAAATTCTATTGGATCTCCGCCAAGCTTACCAAAAGTCATATATATCCTCTCAACACCACTTACCCGTGTTGTCTCAAGGATACTGCTACCAGTAGATGTCCAGTGGTCATCTTTTGTGCTTTTAACCTCGACCCCATAATATTTCGCCGCCACAATATCTGGGAATTTTTGTCCCGATACTTTCTCAATCGTTCCAGCGAAAGCAGTCCCCTTTGCCGACTCATCAAGCATAGCTTTAACATCGTCCTCTAATGGGTTGCCACCTCTTGTGGCATAATATGACCTGCGTCTTCTGGCGTCTTCATTGAGAAGCCTATCTGTTTTTTTCATTAGAGCCTGAAATTCAGCAAGCGTTGGCTCTGGGTTAACTGATATTATCATAATTTCTCCTCTAAGCAATGAAGTCCGATATACTTCTATGCATCCGTTCTTTTAACTCAGTTATGAATTTTTCTCGAATTACTGAAGAATAATTCTTTTCTCTTTTATATTTCAATATTTCAGGATGGTTTTTCTTATTTTTTTCAATCAATTTTTGAGAAATTGAAATCTGCTTATGGATTAAATCTATCCATCTTTCAACCCTTTCATTAAGAGATATTTTCTGGTCTATTCCCCAATGCGTTTTTACTTCCTGCTCCGTCATATCAAAGATACGTTTTACTATCAAATCTGTTCTTTCTAATATTCTCGCCATAACAGCTGAAGCCGTAAAATTATTAAAATCCTTTGTTCCTCCTGCCGAAAAGACATCTCTTATATTTGAGCACCAAATTAAACACTTATATGTCATCCATGGTGCAAAATTGGAATAATCCTTAGCTGTCACTTCTGGAAATAAAACTACACCATCTACAAAGAAGCATATTTTTTCATCAGGAGTCAGATCGGAAAAAGCTCCAACCGTTTCCTCTGAATACCAAGTATCTTTATCCGTTCTAAGCAATTCTCTGATTCTTCGATTTAGTTCCTTGCCTTTAGGTAAATCTAATAAATCGGAAGCGTTATGACGTGTCAAATAGTCTTCGCCGGAAGCTATATCTAATTTCAAGTGAAACCGTGGACTGTGTGTTACAGTCAAATCACTTATACACTCCTCATATTTTCTTAATCTTGCCTCAGGAATTCCTCCAAATTTTCCCATAAGCACAAAAGTCTCTATATTATTTCTGAGACTTTCATAAACGCTTCCTCCTGGCACATCCCATTTGTCAGCATCTGTTTTTTTAACTTCAACCCCTATTTTTTCGTTATCATCGTCTATAACAAAATCAGGAAATTTCTGCGTAGAATGTGTAATTGCGTCTTCACTTACTCCCACTTTGAGAAGCTCCTCATAGACAATCTTCTCGAAATCTGTCCCTTTAACTTTTGTATCACCCATTTCCGTAATTCTTTTCTGCACGTTTTTTGTAACTAAATCAAGGAGTATTTTATAATCACCCATTATGATTTTTCCTCCGAATTCTTGAAATACTTGTACCATTTTTCTTCAATGTTCTTGGCAATATTATATGCCAAAACACAAGGGACAGCGTTACCAATGATTTTATATGCGTCACTTGATGATACTGATACATTATCCGCTGTTTTCTTTAATATAAACTGATAATCATCAGGAAATGTCTGTATCCGAGCGCACTCCCGAACAGTAAGTCGCCGTTCAGGGAATCCAGCGTTAAGCTCATCTATATGTTTTCCACCATGCTCTTCATTGAGTCTACGATATTCGATATTACCATGATGCTCTGATCTGATTGTCGGTCCGACAGAATCCATTCTTATTTCTGTTTGTCCCTGACAATGCGCTCCCATATACTTTGCCTTGGAATACTTACGCTGTGAAGGATCATTTGATTCCTCCGGCTCTACGAGACCAATAAGCGCATCTGCGCAAGTCACAATAGGCGCAAGATTATCACCATGCGTTTTTACTGGATAGGGATCATATTCGGCTGGGATAATATTCATTTTAAGAGCCTTCTTAGCTTTAACGGTCAACGCATTTTTTTTAAATCCAAAGAAAATCACTCTTTCTCTTGACTGTGGAACACCATAATCTGGAGCATAAAGCACTTTGGCGGGAACTACAAGATATCCGCCATTTCCAGCCTCGGCAAAGTCATGCTCAATAACCTCTTTGACATCTTCAAGGTTAGTAAGTCCCTTTACATTTTCGGCGATAAAAAGCTTTGGCTGTGTAAGAGTCACAACTTCCCTCATCCACATATACAATTGTCCACGACTCTCTATAGACGGTTCATCAGATTCAAGAGCCACACCAAGGTGACTCTTTTGCGAGTTAAAGCCTAACCGCTTCCCTGCTATTGAAAAGTCTTGGCAAGGAAAGCCGCCGGTAATAATATCTATATTATCAGGAAAAACATCTTCTCCCCGCTTTGCTCTCTTAACCAGATCGACGATACTATCCAGATGATATATTTGATTGGCATTAGGTTTTACGTTACCAAAATACGAAACCCACGCCGCTTTAGCGTCAGGTCTTATGTCATTAGCAAAAACAGTACGAAAAATAGTAGGAGCTACTTTTACCCAGTCTCCATTATCTTCTTCTATCCACTCAGGATGAATCCTGCGGTTAATGGATTTCTTCAGACAAGAGAAATCTCCCTCAAAGCCAATGTCCATTCCACCGCACCCGGAAAATAGTGAAAGTAAATTCATGAAATATCCTCCATCAGTTATTAGTTAAATAGCGCTCTCTCCGCTCTTCACCCATTCGTCCAATTCGGAACATTTAAATTTCCATTGCTTACCTATCTTATGCGCCGGAATACCCTTCTCTTTTCTTATCCAGTCTCGAATAGTTCCTGGTTTTACGCCCAAATATTCAGCAGCTTCATCAATATTTATCCATTTATCATTATTAATATCATTCGCCATCATATACCTCCGGTCGAATCTGTGTTTCAGTACACACGTTTATTTTATAATATAACATTTTACTAGCGGGTTTACAATATGTTTGTTGTCGTTTGTTGTTATTTCTTGTAATCTACACCAAAAGAGGGCGGGGTATGCTTCGCCCTTATTTTTTCGGTCTATCTTTCTCTCAAATTTATCACCCACCGGTCATGTCCCTGGATGCTCCGTACCGCCTGCCGCAGCGTATCCGCCCTGCCATGCTGATGATACGGATGTGATGCCCTATGCTTATGAAAAATAATACAGCTGCCTTTCCCCGGATACTCCGGGTTATGGATGTACCAGTAATGCCCCGTATTCCGGGACATTACCGTTACATCATATTCATCCGCCGCAATGACGGCAAAATATTTCCTATCCAGGCTTTTCAATTCTTCTTTACTGAACAATATCCGCTGCCTCCTTCCGGAACCACGCTTCCAGTGCCTTTTCCACAATATCTGCCGCCTCTGCCGTCTTCCGGTCCGCAAAATACTTTTGGTACACTGCTGCCGGCAGCTTAATATTGACCATCTCTTTTTTCTTCTGCCTGGCCGCCGAATCCGCTATTTCCCGGATACTCTTCTGCGTAATATTTCCAGACTCCGCCCTGATCGCCGCCGCATTCTTCGGATTCAGCTTCACCTTATCCTCTGACACTGCAGCCGCCACAGCTTTCTGCTCTTTTTCCGATAAAAAAGACAGATCCACAGCCGCCACCAGGGACAACGCGCCATTATCCAGTTCCTCTTTAAATTCAGGGATCAGCTTATCCACCCTCATATATCTTGCGATATTCCTTCCCGTCATGCCGTACTCGTTTCCCAGTTCATCCCGGCTCCTGGACTTGTGGACATCATGTCCACAAGTTCCTTCCTGTCCATTCAGAGCCGCAATCTCCTGAAGGATATCATTGCGCTTGCCCTGACTGCTGATCTTTTCATACCGCACCGCCAGAACAGCCGCTTTTTCTGACGGAAGCAGTTCCGAAAAAGACCGCTGGATCATATTTGTTTCAATCACATAGACAATCGCGTCTTCATCTGAAAGGTTTTCTTTCACAATGGCAGGGATTTTGTCAATCCCCGCCAGCATCGCCGCCCTCTGCCGGTTATGGCCGGAGAGCATCTCATACCCGTCTTCCTGTTTCCGGACGATCACCGGATTCAAAACTCCATGCTCCCGGATGCTTTGGACCATGTCTTCCAGCCGCTCTCCTTCATACATCCGAAAGGGATGGCCGCGAAACGGGCGGATACTCTCTGCCGGCAGCATCCGGACCGCATTCTCCGGAACCGCCGCGGCTTCTTCCATCTGATCCAGCAAATCAATCGCGTCATTAAAAATCTTTCTCTTTGCTCCATTAGCCTTCAATAGAAATCAACTCCTCCGCAAATTTTCTGTATGCAATGCCTGCGCTTGCCTTCGGGCTGTACCGTTCCACCGGCATGCTGTAATAAATGCTTTCCCCCACCTTCACGGTATGGGGGATCCTCGTATCAAAAATCCGGATCTGCCCCTGGAAACTTTCTGTCACCTGCTCCGTCAATGTCCTGCACAGGTTCGTCCTCGCCTCGCACATGGTCATCAGGATACCCGCGATCTTGAGTTTGGGATTGATCCGGCGCCGGATCTTCGTCACCGTCCGCAGATAGTCCTGCAGTCCCATCATCGCCAAAAGCTGCGGATTCACCGCGATAATGACCTCATCAGCCGCCGCAAGGGCATTGATGGTCAGCATTCCCAGGGAAGGGCAGGTATCAATCAGAATATAATCATATTTCTCCCTGAGCGGATCCAGGATCTCCGACAGGATCTTTTCCGCTCCCATTTCCAGCCGCAGCTTTGCGTCTGCCACAGACAGATAAATAGAAGAAGGAATAAAATCTACGCCGTCCTCTGTCCGGATGCACTTCTTCATGGCCGGAAGTTTTTCATCCTCTATCGCTGCCATCATCAGATGGCCGATGGTATTTTCCAGTTCCCCTGTATTTTCAATCCCATAACAGGCCGTCAGATTCGCCTGACTGTCAAAATCTACAGCCAGCACTTTCTTTCCCTGTTTCCGCAGCGCGTATGCAAGGTTCAGGGTGGAGGTGGTTTTCCCCACCCCGCCTTTCTGTGATCCGATAACATAAATCTTTCCCATCATCAATACCGTCCTTTCTTTTCCGCGACCTTATCCGCCGTTTCCCTGCCGCTTTCCTCAAAAACATCCACATAGCTTGCTTCTTCTCTTGGAACGATCACCAGCCGCCCCTCCTCACAAGTGACAGTGATGGATGTCCCGCAGTCAAATCCAGCTTCACGGAGCCACTGCCCTTTCAGCATGATGGCCGGTGTGGATTTATACTGATATCCGCTCTGCTCATAGACTTTCATATTTCTGAATTTTTTCATTGCCATAGATGTGCCTCCTTAAACCGTAAATGAATATTTACTTTAGAAATGCCTTTGTCTTCCAGTTGTCGGCCGTTAGTCCAACGGCACCACCTCCCTTAAATCCTTCTGCCGGAAACATCGCTCAACTAACCTCGTCTTCGCCTCGCTAAGGTTCGCAATGTGCGTTCTCACTAAGCTCAGCTGACGCTTCGCTAAGTGTTCACAGCAAAAAACAGCTGCCAATGCATTTACGCATCAGCAGCTGCCGATTTAAGTTCTGTGTATTATTTATTTGACTGTTTCTCCTGATCCTTGATCCTGTAATAGTCTTCCATATCCAGGGTCAGATCCACATGAGTGTCAGGCTTCCGCAGAAAGCCTTTCACGCTTTCTGCGGTGTCGCGGCATTCGCCAAGGTCTGGAGCAAGCTCCGACTTTGGCTCATTGCCCGCGCATTTTCGGTTGCTCAAGAGGCACACAGTCTCAACATGCCCCGTCATCGGAAACATATCCACCCCACGCACTCTCCGGATCTCATACCCTCTCTCACAAATCCACTTCAGGTCCCTCGCCAGCGTGGCCGAGTCGCAGGAAACATACACGATCCGCTCCGGCTGCATTTTCACAAGCGTCTCCAGCAGTGCCTGATCGCACCCCTTCCGCGGCGGATCCACGACGATCACATCCGCCCGGGCCTCGCCTCTAGCGTACTTCTCCGGCAGCACCTCTTCCGCCTTTCCGACAAAGAATTCAGCATTCTCAATCCCGTTCAGCGCCGCATTCCGCTTCGCATCCTCGATGGCCGCCGGAACGATCTCGACGCCGTACACTTTCTTCGCCTTCTGAGCCAAAAACAGAGAGATCGTACCGATTCCACAATACAGATCCCAGACCGTCTCCTCTCCTTTCAGTCCGGCATACTCCAGCGCCAGTCCGTACAGCTGCTCCGTCTGGACCGGGTTTACCTGATAAAAAGAAAGCGGAGAGATCTGATATTTCACCGTTCCGATATAATCTGATATATACGGAGTTCCCCAGAGTGTGCGGATCTGATTTCCCATGATCACATTTGTCCGCTCTCTGTTAATGCTCACTGTGATGCTCGTCATTCCCGGAATCCTGCGAAGCTTTTCCACCAGCGCCTCTTTCTTCGGCACCTTCTCCCCGTTGATCACAAGGCAGACCATCACTTCCTTCGTCCGGAATCCGTACCGGATCAGGACATGACGCACCAGCCCGGTTCCGTTTTTCTCGTCGTAAGCCGGAACTTTGAATTCTTCCATCCACCCGAGCACTGCGTCCAGAACCTGCTGATTTTCCTCCACTCCCAACAGGCAGTTTCTGTTATTGATGATATCATGGGTCCGCCCCGCGTAAAATCCCGTCACCAGGTTTCCATCCTTATCCGTCCCCACCGGAAACTGTGCCTTATTCCGGTACCGGAACGGATGCTCCATGCCGACGATCGGCTCCATCGGAAGCTTCTCGAATCCGCCGATCCGCCGCAGATTATCCTTGATCTTCTTCTGTTTAAAACGAAGCTGCTCCTGATAATCCATCATCTGCAGCTGACATCCGCCGCAGGGCCGCGCGATCGGACAGGCAGGCTCTACTCTGTGCGGCGACGGTTCCAGGATCCGCATCAGCCGTGCGTAGGCATAATTCTTTTTCGCTTTCATGATCTTGGCTTCGATGACATCTCCGATCACTGCGTCCTTCACAAAGAGGGTATAGCCATCTGCTTTGCCTATACCCTCTCCATCATGTCCCATATCTTCGATTGTCACCGTCAGAATATCATTCTTCTGGTAATTCATCAGATTTCTCCTGTCTTTCTGATATTTGATTCAAACAGCCGGTTGTATCCCAGCCAGTCGCCGGTGTTCTCATTGCTGGAAGCGAACAGTTCCGTCAGCGTCTCCATCTTGGCGTCTGCATTGTCCGCCAGGTTCAGCGCCATCGCCTCTGCCAGCGCCGGTTTTTTCGGCGAGCCGTATTCCAGTTCTCCGTGGTGTGCCAGAATGCAGTGTTTCAGCTTGTTCTCCAGATCCTGCGGAAAGCCTGCGATTTTCTTTGCCTCGTCATGAACGATCTCCGCCCCGATCATAATGTGTCCGAGCAGCTGTCCGTCGTCCGTATAATCATTCTGCGGAAACGCGGAAAGCTCCCGTGTCTTTCCGATATCATGCAGGATCGCCGCACTGATCAGAAGGTCCCGGTTCAGGATCGGATACGCTTTTGTCATAAAGTCACAGAAGCGGGTCACGCTCAGCGTATGTTCCAGTAGTCCGCCGACAAAACCGTGGTGTACATTTTTCGCTGCGGAACTGGTCTTAAAACGCTTAACCATGTCTGTATCACGGACAAAGAGATTTTCAAGCATTCCCATCAGATACGGATTTTTAATGGAATGAATATATTTCAGAAGTGTCTGATACATCTCTTCGATATCATACCGGCTGGTCGGGAGATAATCGGCAGGGTTGTATTCCCCTTCCCTGGCCTTCCGCGCCCGTTTGATTGATACCTGCAGGGCGCCGTTAAAGCTGTTCACATCTCCGACAATGTCAATATAATCAAACACGTCAAACTCATCGATCCCCTGGGAATTCGGTTCCCAGATCTTCGCATCGATCGTTCCGGTACGGTCCTGAAGAATCACGTTTTCATACGGCTTTCCGTTTTTTGTCACTGCAGGCTGGCGGTGTTTACACAGATAAATTCCCGTCATCCGGTTTCCTTCACGCAGTTCATTGATATATTTCATGATTTTATGTACTCCTTATTTTCCAATACTAACGTCCGGAACGCATAAAAAGACTTTTCCTTATACATCCGGGGGCTGAGATACTTCCCAAAATACCTGAAATCTCCCCTGCAAAATTACGCCGAAAACAAATCGATACGATCCGGCCAGCGGTTCACTCAGCAAGACTGCCGCGGCGCCCAGCCATAAAAACGCTTCGCGACAGACTGTATGCGCAAAGAGCCGGAGTTCAAATGCCACGAGCATATCGCTCACTTCGCCGTTTGCTGCAGGGTTCTCAACTGCTTTATTATATAGTAAAACCGGAAAGGTTGCAATCAATTTTAAATTTCCCCGATCGTCACTTCAAACTGCATCTCCGCATAACCTTCCGCGCCTTTGCGCATTGCAGTCACCGTGACCGTCTGGCCGGGACTGTATTTGCTCAGCTGTTCCTGATACTGTTTCAGAGTCTGAACCTTTTCGTCGCCGATCTGCACGATCACATCATACTCCATGATGCCGGCATATACCGCAGGGGAATCCTCGGCTACACTGTTGACCAGCACTCCTTTCGGAATTCCGGTACGCTCGGAGAGTTCATCCGTGACGTCCTGCCCCTTAATTCCGATGTACGGTCGGACCTCATTATTGGAGAGTGTTTCAATCAGTGACTTGATCTGAGAGATTGCCAGACTCGTCACGATATTTTTACTGTCAGAACTGTAGTTTTGCGCAATAATCCCGACGATCTCTCCGTCCAGATTGATCAGGATTCCGCTTCCCTCCGGACTTCCCAGAATATCTGTAGTCAGAAGTGTGTATTCCGTATCCAGCGTAGAGATTTTATTGGTCACAGATGTGACGACTCCATACGCGACAGAGTCGCTGTATCCCATCGGACTTCCCAGCGCCAGCACCGGATCGCCCTGTGATACACTGTAGGAATTTCCCAGAGGCGCAACTTCCATTCCCTCTCTTGTCGACTCAGAAAGCTTGGAGAGTTCGACCTTGAGGATCGTCAGTCCCGTATTGGCGTCATGTCTCTGGTAGATCGCATCCACCGTCGACGAATCCCAGAAAGTTACCTGAATCCGTTCCACATTTTCTACGACCCGGTATTCCGTCAGAATAAAGAGATCCTGTCCTTCCTCCGCGACGATCAGTCCGGTGATCTGCTGCTGATTTTCATAATTCTGATGGAAATAGTCCATCTGATTCGTGATGCCGATCACCGTCACCAACGCGCGTTTCGGCGTCTCCGCTACAGCAAGCATTTCCTTATACAGGTTTTCATAGTCCTCCAGCGTGATCTCCTCGTCCGGCTCCTCAGTCGGCGCCGGAGTCGCTGTCGGCGTGGAAGACGCTTCCGGATCCGCTGCGGCATTCCCATCCGGTTCAGGTTCTTCATCCGTCGGTATATCTACTTTTTCAGTCCCATTCAGCGCCGCTGAAATCTTCGGTTCCGCGACAACAAAAGTCACCGCTGCGATCAGGCCGAAAAGCACCGCCGCACACAGAAACAGAAGACACCGGATCAGCCATTTTTTTCTGTCCGGCGGCTCTTTTTTTATCGTCTCTTTCATGAATTTATAAGATTTGGGATCACTGTCCATAGGCACAATCCTCCGACGAAACTTAATTCAAAACAGGTGGCTGTTCAGCCAACTGAACTGCCGCCAAAATGTTTCTTACTATTTTATCAAAAAAATATGAACATTCTATGAAGAAAAAGACAACAGTTCCAACATATCCTTATATTTACCGGTGAAAAGCTGAACTTGTAACCGGCATCCAGCCATTGAGAATCGCTTCGCGATAGACTCGATACCCACAGGCAATATGTTTTCACAAGGTCTGCGCAGTAAATGTGCAGACCTGGCGGAACTGTAACGACCGTTACAGAAACCGCAGAAAATTTTCTTTTCCTCATAGCGATTTTGGTCTATAATGTTAATAACTTCATGCTGTCAGCAGCAGTCGTTTTTCTGGCGGAACCCACAGCAATCCGCCTCCTGCTGCCGCCAGTATCATTATCAGAAACACCCGGAGGAAACAATCATGAATCAAAAAGCGCTTCAGACCCTCGAGTTTGATAAAATCATAGAACAACTGACCACCTACGCCAGTTCCCCGATGGGGCAGAAACTCTGCAAGGAACTGCGTCCCTCATCGGATCTCTCCGAGATCAATCACATGCAGACAGAGACTCACGACGCGCTGAACCGTCTGTTCAAGCGGGGCAGGATCTCTTTTGGCGGAGCCAAGGATATCCGCGGCTCTCTGAAACGTCTGGAGATCGGCAGTTCTCTGAATATACCGGAACTGCTCCAGGTATCCGGACTGCTGGAAAATACTGCCCGGGTCAAATCCTACGGCCGTCACGACAACGCCGACACCGGCGAGGATTCCCTGGACATTCTCTTCAACTCTCTGGAACCGCTGACACCGCTCTCCACTGAGATCCGCCGGTGCATTCTCTCAGAAGACGAGATCAGCGACGACGCCAGTCCGAAGCTGAAACAGATCCGCCGCTCCATCCGTGCAGCCGGCGACAAGATCCACAGCCAGCTGAATGCGCTGGTCAACGGTTCTTACCGCAACTATCTTCAGGACGCTGTCGTAACCATGCGCGACGGCCGCTACTGCATTCCTGTCAAATCGGAATACAAAAGTCAAGTGCCCGGTATGATACATGATCAGTCCGCCACGGGCTCCACGATCTTCGTGGAACCGATGGCAGTCGTGAAACTGAACAATGACATCCGGGAACTGGAGCTGAAGGAAGAGGAAGAGATTCAGGTCATTCTCTCCACCCTGAGCGCGCAGGTAGCCGAACATCTCGACACTCTGCGCTACAATCTGGAAAACATGGTGGCCCTCGATTTTATCTTCGCACGGGCTTCCCTGGCGATGGAACAGGACGCCAATCAGCCGATCTTCAACACGGAAGGAAAAATTCATCTGCGCAAAGCGCGCCATCCGCTGATCGACAAGAAAAAAGTCGTTCCCATCGACGTGACGCTGGGCGAGGATTTCGATCTTCTGATCATCACCGGACCGAACACCGGCGGTAAGACAGTCTCTCTGAAAACCGTTGGTCTTCTGACGCTGATGGGCCAGTCCGGTCTGCACATACCGGCGCTCGACCGCTGCTCCCTGGCAGTCTTCGATGAGGTTTACGCCGACATCGGAGATGAACAGAGCATTGAGCAGTCTCTGAGTACCTTCTCGTCCCATATGACCAACGTGGTCTCCTTCCTGTCGAAGGCGGATCCGCGCTCCCTTGTCCTTTTCGATGAGCTTGGAGCCGGAACAGACCCGACCGAAGGCGCCGCATTGGCCATCGCCATCCTCTCCTCGCTCCATGAGCAGGGGATCCGCACAATGGCGACGACCCATTACAGTGAGCTGAAAATTTACGCACTCTCGACGCCCGGCGTGGAAAACGCCTGCTGTGAGTTCGATGTGGAGATCTTAAGTCCGACCTACCGCCTGCTCATCGGCGTTCCCGGGAAGAGCAACGCCTTCGCTATTTCCAGTAAACTGGGCTTGCCGGACTACATTATTGAAAAGGCAAAAGAACAGATCAGCGAGCAGGATGAATCCTTTGAGGACGTCCTGACAACCCTGGAACAGAACCGGATCACAATGGAAAAGGAACAGGAAGAGTTGCGCCGTTACCGGGAAGAAGTGAAAGAACTGAAAAGCCGTCTGGCAAAAGAGCGGGAACGCCTCGACGAACGGCGGAATAAGATCATTGCCCAGGCCACCGAAAAAGCCGAAGCTATTCTGCGCGATGCCAAGGATTACGCCGATCAGACCATGCGCGATTTCCAGAAATTCGGAAAAGAAAGCATTTCCGTCAGCGAAATGGAGAAGAAACGAACTGCGCTCCGTGAAAAGATGGACCGCCTGGACAAGAAAAAGGCAAAAACAGAACAGCCGAAAAAAACCGGAAATCTGAAACCTTCGGATCTGAAGCTTGGAGACTCCGTCAAGGTGCTCAGCCTGAACCTGAAAGGAACCGTAAGTTCCAAGCCGGACAGCAAAGGCTACCTGTTCGTTCAGATGGGGATCATGCGGTCCAAAATCCATATTTCCGATCTGGCTCTGATCGACGAGCCGGTGATCACCGGACCTTCGATCGCGAAGACCGGAACCGGAAAGCTGAAACTCTCCAAATCCGCGACGATTTCCACGGAAATCAATCTCCTGGGAAAGACCGTAGACGAGGCGATCGCCGAACTGGACAAGTATCTGGATGACGCTTACCTTGCACACCTGCCCAGCGTGCGCATTGTCCACGGGAAAGGAACCGGTGCGCTGCGCAAAGGCGTCCACAATTATCTTCGCCGCCTGAAATACGTCTCCGAATTCCATCTGGCTGAGTTCGGAGAGGGCGACGCAGGCGTAACTATTGTAACTTTCAAAAAATAAAAGGAGGCCCTCATGGTATCCAAACAGAAAATTCTGATCGTCGACGACGACAACAATATTGCAGAGTTAATTTCGCTCTATCTGACCAAAGAATGTTATGACACCCAGATTGTCAACGACGGAGAGGAGGCGCTGCGGGCCTTTGAAACCTTCCGCCCGAACCTGATCCTGCTGGACCTGATGCTTCCGGGTATGGACGGTTATCAGGTGTGCCGGGAAATCCGCCACAATTCCGACGTGCCGATCATCATGCTCTCGGCGAAAGGCGAGGTCTTCGACAAAGTCCTCGGGCTGGAACTGGGCGCCGACGACTACATCATCAAACCATTCGACTCCAAAGAACTGGTCGCCCGCGTCAAAGCAGTCCTCCGCCGCTTCCAGGCCGCAAGACCGGTGCCTGCGGCGCCGTCCAATATCAAATGTGTGGAGTACCCGGATCTGATCATCAACCAGACAAACTACTCCGTGATCTATCAGGGAAAGGCCATCGATATGCCGCCGAAGGAGCTGGAGCTTCTGTACTTCCTGGCCTCTTCGCCCAATCAGGTCTTCACGAGAGAACAGCTTCTGGACCATATCTGGGGCTACGAATACATCGGCGACACCCGTACCGTAGACGTTCACATCAAACGCCTCCGGGAAAAGATCAAGGATCACGAGTCCTGGTCCATCAGCACCGTCTGGGGCATCGGCTATAAATTTGAGGTCAAAACGCCATGAAGCGAACTCTGTACAAAAAGTTTATCTTCGCCTATGTACTGTTCGGAATTGCAGGCTTCGTCTTTCTCTCCACCGTCGGCTCCCGGGTCATTGAACGCCATCTGACCGAGACCTCCAGCGCCTCGCTGATCCGCGAGGCCCGGAGCATCGCCAGCAGCCAGGCCAGCCGCTATTACCAGGAGGAAAGCACCCTGCAGGCACTATACAGAAATCTGAGCACCCTGGCCACTTACCAGGACGCTCAGATCTGGCTGATCAGTCCCGACGGTGAAATCCTCCTGAACACAGAGGAACCTCTGGACACAGAAGATCCGGACGTCATAACCGATTTTGATCCGGTGGCCCTCGGCAGCAACTACTATTCCACCGGCGACTTCTTCAGCCAGTTCGATACTGATATGCTCAGTGTAATGGTTCCTGTCACCTCCAACTACTCCATCAACGGTTACGTAGCGATCCACACCTCTCTCGACGACATCTACAGCCAGCGGGAGGCGATGCTGCTGCGGGTAGATCTTCTGTTTCTGGTCATTTTCCTCTTTTCCTTCGGAATCCTGGCGCTGTTCGCGTTCACCGTCTACCGTCCTCTGCAGAAAATCATTCAGGGCACAGACCAGTACGCGGAAGGCAATCTGACCTACCAGATCCAGGTTCACTCCCAGGATGAGATGGGCTACCTGGCCAGGACCCTGAACTACATGTCCGGGGAACTGAACAAGATCGGGGAGTACCAGAAAAAGTTTGTAGCCAACGTCTCCCACGATTTCCGCTCGCCGCTGACCTCCATCAAAGGCTATGTGGAAGCCATCGCCGACGGAACCATCCCTCCCGAAATGCAGGACCGCTACCTGAACATCGTCCTGTTTGAAACCGAACGGCTGAACAAACTGACCCAGAGCCTGCTGACCCTGAACGACATCGACAGCAAAGGAAACATGCTGGAGATCACAGACTTTGACATCAATGCTGTCATCAAAAATACAGCAGCCACCTTTGAGGGAATCTGTACTTCCAGAAAGATCACCATCAGCCTGGTAATTCCTTCACAGACCCTGTACGTCCGGGCAGATATGGGGAAGATCCAGCAGGTGCTTTACAATCTGATCGACAATGCCATCAAGTTTTCCAACAACGATTCCACGATCACCGTGGAGACGACGGAAAAATACCGGAAAGTCTTCGTCTCCGTGAAGGATTTCGGCATCGGAATCCCAAGGGAAAGTCTGTCCAAGATCTGGGACCGGTTCTACAAGATCGATTCCTCCCGCGGAAAAGACCGCAAGGGAACGGGGCTGGGGCTTTCCATCGTCAAGGAGATCATCAACGCCCACAACCAGAACATCACCGTGCTCAGCACGGAAGGCGGCGGACCCGAATTCATCTTCACCCTCGACAAAGCAGAGTAATGT
>ERZ1090868.693-NODE-693-length-18782-cov-10.366690_pt1 | contig 18782 bp, 15 predicted proteins | sample MGYA00478475_ERZ1090868 | MGnify/ENA primary metagenome ERZ1090868 (study PRJEB33644, sample SAMEA5815747) | chicken gut metagenome | biome: Chicken; feature: Gastrointestinal Tract; material: Caecum | place: Ireland | collected 2019-01-01 | study: A study of the...
CGAAAAGAGTAATCTTGCGGTATATAAGTCGCATCTCGCTGCAACAGAAGATAAAACAGATTATCTCCTATTGTAGTAAGAAGCCAGAAAAAGGAGGTAATTTTTTTATGTCTGAACATCCGTTAAACTCTTACAAAAAACAAAATATCTTTCTCTCTTCTTCTCAGGAGCTGAAAAAAGTCCCCGCCCTGGCAGTATGTGCCATGTTTGCGGCGCTTGCCATCATTCTTAACTCCGTAGCCTCCATTAGTATCGGACCTTATATCAAAATCGGATTCTCAGCGATTCCCAATCAGCTGGTCGACTATCTGTTCGGACCGGTCACCGGAGGTCTGTTTGCGGGGATCCTCGATATTGTCAAATATCTTCTGAAACCGGACGGAGCCTTTTTCTTCGGTTTCACCTTTAATGCCATGTTGGCCGCTTTTATCTACGGCTGCTTCTATTACAAAAAGAAGCTCACTCTCTGGCGGGTCCTGCTTGCAAAGCTGATCGTTATTCTGGTAGTCAACGTCGTCCTGAACACGCTCTGGCTGGATATGCTTTACGGAAAGGGATTCCTGGTGCTTCTCCCTGCCCGCGCAATCAAAAACCTGATCATGTGGCCAATCGATTCCATCATCTTCTATGTGTTTACCCGTCTGATCGAACAGACCGGCGTATTCCGGATGTTCCGGACGCCTGCATGATAACGGTACTGTTTCTTCATCAACTGCATTTTCCATGTTTGCTGGGGCCGCCAGCTTTGCTGACGGCCCCATAGAAAATATTATAAATTCTGTTTTTTATTATACAAAGCAGATTGACTCCTTCTAAGATTAAGCTCATAAAAAAATTTTTCTTCATCTAAAGGCATCCGGATTGGCTGGTGAAGCCACGAAGATAAATGCATTGCATTTGACAGCATAAGACCATTGATTCCTTCTTCGCCGCGGGCGATCAGAGGAGTCCCCTTTAAAATTGCATCGGTAAAAGCCTGTAATACGCGGTTATGCTCATTTCCACCTTGCCCGGCCTGTTGGACAGTTTTGTAACATACAGGTTTTGAAAAGAACTCTGTTGTCTGATAACAATATTCCCGTTCATTCATTTCCAGTTCATAGATTTCCAGTTTTCCATTTTCACATACCAGTTTTCCTTTTTCCAAATCGATCTCAAAACGGTTCGTTCCGGGTGCATCTCCCGTAGAGGTCACAAAGATTCCCGTAGCACCATTTGGAAATTCCAGATAAGCACTGACATCGTCTTCCACTTCAATCTGATGCCACTTTCCTTCATGGCAATGTGCTTGTACCACGCATGGCATTCCACAGATCCATTGAAGCAGATCAAGATTATGCGGACACTGATTCAAAAGCACACCGCCGCCTTCCCCTGCCCAAGTCGCGCGCCAATCGCTAGAATTATAGTATGCCTGCGAGCGATACCAGTCTGTAATAATCCAGTTCACTCTCTTCAGAGCTCCGTATGTCCCGCTTTGAACCAGTTCACGCATTTTCTGATAAATCAAATTCGTGCGCTGATTAAACATCATACCGAATACTAATTCCGGATGTTTCGCAGCTTCCTCATTCATTTTTCGAACCTGAAGCGTATACACTCCCGCCGGCTTCTCACACATCACATGAAGATTATGCTGCATCGCAGCAATCGCCAGTTCGGGATGCGCATAATGTGGCACAGCAATCAGTACTGCCTGTATCTTTTTGTCCTCCAAAAGTTCTGATCCATCCGCGTAAACAGAAACTCCTTTCAGATTCTCCTTCGCCCATTGCTGCCGTTCCGCCTTCCTATCAGCCACAGCAGCCAGTTTCAATCCCTGAATTTCGTTTCGATAAATCCGCTCCGCATGGCTGGTTCCCATATTTCCCACGCCAATAATTCCAATATGAAGTTCTTCCATTTGTTTCCTCCTAAATGCCTATATTCAACAGTAACCGTTTCGGCGCAAATTTTCATAACTTTTTTTCAGGCAGAAAAATGGACTTTCCATACAGGTATCCTGTTCTACCAACGCATAACAGCAGCCCGCTTCTTCCAACGCGTTCATAATTCCACGGAAATTCATTACTCCCTCAAATACCGGTGCCATAACTTCCCTCCTTCCAGGGAGTACCATCCGATCTTTCAAATGCACACAGGGAATTCTTCCCTTACATTTTTTGATCCATTCAATCACATCTGCCCCGGCAGTCTGTACCCAATAAGTATCCAATGTAACCCCCAGTTCATCCGGTGAAAAGACATCCAACAAATTTTCCAGCAGACATTTCCCATCTCGCTTTTCAAATTCCATATCATGATTGTGGTACATAAGCAACATTCCCGAATCTCTGATCATTTCTGCCGGTTTACGAAAATCATCTGCAAATCTTTCAAACCATTCGCTGTCCTGATATTTTTCCGGCATACATCCGATGCCAATATACTTGCATCCCATAATCTCATGCTCTTTAATGAGAGATGCAGTATCATAGAGAATTCTGTCAGCACTTACATGCGTGAGTACAATATGTACGCCAAATTCATCGCAAATTTTTCTTGCTTTTTCAGGTGTCACTGCATTACCCGCACCGGAAATCTGTACATACCGGTATCCCATTTCTGCAACTCTGCGAATCGTTTCCCTGAAATCATCCACCGTCTGCGTAAACATACGAACGGTAAAAAGCTGTGCTCCTATCTTCATAAATAGTTATCTCCTTTTTAATATGTTGTTTTTACATCATCTGACTTTTGATTCTTATTCTTTTACCGCTCCGATCATAACACCTTTCGTAAAATATTTCTGGATAAAAGGATAAACACACAGAATCGGTACCGTTGCTACAATAATTGTTGCATATCGAATCGTAATACCAATCGCTTCCGTATCTCCGGTCGCCCCCATCTGCATAGATTGTGTAGATGAAAGCAAGATTTCTCGAAGAATCACCTGAAGCGGCAACAATTCCCTGTCACGGATAATACAGGACGCCCAAAACCAGGCATTCCATTTTTCAACGCCATAATATAAAACCAATACTGCGACTGTTGCTTTTGAAAGTGGCAGAACGATATTTTTCAAAATAGTTATATGACTGGCACCGTCGATCTGGGCAGCTTCCACCAGACTGTCAGGAATTGAAGCAAAAGCAGTCCTCAAAATAACCATGTTATAAGTGTTAATCATAAAAGGTATGATCAGACCCCACAATGAATTTGTAAGATGAAGCTCTTTAAGATTCATATAAAAAGGTATCATGCCCCCGCTGAAAAACATTGTAAACATGATGATCATCATCATTACATTTCGCCACATCAGATTTTTTCTTGAAAGAACATATGCCCCCAGAGAAGTCATAAAAATGCATACGATCACCCCGACAATAAGGATAAACAGTGTATTCGCATAACCCGTCAGAATATTGGGATTCGAAAATACCTGTTTATATGCAGCAAGAGTGAATCCCAATGGTTTCAGAAGAATTCCCATGTGCATCATCATTTTACTTGATTCGCTGACTGATGCAGCAAACGCATACCACATAGGATAAACGCAAAGCAATGCCAAAATTGTCAAAAAGATGTAATTAATTCCCTGAAAAATATTCACAGAGAGCGATGTCCTGATTCTATTTTTTCTTCTACCCATGTCTTCCTCCTTACCACAGACTTGTCTCTGTTACCTTTTTGCTTATCCTGTTTGCAGCAAGCAGAAGAATACAGTTGATTACAGAATTAAATAATCCAATAGCTGTAGAGTAACTCCAGTTTTGTTCCAGTAAACCTACCCGGTAAATGTAGGAGGAAATAATATCAGCGGTTTCATATGTGGATGAGTTATACAGCAGAATCGTTTTTTCATAACCCATATTCATCAGCGAGCCAATACGCAAAATCAACATAATAGTGACGGTAGGCATGATACCGGGAATTGTAACATGGATCATCTGCCTGAATTTTCCTGCGCCATCGATTGCCGCGGCCTCATACCTCTCGGAATCAATTCCTGCCAACGCCGCAAGATATATGATAGACCCCCAGCCAACTTCCTGCCATATATCAGAAATAATATAGATTGTCCTGTAAAGCGCCGGATTCTGAAGAAGTGCAGAACGTTCTCCACCGAAAAACACAATGATATCATTAATCAGTCCGTCCGTCATGCAAAACTCTTTTATCATTCCCACAGCAACTACCATAGATATAAAATGCGGCAAATAGCTAACCGTCTGTGTAATACTCTTAAACCGTTTTCCTTTCACTTCATTAAGCAATAAAGCCAGAAGAATCGGTGCTGTAAAGCAGAATAAAAGACTGTAAATACTCAATACAATCGTATTACGAATCAAACGATAAAAATACGGACTGTGAAAGAATCGGACAAACTGCTCCACGCCCACCCAGTCGCTTCCCAGGATCCCCTTAGCCGGACGATAATCCATAAAAGCAATTATTGCGCCATACATTGGCTTATACATAAAAGCCAGATAAAATATCAAAACCGGAATGATCATAAAATACAATGTTTTATTTTTTTTCCAATCCTTTTTTGCCCGAAGGGCGAATCTCTCCTTTTTCTTCATAAGCACCTCTTTACAAAACGGGCGGAAGAGAACGTATGATTCCCTTCCGCCGCAGTAACTTATCTATCGGTCTCTATCAACGGTTTTCATAACGCTCCAAGGCAGCGTTCTGAATTTCTGTCACACGTTCCAGTCCCATTTGATTCAATGTGTCAATATATGTGTCAAATCCACTCTCTATATCTTCCGTTCCCATAATAAATTTTGCACTCATCTCGTCCACATACGTATTGATATCATTGATGATAGAAGCATACTCGGAGCTTTCTTCTTCCGTCGGAAGAAGCACAGGGATCGTATGTTCCCTTGCGTTTGTTTCACCCCATATACTCATTGCCTCTCTGGCCTCCGGAAGCTGAAAATACTGTGTCTGATAACCCCAGTCCTGGACAAACGGACCATTATAACAAGCCATGATGTATTTACCCATAGCCTGTGAAATAGGCCAGCCATCCGGATTGTTTAAAATTTCATCTGTATAAACAGGCTCGCCACTGTCCTCTGTATAAGAGACCCCTTCGACGCCATAATTAAACATCTTATTTCCAGCTTCACTATAACCATAATCAAGAACTTTGGCCGCAAGGATCGGATCCTTACACGTTCCCCCAATAGCCACACTTCCATCGGTCAGACGATTGCTGAGATTGGCATATTCCGCAGTTGCTCCTTTTTCAAGAACTGGCCATTTCGTAGCAACCAGACGGAAATCCGGATCTTCTTCCTGTGCAAGCGTAGTCGCTGTCTGCATTCCTCCACCTGCCCAGGAAACAGTTGCTCCGCTGCGTCCATTCGTAATCTTCGTATTGGTAAGGTCATCTCCACCCGCAAATAAGTCAGGATCGAGAAGACCTTCCTCATACCATTCATTCATTGTTGTCAAAAAATCTTTATATTCCGGCTTTGCCGGTCCATATACGCATTTTCCATCGTCAATGACAAACGTGTTCTGAGGTGTGCCCCATGCATAAGTAAATGTACGTCCTTTATCTGGCCAATACCAGGTCAACGGTGCAGTAGCTCCCTTTTTCTCTTTAAATGCAAGCAAAACATCATGCCATTCATCAATCGTTTCCGGAACCTCAAGGCCCAACTCTTCCAGCCAATCTGCCCGAATCATTGGTCCGCAAACGCTACACATCTCGTCGTTTTCCTTGATGCAGGGGAAAATATAGTATTTTCCGGAGTCCGTTTTTACCTGTTTATCAACCTCTGGATTTGCTTTTAAATATGCTTTCAGATTTGGACAATATTTATCAATGATCTCCGTCAGATCCAGGATTACGCCATCTTCGATGGCCTTTTCCGGACGGCCTGGGTAAATATTAGGATTGTTCCAACTCTGCTGCCAAAGATCCGGATAATTGCCGTCTGCAATCAAAAGGTTAAACTGCTCCGTTTCCTGTCCCACCGGCGGATGCTCGAACTCAATCGTAACGCCTGTTTGTTCCTGCCATTGTTTTCCAATCTCAGTGTCTCCAAGGTTACTGAAATTGGCAGATACGTTTGCATTCAATGCCCCCCAAAAGACCAATGTTTCATCTGAGTCCAGCGGATAGGATGTCTCTTCAGCTGGGTTGTCTGTCAGCGAAGTGATTGTGTCTCCATTTGCTGTTTCTCCGGAATCCGATCCTGATCCCTGTTCCTGTCCGCGATTTCCGCAGCCCGCAAAACTGACTGCCATCATAACCGCCATAGACATCGCTGTGAATTTCCTGGTGATTTTTCTCATTTTCACTGCCTCCTTTTCTTTTTGTTTTTGGTGAGTATAAAATAACATATTATTTTTTGATTTATCTTGCGTTTTGTGCGCAGATTATGTTATATTATGCTTTGTTATCTGTTGTTTTCGACAAACGAAATCGTTAAACGCTTCATTTTGTTATCACTTTTACACAGGAGAAAACTATGGAAACTACTACAGTATCCCCGTCTATTTCTTATATTATCGATAATTTTGATGACCCGTATCTGATTACACATGTTACATCTGAGCAAAATTTTCATGGAGATTTTCACATTCACAACGGCTTCTATGAGTTTTATCTTTTTGTTGACGGAATAGGATTTTATTACAATGATGGGATCAAATACCCCCTTCGCCCCGGGGATTTTATCATTATTGCTCCGGAAAAAATTCATCGCGCCTATATCTCTAATTCACATACTTATGAGAGGATAGTTCTCCATCTCTCTGCAAAAACATTGATGGAACTGTCTTCTCCTGTCACAAATCTTCTTCACGACTGTCAAAATTGCTCAAATCGGTTTTATCATTTTGAAAAGGAAGAACTAAAAAAACAAATTCATCTGACAGAACCATTAATCTCGCTTGACGAAGAGTCGCAAAGGCACGGCATTGATCTTCTACAACGTTCGTATCTGACAATTCTGCTGCTCGAAACTTTTGAATCAATTAAAAAGTTCTCACCTGGAGTACTTTTGCCGGTTCCGCCTGTCATCCAAAATGCGTTAGATTATATCAATCTTTATTTGTCAGATGATATTTCCATCCAGTCGATCGCTGACGCGCTCAACATCAGCCGGTCTTATCTCTGCCATCAATTTCGAGACTACTTTAATACAAGTCTCTGGAACTATATTCTTTCCAAACGGCTTGTTCTTGCTCAAAGTCTCTTACTTCGCGGGAAAACGGTCACGGAGGCTTGCTACGAATCAGGTTTCAGAGATTATGCACATTTTATCAAAACCTTTTCCAGAACGTTTGGAATCTCCCCAAAAAAATATAGCCAAAATCCCGAAAAAAATAAAACTTTTCTGCTTCCAAGCTAAAAAAGGACTGCTGCACAGAAAACTGTGCAGCAGTCCCTTTTCTTCAGCCTTTTAAAACAATTCCAAAATATGACATTTTTTCCGATAAAATACCTGGTCCAGCGGAGCTTCCGGATACCGTGTAGTGACTTGCGGCATCCAAAGAAGATCCCCGGAAGAACGAGCACCACACACAAGCGCGGACAACGCGCTCACCGGCAAAGAGACATCCGCCGGTCCCTCGGATTTGGTCACCCAGTTTTCCCTGCCCGGCGCAAAATCAATCTGCCAGACGCCGCTGTTCCGGGACAGCATCTCATCTTTTACATCCAGTCGAAGCGTTCCATTTCCTTTGCATCTGCAAAGTCTCAGCGCCTCCGGCACGTTGACGATACGCACCATACCGTTATAAAATCTCTGACAGGTGATCTCTGTACTTTCCGGGAAAAACGAATCCGGCCGGACGCCTTCCGGCACCTGAAAACGGACTTTTTTATAGTATGCGGAAAAACTGGTTTTCACAAAGGAAAACAACCCCAGATAAGCTTCTGCATTCAACGCCAGAAAACCGTTTTTCAGGCGAAAGGTAGTCGTGCAGTCAAACACATCCCCGTCTGTCTTCTGTGCGATCAGAAAGCCCTGCGGTTTCCCGTTCCTGTCTCTCCAGAGATAGATATACCGTTTCTGTTCCAGCAGATTTTCTTTCTCCAGTGCGGGATCGTAGACCGTCCGGCGCACCGCCAGATTATAATCCCGGTAAAATTCCCGGTAAACCTCCAACAGCGGAGACAGATCATCTCCCGGGAAAAGCTGTTCCACCGTTCCCTCTGCATTTCCGGACGGAAGCGCGTCGAAAGGCACCGTCCACTCCCAGACACAGGCATTGTTCTCATACCCGAATTTCCTGTAGTAATTCGTGCTGAACGGATACAGCGAAGAGAGCACAAAACCCTTCTGATACATATCTTCCAGCGCATTCTCAAAGCAGCGGCGGATCACTCTCTGGCGTCTCCACTGAGGCAGCGTCGACACGCCGCCGATCCCGCCCATCAGGACCTCATGCCCGTCAAACCCGGCGGTAAAATGGCTGACGGTAATACTGCCAAGCAGTTGTTCATTGTCGTCCGCGAAGCATCCCCAGCACTCTGTCTTCACGGGATCTTTCGCAGCGTCTCCGTTTTTTTCCGTTTCCTGCGCCTGCTTTTTTGCCTTCTCAACGTCAAAAGGAAATTCAAAACAGACTGCCTGAATCAGATCCGATTTCCACTGCTCTTCCTTGCGCAAAATTCTCGTAATCATAGCTCTGTTTCCTCCTGCATGTAATCTTCAGTTTTAATCCCTGTCTGTGTGTAGTATATCACAGATTGCCGGCAGGCGCTATCTGAATCCGGCAATCTGACCATCCATTGGCAGCAATTCGGCCAGGTCTGCACAATAAATGCACAGACCTGGCCAAACTGCTGTAAATCACTCAGATCTTTGCCCGATCAGATCCAAAAGCTGCCGGACATTTTTCTTTCCGAAGAAAATTCTGGAACCGTCAATGACAAGACACGGGACGCTCATGACCTGATATTTCTCTTTCAGATCCTCAAAATGATTCAGATCATAGACCTCCGCGCGCACCAACGGGCTCTCCGCAGCAACCCTCTGAGCCGCTGTCACAAGCTCGGGACACATTGTGCAGGAGAGCGATACCAGAATTTTCAGATCCACCGGTTTACGAAGGCTGTGAATCCGTTCCATCGTCTCTTGGTCCACCATCTGGCCGGGACCGGACGCATTGTAAAGACCCAGGATAAAGGAAGTAAACTCATGTCCGCCGGGTACGCCGTGGAACGCCAGTCCCGTATCCGCTCCGTCTTCCCGATACACACGCACTACCGGCAGATGTGTCTCGCCAGCATCCTCCGTGATCTCCACCGCCAGCTTGTCTGTATAGGACGCCATTTCTCTTACATACTGTTCCAGTTCCGCGGAAACCGGGCGGTCATCCAGAACCAGCCGCAGGGTCAGCGGCCGTTCCATCCGCGCAAACACCGTCTTCAGCTGCGTCACAATATCCTCAGAGAACACTCCTGTATGTCTCTCCGCCGCCGGACGCTCCGGATCCTTCGGTACAGTTCCGGCGCCCTCATGCCCCGGATCAACCGATCCGCCTTCTGTCTCCTTATGCATTGGAAAAACAGGGCGAAGTCCTGTCTTCTGCTGCATGGCTGCCGCATATTTTTCCAGTTCGGCAGCTGCCACAGCGCCGTCCCCCACCGCCGTCACGACCTGCCGCAGGCTCTTCACACAGATATCTCCCGCCGCATACAGTCCGTCCACGTTCGTCTTCTGGTTTCTGTCGGTGATCACATATCCCTGCTCGTTCAGATCCGCAATCCCTCTCAGAAGCTCCGTCGCAGGCTCATACCCCGCAAACACAAACACACCAAAGGTCTCTCCGTCTCTCGCTCGGTATTCCGTCACTTCCTGCGTTTCCGTATTTTTATACCGCAGAACCCTGAGTGCCTGGTCTCCTTCGACAGCTTCCACCTGTGTGTGGGTCAGCACCGTGATCTTCTCATGATTCCTTGCCGCTTCCGCCGTGGCCTCTGCGCAGGAAAAACCGGCTCCCCTGATCAGGATCGTCACATGGCGCGCATAGCGGGTCAGAAACACACTTTCCTCCGCAGCGGCAAATCCGCCGCCGACCACAAAGACATCTTTTCCGGTAAAAAATTCTCCGTCACAGGTGGCACAGTAAGCCACGCCGTGTCCCCGGAATTCCTCCTCGCCCCGGAAGCCGACCATCCGCGGACGGGCCCCCGCCGCACACAGAATTCCAAAACAGGAACATTCCCCCCCCCGGCTGGTAAACGCCTTTTTTATGTCACTGTCTGTCTCCACCCTTTCCGCCTCTGCCAGAAGAAACTCCGCGCCGAATTTCTGCGCCTGTTCCCTCATCGTCCTGGTCAGTTCTGTTCCGCTCGTCCTGGCGACTCCCGGATAATTGACCACCTCGGAAGTGATCGTGATCTGACCGCCGAATTGTTCTTTTTCCACCACCAGAACACGGTAACACGCTCTGGCAAGGTACAGCGCGGCGGTGAGGCCGGCCGGGCCGCCGCCGATCACCACCACGTCGTAGAAGTTTTTCTGATCCATTCTCACAACTGTCCGACCAGGTCAAGACTCGGTTTCAGAGTCTCCGCTCCCGGCTGCCATTTGGCCGGGCAAACCTCGTCGCCGTGCTCCGCTACAAACTGGCTGGCCTGTACCCGCCGGAACAGCTCGTCTGCATTGCGTCCCACATTGCCCGCCGTCACCTCATAGGCAACGATCTTTCCTTCCGGATTGACGATAAAGCTTCCTCGCTCCGCCACTCCGCTCTCTTCAATGTATACCTCAAAATCCTTCGCAAGCGCATGGGTCGGATCCGCCAGCATCGGGAACTGAATCTTTTTGATCCGGTCAGATGCGTCATGCCATGCTTTATGCACATAATGGGTATCACAGGAAACAGAATAGATTTCGCATCCCGCGGCTTTGAATTCCTCATATTTGTTTGCCAGGTCTTCCAACTCCGTCGGGCAAACGAACGTAAAGTCCGCAGGATAGAAAAAGAATACACTCCATTTTCCAAGAATTTCATCTTTCGTCACTGTACAGAAGCCATCGTTCTGATATGCTTCCACAGAAAAATCACTTACTTCTTTGTTGATCATTGACATCTCATGGTTCCTCCTTTTACTCTGTATGTTTAGTTAGTTCTAACTAACTTATAGGTGTAGTATAAGGAATTTTACTCAAACTGTCAAGACTCTTTTCAAAATCTTCAAAAATATCCGATGAGAAATCGAAATATCCGAAAACATGTCATTACAGAAAAAAGATGCAGAATCTGCTGTCGTCAGCGTTACAGATCCTGCATCTGATCTATCACTCTTAATTATCTGAAAAATCCGTCCAGCTCCGCCCGGAATTGTTCCGGGACCTTCCTGTCAAACGGAAAAACTTCCGCGGAATCGAGCCGCGACGCCACCATCGCGAGCAGACGGCTGCTCCGCTCCAGCGACCAGGCAGAGATCAGCGCAATCGTATCGTGGCGGGTGTGCATACCGAAACCGTCCCGGTTCAGAGTCATCGCCGGTACGCCTTTCCACGCAAAGCTGTTGGAATCGCTGCCCCAGATCTGATTTTTGAAGGACACACCCATCCCTGCCTCGCGGGCATAGCCGGAAAGGATCTGGCAGACTGCCGGCTCCCCGGTCACACCGATCACGGTTCCTCCGATGGTCTGTCCTGCCAGGTCTACGTTCATGTTGAACCGGTGAGCCTGCAGCTCTTCCTGATGACGCACCACATAATCCAGACTTCCGAACAGTCCCTTTTCTTCCGCGCCGAACCAGACGAATTCCATCGTCCGGCGAGGACGGTGGACGGAAAAATACAGGCAGAGTTCCATGACGATGGCCGCCCCTGCCATATTGTCGTAAGCCCCCGGTCCTTCCGGCACCGAGTCATAGTGAGCGGTAACAGTCAGGATCTCATCCGCCCGGTCTCCGCCCTCAATCCGGAGAACAAGATTCCGGGACGTTTTCTTCTCTTTTTCCTGGCGCAGGATCAGCCGTGCTCTGGACGCCCCTTGTTCCACCAGTTCCACAGCGTCCCGGTAATGTACGGTCACACCCTGCAGCGGAGTCTCGTCCAGACCGCGCGGGGAGCGGCGTGCAGGCCGAAGATCCTCCTCCTCGTCCAGAGGCGTTCCGGAGAGCATCACAAACCCCACGGCACCTGCCTCGGACAATTTCCGGTAAAGATCTTTCCGCACGATCCCATTGACCATCACAATCTTTCCGCGCGCATAAGACAGGCTGATCTCATCTGCATTTTCCACATAGAGAAACGGCGCCTCCACGCCTCCATCCGGCGTGCTGCCGCACCCGGCGCATCCAACGACAGTATACTCTCTCCGGTATGGCTCCGTGACGATCAGATGCGCCTCCCGGATCCCCGATTCCTCAAAAGAAAACGCTTCCTCCCGGAACGTGATTCCCGGGCCGGCAACATTCTGTTCCAGGTAATCCCGGATATACCCGGCGGCGGTCTGTTCGCCTTCGGTCCCTGCTTCCCGGATAAAATCAAACTTTTTCAGAAATTCCAGCGCCCTTGTACCGCTGATCTGTGCTTTTTCCATTACTTTTCTCTCCTGACTTCTCATTTTTCCCGGGATTCCAGGATCCGGAGAAGCATATCGCCGGTCCCGACATTATATCCGCTTGCCGCATAGATCCCATTGCGGCATCCGTCCGTCACAAGGATCATCGGAAGCTTTTCGTGATCCACATACATCCGGCGTCCGAGTACGTAGACATTTTCTTCAAAGTCGTCATAATACACCGGAATCTCCGGAAATTCCCGCAGCGCTTTCTGTACCGTCGGATCCTGCAACGCTTCTTCCGAGCGGACCACAAACACGATCCGGGACATCCAGGTCCGAAAGGCTTCGGCCTGCTCCATCATCTCATTCAGGATATGCTCCGTCGGCTCCTTGCTCTCCTCCAGCCAGAGCATCACCCGGCAGGCGCCGTCCGTCAATTCCGAAGCGCTGACCGCAGTGCCTGTTCTGTCCTGCACCTGAAATTCCGGCAGATTGATGGATTCCAGCATATCGGAAAGATCCGCATCGCGAAGCTCCATCGTCAACTTCCGGGCGCACCCGGGCTTCAGGAGGATCTGGCACTGCCGCGCGAACTGGTTGCCGTTGGGCAGACGGTTCGATGTAATCAGCCGATAGAGTCCCGCTTCCAGTCTCAATTCGAGACAGCCGTCCTCCGTCCACGTTTTTCCTCCCAGCTGGAGGGAATGCCATCCCTGCTCCGTTCTGCGTGCAATGCTCCAGTTCTGGAAATACTTCCAAACGGTACCCTTTCCGGACTGCAGTTTCAGGCTGCAGTTTTTCTCACGCTCCGCGAGCACCGGGACAAAAGCTCCGTCCTTCCGGAACTCCATCGCCCCATCGTCCGGATTCAGGCGGGCCGGAATCCCGAGACTTCTGGCGGCAGCGACAAATAGGATCTCTTTCGAACGCCGGCTTCCGACTCCTGTCTTCACACAGGCCGCCGGTGAAGTCACCAGGCTGCTGCGCTCCTCCTGTGGCCGTTCCTGGATCTGCCCGCAGATTTTTTCCCACAGAAGCTTCGGATCCTCCCGGAACCGGATCCTCTCCGTCTCACTGAGCCACTCCAGGAGAGCGCGGCGGTAAGGCGTCAGCACCTCATATTCCACCCGTGGGTTCAGGACATAAGCCACAAACAGGGAGCGTTCTTCCGAGTGCGGCTCCGGCACATCCGCTCCGGTCAGGGACAGTGTCTCCTCCAGATGGCTTTTCAGCACTTCGCACCGGCAATCCGTCCGGTCCTTCTCCGTCAGAGTTTCGAGAAGCTCCCTGCCCAGAGCGGATTCTTTTTCCCCGAGGGTATCCAGATAACTGTGGAACGCCTGAAGTTCCGGATTTTCCCAGCCTCCTGTCTTCTCTCTGCGCCTCTGCTCTGCCTCTCTGAGACGGCGGCTGCCCTCCGCAGCCTGCTCCGGCGTGGGCTGGTCGGTATTTACCGGTGTGTCGACCGGAGCGATCATATCACAGTCCTTCCATCCGTACTCCTGCTCCCGGCTGCACAACAGAATCTCGCACCTGCCGCTTTCCCGTACATCGAGTAGCGCCTCGCCGGTCTGTCCATCCTTCCGGGCCCAGAGATGCAATGTACCCAGACCGGTCGTCAGCATTGTCCTTCCGCTCTCATCTGTCTCTGTCTCCGCAATGGGCGCATATTCTGCATAGTTCATCACTTCAAACTGCACGACGGCGCCTTCTGCCGGACTGCCGTCCTCCATGCGGACGATGACCTCCACAGGCTTTACCGCCGCATACCGGCTCAGTTCGTTGAGCATGGTCACCATGCCCTCTTTTCCGATCCTCTCCTCGTCTTCCGGCAGGCAGTCGTCAAACCAGCGGGCGTGTACCATCATGGCACGGGAAGACGCATTGGTGAACCATCCCTTGTTCAGGATCGGCAGAGGTTCGCAGGCTCCGGTAAACTGCCATTTTCCGTCTGTCCAGACCTCGACCCACGCGTGATTGTCGTCACAGTGGGACCATTTCGGCGCATAGACCTGCCGCGCCGGGATTCCGGCGCTCCGCATCGCGTTTACGGTAAACGTAGACTCTTCCCCGCACCGCCCGCTGCCTCTCTGCCAGACAGCCAGCGCTGAGAGTGTACGGTCATCCGTCGACTGGTAGGTTGCCTCCGCGGCACACCAGTAATTGACCTCTATCGCCGCGTCGCTTCCCTCCCGGCCGCCGATCTGCTCCTTCATACTGTCATAAAACAGGCGGCGGCAGGGCCGGATCTCCTCCTCATTGACACGGTGATACAAAACATAATTCAGAAAAATCTCCTCCGGAAGACGGCGGACAGACTCCTTCGTCTCATAAAGCCATACCCCGTGCTCCGCAAAATCGAGAAACGTCTCAAACGGATAATTCCCCCGATCGCTCCAGGGCATCACTCCGTACATCCATTTCATCGCCAGCGCCACCGGCTCCCGGCAATCCTTCAGTTTTTCATTTACCGGGCCGAAAAAATCCGGGAATTCCCGGCACAGCCGGTCATACTTCTGCTCTATTCTATTTTTGTTGTGCTCTAAAAACATCCTCATTTCCTCTCCAGCATTTCTCTGGCTGCACGGACCTTGTCTGCCGAAGTACGGTAAATCTCGTACTCGCTGAGCGACGGCAGGCCCATATTGACGCCTTCTTTGCGGTATTTCATGGAACTGTCCAGCGTTACCTTTCCGGACAAATGCCATGCACGGATCCCCGTCTCCGGGGCCAGTCTGCCGATCACCTCCGCGCTAACGCCCCCGCCGGCCTGTATGGTGATCCTTCCAGCGCTTCTCTGTTCCAGTTCCCGCAGAAGCTTTGCGCCTTCCAGACAGGAATTTTTCTGTCCCGAAGTCAGGATCGTGTCAATCCCAAGCGCAACCGCATCCTCCAGGGCTGCGAACGGATCGGCGCAGACGTCGAAAGCCCGGTGCAGCGTCACGGACATACCCTCCGCTTCTTTCATCAGCCCTTCCATCTGCTCCATATTCAGCGTACCGTCCGGTCTCAGAATGCCGATCACTACCCCCTCGGCGCCCAGTTCCCGGTACATCTTCACTTCCTCACGGATCACCGCATACTCGTAATCTGTATAACAGAAATCTCCGAACCGCGGACGTATCAGCGCATGGATCCTGATCTTACTGTGTCTGCGCACTTCCTCGAAAAATTTCGGTCCCGGCGTCGTCCCTCCGATCACCAGGTTCTGACAGAGTTCGATCCGTGTGGCGCCGCCCTCCTCCGCCGCAAGGACGGATTCCACGGAATCGGCGCATACCTCTAAAATATAATCCTTCATTGTCTTCTCTTTCACACTTTCTTCCCGCCTGCAAAACAATAGCGGCACAGTTCTTATTTCAATGTCACTTCCAGCACCGTATCGATGTCGTCGGGCAGCACCGGATCCGGCCCCAGATTGGCAAACACGATGTCCGGATAATCGCTGTGTACCCAGCTGGTGGAAATCGGGATCTCCGCTCCCGTGGCCAGCCAGCGGATCGACTCGATCTCTTCTTTTTTCAGGCCCGGCAGCGGCACCGGACCGATGGTATTTTCGTACATGTGGAAGTAAAGTTTCTTCCCTTTGGCAGTCACGCGGCCGAAATCCGGTTTTTCGATTCCCGCCTTGCCGCAGCCGTAAATGCTCTCGCCGTTTTTCTTCATCCACTTTCCGATCACTGCCAGCCGCTCCAGAGACTCCTCCGGAATATTCCCCTTGGCATCCGGTCCCACGTTCAGAAGCAGATTTCCGCCCTTGGACACACACTCTACCAGCTTTTTGATCAGCATGGACGCCGGCTTGAAATAATGGTCTGTCGCATGGTACCCCCAGTTGTTGTTCATCGTCACACAGGCTTCCCAGGCAATGTCCTTTCCATTGACATCCTGGATCCCATTTGGCGGGATCATCTGCTCCGGGCTGACAAAGTCGCCGTGATACGGCGCCGGATCTCCGGACGCCAGGGAACCGTAGCCTTCCCCGCTGACTTCAAGGCGGTTATCGATGATCACATCCGGCTGCAGACTGCGCACCATATTGATCAGTTCTGTTCCTTTCCACGCCTCGCCGCGCAGTTCGTCATAAGAGAAATCAAACCAGAGAACGTCAATTTTTCCGTAGTTGGTACAGATCTCTCTGACCTGATTATGCATGTAGGTCAGATAACGGTCAAAGTCCCGATTCTCATTGCTGTACTCCGGATGGTTCCGCATCGGGTGGTTTCTATCTCCGTAATGAGGAAAATCATCGTGATACCAATCGATCAGGGAAAAATACAATCCTACCTTCAGTCCTGCCCCGCGGACAGCCTCCACGTACTCAGCGACCAGATCGCGGCCGCATTTTGTGTTTGTCGATTTAAAGTCGGTGTACTGACTGTCAAACAGACAGAACCCGTCGTGATGCTTTGCCGTCAGCACTACGTATTTCATCCCCGCATCTTTTGCCGCCTGCGCCCACTTTTTCGGATCATAGTCGGTGGGATTGAATTCGTAAAAGTATTTCATGTAATCTTCTTTCGGGATCTCCTCCACACTGCGGACCCATTCCCCTCTGGCCGGGATCGCATAGAGACCCCAGTGGATAAACATGCCGAATCTGGCGTCCTTGTACCATTCCATTCGTTTTTCGTATTCTGCTCGGTCAAACTGATACATCGCTTTTCTCCTCTCCTCGTTGGTATAGAATTTCGAATTCATACATCCGTCTGATTGTATCACGAATCCGCTCTTTTGAAAAGATTCGATTGACATCCTGTATAATCTGAAAAATGTTTTGCAATTATTAGAAAGATTGTGTAAAGTATAAGTGAAAAACGTATGCTGCGAACAGGACCAGCCGCAGCAAGTAAAGATTAGGAGGATATCATGTCGAAATCAAATCATTCATCTTCCGGCAGAGGTCATGCTTCTGTCTTCGAACTTAACGGTGTACCCGGTTTCGGGCAGGCGCTGCCGTTGGCGCTCCAACACGTAGTCGCCGCGATCGTAGGATGTGTAACGCCGGCGATCATCGTTGCAGGCGTCGCTCAGGTCAGCGAACGCGACAGAGTCATTCTGATTCAGGCCGCACTGATCGCATCTGCGATCAGTACACTGCTCCAGCTATTTCCGTTCGTCCGCACGCAGAAATTCCAGCTGGGCGCTTCCCTTCCTGTGATCATGGGAATCAGCTTCGCCTATGTACCCAGTATGCAGGCGATCGCTGAGAGCTTTGACATCGCGACCATTCTCGGCGCGCAGATCGTCGGGGGCTGCGTTGCGCTGCTTGTCGGTATCTTTATCCGGAAAATCCGTATACTGTTTCCGCCGCTGGTGACCGGCACAGTAGTCTTTACCATTGGGCTTTCCCTGTACCCCACCGCGATCAATTATATGGCCGGCGGAACTTCCAATCCGGACTACGGCTCCTGGAAAAACTGGCTGGCAGCCCTGTTTACCCTTGCCGTAGTGGTTGGACTGAACCATTTTGCCAAAGGATTCCTGAAGCTGGCTTCTATCCTGATCGGCATCATCGCCGGATACGCGTTCGCCGCCTGTCTCGGTCTCGTCGATCTGTCCGGCATTTCATCTGCCGGAGTCTTTCAGGCTCCGCTGCCGCTCCACTTCGGCGTTAAGTTTGAGCCGTCGGCCTGCATTGCGATCGGCCTTCTGTTTGCGATCAACTCCATTCAGGCCATCGGCGATCTGTCCGCGACCACGGTCGGCAGTATGAACCGGGAGCCGCAGAACAGAGAACTTCAGGGCGGTATCCTGATGTACGGCATCACAAATATTCTGTGTGCCCTGATCGGGGGACTTCCCACCGCTACATACAGCCAGAACGTGGGCATCGTGACGACGACCAAGGTAATCAACCGCTGTGTCCTCGGCCTCGCAGCCGTTATCATGTTGATCGCCGGATTTTTCCCGAAGTTCTCGGCGCTGCTGACCACGATTCCCCAGTGCGTGCTCGGCGGGGCGACGATCTCTGTGTTCGCATCCATCGCCATGACGGGAATCAAACTGATCATGCGCCAGGAAATGACGTTCCGCAACTCTTCCATCGTCGGCCTCTCCGTAGCGCTGGGCATGGGAATTTCCCAGGCTCCGGCTTCTCTGGCGTCCTTTCCGGAATGGGTGACGATGATTTTCGGAAGATCTCCGGTTGTGGTCGCTACGCTGGCGGCTATCCTGCTGAATGTGATCCTGCCGAAAGACGCGCCTTCCGGCGACCGGCGTTCTTAATTTTTTTATACACCACATTTTCCTGTATTTAAAAAAAATGAGCAGAAACCAACCGGGCATGCCAATGA
>ERZ1090868.695-NODE-695-length-18762-cov-8.552948_pt1 | contig 18762 bp, 15 predicted proteins | sample MGYA00478475_ERZ1090868 | MGnify/ENA primary metagenome ERZ1090868 (study PRJEB33644, sample SAMEA5815747) | chicken gut metagenome | biome: Chicken; feature: Gastrointestinal Tract; material: Caecum | place: Ireland | collected 2019-01-01 | study: A study of the...
TTCTCTGGTATAATTTCTACCTCTTTAGGCTCTGGCAGTAACACAGTAAATACTTCTGAACCTGTTAACTTATAATTTTTCTTAACAGGTTTATTGTTTATAAATACTTTTTCTTCTAAAAGCAAATTTTGCACAGCATTTCTGGTCATTTCTTCAAGCTGTTCTGATAAAAATTTATCAACACGCTTGCCAGTATCCTCTTTCTGTGCTGTAATTATTAGTTCGGTCATTTCTTACCTGCCTTTTCTGCATATTTATCATGCTGAAACATCATATAATAAACAAATAATATTCCACCACAAACAATACAAATATCAGCTACATTAAAAACTGGAAAGTTAATCAGTTTAAAACTAAACATATCAATAACATAACCATGTGTTATTCTGTCAATTAAATTGCCTATTGCACCTGCACATATTAAAACAAGTGATATTTGACCAAGCTTTGTATAAATCATTTTTTTATAAAAAGCGTAAGCTATAAGTGCCAAAATAATAACCGTCATTAAAATAAAAAACCAGATTTGATTTTCAAGAATTGACCAAGCCGCACCTTTGTTTTCAACATAAGTAAGCTCAAAAATATTTTCAATCAATACAATAGGTTTAAGCATTAAATGAGTAACTGTAAGATATTTAACAAACTGGTCTAAGGAAACAAGCACAACAATAGCTATTATACTTAATATCAGCATTTTTTCACCTCTTTACTTAAAAAAGGGACAATCTTAAATGACTGTCCCTTTATTATATTTAGCCTACAACCTCTGCACAACGTGCACAAAGAGTTGGGTGTTTTTCATTCTTGCCGATAGAATCAACATACATCCAGCAGCGTTCACACTTATCACCAGAAGCACGTTCAATCTCAACAGAAATATCATTTTCTGCATCATCAAGCTCTGCATTATAAACAACACGCAGCTTAGATACAACAGAAAGTGCAGCAAGCTCGTCCATGTTAAGACCACAGTTATTTAAAAAGTCTGATGTTGTCTTGCTTGCATTAACAGTAACCCAAGCCTCAAGTGGCTTACCGATTACCTTTTCATTTCTTGCATTTTCAAGAGCCTTGTTAACCTCGTCACGAAGTTCAGACAGACGGTTCCACTTTTCTCTAGTAGCCTCGTCCATATCATACTCAGCACAAACAGCAGCCATATCATTTAACATGATGTTGCCCATGTCATCGCCCTCAGTGTGAGGCATAGCCTTCCAAATCTCATCAGCAGTAAAGCATAGAATTGGAGCAATCATACGAACAAGTGCATTTAAGATATGGTAAATAGTTGTCTGAGCTGCAAGACGGCTTACACTGTCCTTACCATCACAGTAAAGTCTATCCTTGATAACATCAAGATAGAAGTTAGACATATCAACAACACAGAAGTTATGAACCGCATGCATAACGGTATGGAACTCATAAGCATCATAACCCTTGCGAACACGAGTTACAAGGTCGTTAAGTTTCATAAGTGCCCATTTATCAAGCTCGGTTAACTTTTCATAAGGCACAAGCTCATTCACATTAAAGCCCTGAAGATTACCGAGGATATAACGAGCAGTGTTACGGATTTTCAGATAGTTCTGTGACAGATGCTTAAACATATCCTTAGAGATACGCATATCCTGACGATAGTCAGCAGATGCAACCCATAGACGAAGAATATCTGCACCATACTGCTCGGTCAGCTCTTGAGGGCTGATACCATTACCAGCAGATTTAGACATCTTTTGACGTTCTTCATCGACAATCATACCATGAGTGATAACGGTCTTGTATGGAGCAATGCCCTTAGTAGCGATAGCAGTCAGCATAGAGGACTGGAACCAACCACGATACTGGTCATTACCCTCAAGATAAATATCAACAGGAATTGGCTGACCTTCACGCTCACCGATAACAGCCGCCCAGCTTGAACCAGAGTCAAACCAAACGTCCATTGTGTCGGTTTCCTTATCGAAGCTTGTGCAGCCACACTCACACTTGATATCGCTTGGTAACATTTCAGATGCGTCCATCTCAAACCAGCAGTTAGAGCCATGCTCCTTAAAGAGCTTAGACACGATTTCGATTGTCTGCTCATTTACAAGTGGCTTACCACAATCCTTACAAATAAAGATTGGAATTGGTACACCCCAAATACGCTGACGAGAAATACACCAGTCGGAACGCTCTTGAACCATAGAGGTCATACGCTCCTCGCCCCAAGCTGGCAGCCAAGTGATATCATGACAAGCCTTAACAGCATCTTCCTTAAGGGCATCAACAGAGCAGAACCACTGCTCAGTAGCACGGAAGATAATAGGGTTTTTACAACGCCAGCAGTGTGGGTAACTATGCTCAATTTCCTCGATAGCAAGTAGAGCATTGCAAGCCTTCAGGTCATCAAGAATAACTGGAGTAGTCTTTTCATAGTACATACCAGCATACTTGCCTGCCTCTGCGGTTGCATAACCCTTGCCATCAACAGGAACAATAATATCAATTTTATATTTCTGACATACAGTAAAGTCTTCTGCACCGAAACCTGGGGCAGTGTGTACACAACCAGTACCAGCATCAAGAGTTACATGCTCACCGCAGATAACAACGCTTTCACGCTCCATAATTGGGTGCTTAGTCTTAATCATTTCAAGGTCAGAGCCTAAAACTGTTCCTAAAACTTCCCAGCTTTCAATGCCTGCACTATCCATAACAGACTTTGTAAGCTCCTTAGCAAGAACATAAATCTCACCATTTGGAACTTTAACAAAATCATATTCAAAGAATGGATTTACAGAAATTGCAAGGTTTCCTGGTAAAGTCCAAGTTGTAGTTGTCCAAATTACAAAATATACATTTTCTGTTGTGCCGATAGCCTTGGAGATAACTCCCTTGTCATCAGTAACAGCAAACTTAACGAAAATAGATGAACACTTTTCGTCCTGATACTCAATTTCAGCCTCAGCAAGAGCAGTTTCATCATGTGGACACCAGTAAACTGGCTTTAGACCCTTATAAATATAACCTTTCTTAGCCATTTCGCCAAAGATTTCGATTTGTTTAGCCTCAAAATCATGTGTTAAAGTTAGATAAGGACGCTCCCACTCACCTAAAATACCAAGACGCTTAAATTGTTCTCTTTGAGTGTCAACATGCTTGCGAGCGAACTCCTCACACTTTTTACGGAATTCACTTACAGAAACTTTATCTCTGTCCATGCCATAAGCCTTAATAGCTTGACGCTCAATAGGCAGACCATGGGTGTCCCAACCTGGAACATATGGAGCTTTAAAGCCAGCCATATTTTTATAACGCACAATAAAGTCTTTAAGAACCTTATTAAGTGCGTGACCCATGTGCAAGTTACCATTTGCATATGGAGGGCCATCATGTAAAACAAATAGAGGCTTACCCTCATTTTTTTTCATTACATCGTGATAAAGTTTGTTTTCTCCCTGCTGCCAGCCTTCAAGAAAAGCTGGTTCACGCTTAGGAAGACCTGCACGCATTGGAAAATCCGTTTTAGGCAGGTTAATTGTTGCATTGTAATCCTGCGGCATTGTACCGTTTCATTCCTTTCATGATTTCTATATAAAAAGTATTACTTTTCAGCCTGCTCACTGCTTGCGAGCGGAACTTCCATTATTTTAAAACGACCATCTTTCTTAGCATTTTTCACTAATTTTTTACGGTCTTGTTCGGTAAAACGTTGAGTATCCTCAAGTTTTTCCTCTGTTTTATCATAGTTATCATTATTTTGAGCATAATCATCGTCGTATTTAGGGTCAACATAATTTTGCTCATCTATGTTTATAGGCTCGGTGTTCATATTTATAGGTTCAGTTGGATAAGCACCAGCATTTTGCTCTACTAATATATCTGATGCAGAAAGAGCAACAAGAGATTTAAGCTGTTCCTCATAAACAGCAGAAAGTTGAGCTACAAACTCTACATTTTTAGCTTTAGCCTCTTCAAGACGCTTGCTTTCATTTGCAATTTGAATACGATAGTTTTCGATACGAGTTTCAGCCTCTGTTCTAGCTGTGGTAAGTAATTGTTCTGCCTCAGTTTTAGATTTTTCTAGTGTTTCCTGAGCTATATTTTGTGCAGAAACAAGGGCACGACGCATACCATCTTCTACGCTACGATATTCTTCTATTTTATCTACAAGCACTTTCATTTTAGATTTAAGTGCTGCATTTTCCTTTTGAAGAGTAGCAATTGTTTCTGTTATCTGTTCTACGAACTCATCTACACTTTTCATATCATAACCGCCAAAAACAGCTTTTTCAAAGCTTATGGCCTGTATTTCCTGAACGGTCAACATATAAAGTTATCCCTCCTATATTAAGACAAATGGTCGGAGAGTTTCCCCGACCTTAGCTTAAGCATTTATTAGTACAAGTTATACAGCATTAGCTGGATAAATTCAAGCAAGATAAAAGTACAGAAAAATGCCAAGTCAATCGGCATCATGCGTATACTAGGAATACGGTTAAGCAGTCCTCTTACTGGCATAATGACCGGTTCTGTAACCATATACAAAAACTCTGCAATGGACGAATTTTGCATTTGAGGAAACCAAGAGAAAATAGCTCTTGCAAACATCATAAACTGTAAAATTCTTATAAGTGTCGCTACGATATCAATTAGAAAATAAACCATGATAATTATAGATATAAGCCATTACTTTCAAGCTCGTCTAAAAGGTCGCCTAAAATATCGACATTATAAGGTGTTATAATATAAGTGCTGTTAGCGACACGTTTAATTTTTCCCTCATTTGCATAAGCCACACCGCTTAGGAAATCAACCAAGCGACGAGCGACTTCCTTATTAGTTTGCTCAAGATTTAAAACAACAGTACGCTTTTCCTTGAGATGGTCTGCAATTTCTGCTGCATTTTCGAATCTATCAGGCTTTACAAGCACAACTGCGAGCTGAGTTGTAGAGTGCATACTAACCACCTTACTATTTTGTTTTTGTGAGTCTGAAGTGCTATTATAATTAGAATTATTATAATTAACGTTTGAGTTATAAGAAAAGTTTTCTTCCTGAGCAGGCTGTGACTGCTGTGGCTGCTGATTTATATTTGGAACAGCTTGAGCAGTTTGTTGGGGTTGTTGTTGGGTGTTAGGTGCATAGTCTTCGTAATCGTCCTCCATGTCATCACCTTTAACCCAATCTAAAAATCCCTTTAAAGATGCCATTCTATTATTTCCTCCTTAACGGTATTAGATAAATCCGTTTTATTACTTAATCATATATGGACGGGCTCCGAAAATTGCTGTACCGACACGAACCATATTAGAACCGCAAGAAATTGCGTCCTCAAAATCGCCAGACATGCCCATTGATAAAAAGTCTATAGATACATTATCGTATTTTTTTTGTGATATGTCAATAAATAGTTGTCGCATTTTATCAAAATGATACAAATTTTCACCTGTAAAATGAGAAATTGGCGGAATTGCCATAAGACCCCTTATACGCAGACCATCTATATTGCACAAATTTTCGATAATTTGAGGTAATACTTCTGGATATATACCGCCTTTAGATGCTTCCTTTGCAATGTTTACTTCAAGTAAAATATCTTGAGATATCTTATTTTTCTGTGCATATTTTGCAATAACTCCAGCTAATTTTTCCGAATCAACAGACTGAATAAGGCTGACCTTTCCAACTAAAAATTTTACTTTATTAGTCTGAAGACTGCCTATAAAATGAAGTTCTGCACCATCATAAGCCTTTTGCTCATATTTTTCCACAAGCTCTTGCACCCTATTTTCGCCTGCTATTTTAATTCCAGCTTTAATAGCAGCTTTAACACATTCAGCATCATTCATTTTAGTTGCAGCAACTAAATGAATGTCCTCTGGGTTTCTACCTGCTTTTTTAGCGGCATTTTGTATACGTTCCTTGACAGCCTGTACATTTTCATAAATTAACTGCTGTTTTGTCATTTTACCACCTTCAAATCTTCTAAATCTCGTCCTTTCACAATAATCCTATCTCCAACAACAAGCCCTGTATTTTGAGTAGTTGTGCCTTGTTTTACTATGTAATAATTTCCAGTTTCGTATAAAACCTCAATCGGTTTAAATCGGCTTATTGAATCTGGTAAAATAAACACACCTTGAATACTATTTCCTTCGCTATCAGTTTGTATTCTGACTGCATTTTTAGGAACTTGTATACCTGTGTATATTTCTTTAATTACCTCAACTGATTGATAACGCATACTCAAAATCTCTGGTGTTATCTCCATACCACTGACTATTAAAAGTGCATTTTCATCGTTTTTTTGCTTGCGTATATCGTTTACAGAAACCTGTATATCACTGCTTACCTGTGCAAATCTAAGAAGTAATGAATCACCGACAGATAAATCTTCTACATTTTCCTTTGGCACAAACATAGCAAAATACCAACGAAAATCCTGAACAACTTTGCCAAGTGTATCTGATGAAGTAGTAGTTATTTTACTAGGGTCAAGATTTTCAAGCTCAGATGCAGTCATAGTATCAAGTGAAGATATGGTGAGTTTTGACTCAAAACCATCTACAACTTCAGAAAAAAATCCAGAAGCTGGTGAAGCAATAGTAATACTGCTATTTCCTATCTGCTGCTGCAAATAATTTCTTTCCGATGTTAATGACTGTGCCTGTTCGAGTAATGTTTCCTTATCAACAGAATCTATTGCTCTACGCAAACATAAATTTCTAAGCTCTGTAACACTAGATTCCATACCTGAAACCGAACTTTGTTGCATCTCAGATGATAACTCTGCTATTTTATTTGTAATCATGCTTTCAATTTTAACAGAATCACTTCCATTTGTTATCATCTGTGCAGCACTTTCCAAAAGCTCTATCTGGTCATCTAAAACACTTATCTTCTGACTATTTTCCAAAGCACTGGCATTTGTATAAACAACAGCAAGGGCAGCATTTTTTTGTACTTTTTCACCGCCCTGCACAATATGCTTTACTGTATCGCCTGTTGTACCTTGTACCATAACTTCATTTCTGAAAAACCAACCGTTTGACATAAACGAATCGTTTACTGTAACTTTTACTGCCGTTTGTGTTTCTGTTTTATTGACCATAATTTGCCATAAAACAATAGACAGCATAATAATCATAAAAAGAATAATTCCCAAACGGTGAAAATTAAATTTATTTTTTTCTTTCAAAGCAATCATCATCCATTATACATAGATGAAAAACAACTTATTTTTCATCTTTCCTTGTGTAAAATTCCACTTTATGCTGTGGAACAACAGTAGAAATTGCGTGTTTATAAATCATTTGTTGTTTGCCTTCTACCTCGAATATAACAACAAAACTGTCAAAGCCACGAACTATGCCACGCATTTGAAAGCCATTCATTAAAAATACTGTAACTGGCTGACCCTGCTGTCTTACCACATTTAAAAAAGCGTCCTGTAAATTGATTTCTGTTTTCATGATATTCCTCCGAATTTCTAAATTATGGAAATATCATAAACCATACTCATGTAAAATTTTTGTCGAACTGTGAAAAACCTCGTCAAAACTAGAATTTGAATTATAATTTATCCAGTGAATTGAGTTATCACGTTTAAGCCAAGTTATCTGACGTTTCGCATAATTTCTTGAATGTCTTTTTAAAACCTCTATACACTCATCAAGTGAGCTTTCACCATTCAAATATGGCAAAAACTCCTTGTAACCTATTGCTTGAAATGCGGTTTTGCTGACTTTTTCGCCGTTAAACACCCATTTAACCTCGTCAAGCAAACCTTCTTCTAGCATAATATCAACACGTTTATTTATTCTTTGATAAAGAATTTCTCTATCAGTTGGGCAAACGCCTATTTTTAATGCTTTATATTTAGGCTCAGGACGTTTATTTTTAGCATTCATTTCATCAATGGTCATGCCTGTTTGATAATAAACTTCGAGTGCTCGAATAACACGTTTTCTATTATTCGGGTGAAGTCTTTCAGCACTGACAGGGTCAACTTTTTCAAGTTTTTCATGAAGTGCCTCATTTCCATTCTCATTTGCAAAGTTTTCAAGCTCTGTTCGAAGTTTATGGTCGGTTTCATCACCAGAGAATGTACTACACTCTATAAGTGAATCCATATAAAGTCCTGTTCCGCCTACTACAATAGGTATTTTACCTCTTTTTAATATATCTTGAGCTACATTATCCGCCATTTCCACATAGCGAGCAACAGAAAAATCCTCATCTTTCTGGCAAATATCAAACATATGGTGAATAACCCCATCACGTTCTGAAAGACTTGGCTTTGCAGTGCCGATATCCATACCTTTATAAATTTGCATAGAGTCAGCGGAGATAATTTCTGTATTCATATACTTTGCAAGAGCAACCGAAAGAGCAGTTTTACCGCTTGCAGTTGGACCTACTATGCATATAAGCTGATTTTCTAGCATAAATTACCTCCTTTTTATTGGTTTACACGTTTAAATAGTTTATCAATTTCATATTTTGTGAGTCTAACCATAACAGGTCTGCCATGAGGGCAACAATTTACTTCATTATCATTGCTAACCTTATCAAAAAGTTTTTGCATTTCCATTTGAGTTGTTGCTTTTCCCGCTTTAATAGCCGCTTTACAAGCAACAGTGTGAATTAAATCGTCAAATTCGTCAGGAGTCGGAGTGCAATAGTTTGATAATTTTTCAGCAATCTCTGACAGTATAACCGTTATATCTGCCATATCAATATAAGCAGGTACTGCACGAACAGCAAAGCTTTTTTCACCGAAAACTGAAATATCAAAACCAAGTTTACTTAGTGTTTCCCTGTTTTCCTGTAAAACTTCAAACTCATTTATATTCATTTCAGCAATATAAGGTGTTAAAAGCTGCTGAACAGGAATTTGAGTTGTTTTTTTAAGCTCATTAAATAAAATTCTCTCATGAGCTGCATGTTTATCAAGCAAAATAAAACCGTCTTTATCCTCAGCAATTATATATGTCTTAAAAGCCTCACCAATGACCTTAGCACTAGGCTTAACTTCTTGTTTTATTTCTGGTTTTATCTCTGGTTTTGCTTTTATAACAGTTTCGGTTTTGTATTCTACTTTTGCCATATCAACGACAGGCGAGCAAACTTTAACCTCATTAACTGGAGTATCAAAATCATCATCACAATCTATTATAGGCGGTTTGATAACAGGTGATAATTTAACTTTATTTAGCTTAAAAATAGGGTTTTCTATGGGTTCTTTTTTAATTTCTTCTTGAACTTTTGGCTTTTTTGGCTCTATGACCTGTTGCATGCCTGTGATATTATCTTCTTTTGGCTTTTTATTTAGAACAGGTATATTGTCATTTTGCTCTAGTGCATTTTTACATGCTATATAAATAGCTTCAAAAACAGGTTTTTCCTCAGCGAATTTAACTTCGGTTTTGGCAGGGTGAACATTTACATCAACCAAATTAAGCGGTAAATCAATAAATAATGCACAGCTTGGATATTTGCCTGTTATAATTTGATTTTTATAAGCCTCCTCTAATGCTGCCCCCATTAGCTTGCTTTTTATATATCGACCATTTACAAAGAAATGCTGCATACTGCGGTTTGGTCTGCATAAATGAGGTTTAGTTATATAACCCCAAACGGTTATATTTCCACGCTCAAATTTGCTAATTTCTATCATATTAGAGGTGATTTCTCTACCAAAAACGCTAAAAACTGGAGTTATAAGCTTATTATCACCTGATGTGGCAAAAACCTGTTTGCCGTCACGAATCATTGAAAATGATATTTCTGGGTGAGAAAGTGCGGCATGTTCAACCACGCTTATAATATATCCCGCTTCGGTAAAATCCTTTTTTAGAAATTTCATTCGTGCAGGAGTGTTAAAAAATAAATCACGAATTATAATCGTTGTTCCATCTGGACAACCTGCTTCTTCATTTTCGGTTATTTTGCCTGCCTCTAAATGGAGATGAAGTCCAACAAGACTTTCACGTTTTTTTGTGAATAAATCTATACGAGAAACCGATGCAATCGCCGCAAGAGCTTCTCCACGAAAACCAAGTGTACCTATTTTAGATAAATCGTCCTCGGTTGATATTTTGCTTGTGGCATGACGTTTAAAAGCTACTGGTGCATCTTCTTTTGTCATGCCACAGCCATTATCCATAATTCTAAGGTATGTTATACCGCCGTTTTCTATTTCGACTTGTATTCTTGTTGCACCAGCATCAATAGCATTTTCTATAAGCTCTTTTGCAACAGATGCTGGTCGTTCAACAACCTCACCTGCCGCAATAAGATTGGCAAGATGAGGTGAAAGCTCTTTAATAATCATACTTTTACCTCTCTTAAAAGTTTTAAAGCATTTTCTTCAGCTCATAGAGTGCATTCATAGCTTCTATTGGTGTCATAGTGTCCACTGATAGAGTGCGTAAATAATCAAGAGCTTTATTATTTTCCAATGTGCCTATTGTGAGCTGTGTTTGCTCATCATCATCGACTTTACGCATTTCTATTTTAGGGCTATCGCTTTCTAAATCATTTAGTATGCTTTTAGCACGTTTAATAACACTGCTTGGCACACCTGCAAGCTTTGCTACTTCAATACCATAGCTGTCATCTGCACCGCCACGAACGATTTTTCTAAGGAAAGTTATATCATCACCACGTTTTTTTACAACGATATTATAGTTATGAATACCGTCCATTAGGTCTTCAAGTGCGGTCAGCTCATGATAATGTGTAGCAAATAAAGCTCTTGCACCAAGCTTTTTAGTATCTGCCACAAATTCAACCACAGCACGAGCGATTGACATACCATCATAAGTAGATGTGCCACGACCAATTTCATCTAGAATAAGAAGGCTGTTTTTAGTTGCATTTTTAAGTATATCCGCCACTTCACTCATCTCAACCATAAAAGTTGATTGACCACTTGCAAGGTCATCAGATGCACCAACTCTTGTGAAAACCCTATCAGCTATGCCTATATGAGCGGCACTTGCTGGAACAAACGAACCCATTTGAGCCATAATAGTTATCAGTGCAACTTGACGCATATAAGTCGATTTACCCGCCATATTAGGGCCTGTGATAACTGCAACTCTATTTTGTTTATTGTCAAGTGTTGTGTCGTTTGGCACAAAAAAGCTGTCTTTTATAACCTTTTCAACCACAGGGTGACGACCATCTTTGATATGAGTTTTACCAGAAAAATCTACTTCTGGACAAACATAATTGTTTTCATAAGCAAGCTCTGCAAGTGCACATAAAACATCAAGATTTGCAAGAGATTGTGCAGTTCTTTGTATTCTGTGTACTTCTGCTGCTATATTCTCACGAATTAAACAGAAAAGCTCATATTCTAAAGCTGTTAAACGCTCCTGAGCACCTAAAACGGTTTTCTCCATTTCCTTGAGTTCTTCTGTTATATAACGCTCACAGTTGGTTAAAGTCTGCTTTCTTATATAATCATCAGGCACAAGGCTTATATTTCCCTTTGAAACCTCAAGGTAATAACCAAATACTCTGTTATAGCCGATTTTTAAGTTTTTAATTCCTGTACGTTCACGCTCACGTTTCTCTATACCTGCAATCTGTCCCTTGCCACCACTTGCAAGGTCACGCAGCTTGTCAACTTCCTCACTGTAACCTGCACGAATAAAACCGCCATCTTTTACAGATACAGGAGGCTCATCACAAATAGCACTTTGAATAAGTGTTTTCACATCTTCTAGAGTATCAATTCGTGAGTGTAACTCTTTTAACAAAGGTGCTTTAAGGCTTTGTGTTATAGCTAAGACTGATGGAATTTGCTCAATCGCTGAACCCAAAGCACATAAATCACGGCAATTAGCCGAGCCATAAACCACACGACCAATTAAACGCTCTATATCAAAAATCTTTTTGAGCTGTTCGGATAAGCTATCTCTTGTTATTATATTATCCACAAATTCTGAAACAGCCTCTTGACGTTTTCTGATATGTATAGGGTTTAAAAGCGGTTTTTCTAGCCATTTTCTGATTAAACGAGAACCCATAGCCGTTTTGGTCTTATCCATAACCCATAAAAGTGAGCCTTTCTTTTCACCATTACGCATGGTTTCACAAAGCTCTAAATTACGTCTTGCGGTCATATCAAGCTCCATATATTGACCTTGACGGTAAACATTAAGAGTGTTTATATTTGCAAGACTTGTTTTTTGAGTTAAAGATAAAAATTTAAGCATACCGCATATGGTTTTTACTGCAAGCGGTATTTCTTCTAAACCAGAGCTTTGAAAATCCTCAATATTAAACTGATTTATAACAAGCTCTTTACTATACTCAAAATATTCATCATCAAGCTCAGAATATATACCCTCTAAACGCTTTTCAATAAAGTTTCTTAACTTTTCTGATGCATTACCACCGATTAAAACCTCTTTAGGCAAAAATCTTCCAAGCTCACTGAAAAGTTCGTTTTCTCCTTGTTCGCTTGATACTTCAGTTAAATAAACCTCACCTGTTGAAATATCGCAAAAACAAACACCCCAGCCACTTTCACCATATAAAACAGTAGCCAGATAGTTATTCTCGTTTTCATCAAGCATAGATGCCTCTATAACTGTTCCAGGGGTTATCATTCTAACTATATCACGTTTAACAATGCCTTTTGTAGCTTTTGGGTCTTCAATCTGCTCACAGATTGCAACTTTGTAGCCTTTTCTAACCAGTTTACCAACATAAGACTCATAAGCATGAAAAGGTACACCACACATAGGAGCTTTTTCTTCTTGACCGCAATCACGCCCTGTGAGTGTAAGTTCAAGCTCTCTTGATGCTAAAATAGCATCTTCAAAGAACATCTCATAAAAATCACCTAAACGATAAAAAACAATATAATCACGGCATTTATTTTTGATTTCAAAATATTGTTTCATCATCGGTGTAAGTCCAGCCATAGATGCCCTCCCTAAATGTTACTGTCTTGCAAATAAGCAACGTAAACTTGTTTTATCAATAGTTACTGTTGCAAATTCACCGATTTTAATATTATCACCATTACAGCAAACTAATAAACCGCCTTCAGTTCTAGCTGTGTATGGATATTCACTGTCTTTGCTGTTGCCATCTACAAGCACACGAAGTGTTTTTCCCATATATGCATTTTGCTTTGGAAGTACACATTCGTCCTGTGCTTTGAGAAGTCTTTCAAAACGCTTTTGCTTTTGCTCTTTTGTGGTGCTGTCTGGATATTCAGCCGCTGGTGTGCCGCTTCTCTTTGAGTATAAGAAAGTATAAAGCACATCAAAACCAATTTCCTTAACAAGCTCTAAAGTTTTCTCAAAATCCTCATCTGTTTCATCTGGGAAACCTACAATAATATCACTTGAAAGAGTGATTTCAGGCATTTTTGAGCGAGCATAAGCGATAAGCTCTTTATAATGCTCGGCTTTATAACCTCTGTTCATGCGTTTAAGCACAGTATCAGAACCAGACTGGAAAGGTAAATGCAGTTGTTTTGCGATTTTATCACATTCCGCCATAGTATCAAACAGCTTTTTAGATGCATCTTTTGGGTGACTTGTCATAAATCTAAGCTGAAAATCACCTTCAACATTATTTAAGCGTCTTAAAAGGTCAGAAAAGTCGATTTCTATGCCCAAATCCTTGCCGTATGAGTTTACATTTTGACCAAGTAATGTTATATCCTTATAACCTTGTTTTACAAGCTCACGAAGTTCATTTTCAATATCTTCTGGACTACGGCTACGCTCACGACCTCTAACATAAGGCACAATACAGTAAGTACAGAAGTTATTACAACCATACATAATAGATAGCCAAGCTCTAGCACCCTTGTTACGCTCTACTGGTAAACCCTCAGCGATTGTACCCTTAGCATCACCAGAGATATCAAAAACTTTTTTCTCATTTTTAACAACTCGGCGATACATAAGTTCTGGGAATTTCCAAAGCATATGAGTGCCAAAAAGCAAGTTTACCTGCGGATAGCTTTTTCTGATTTTATCTGGTATATGCTCTTGCTGAACCATACAGCCACAAAGACCGATTGTGATTTCTGGGCGTTCTTTTTTAAGGTGTGATAACGCACCGATATTGCCTAAGGCTCTCGACTCAGCGTGTTCACGCACTGCACAAGTGTTATATATTAAAACGTCTGCATTGTCAGTTTGTTCGGTTTTTTCATAACCCATCTCATGGAGCATACCAACAATTCTTTCGGTGTCAGCCTCATTTTGCTGACAGCCGAATGTTTGAGTATATGCCTTAGGTTTTCTGCCGTTTTGCTGTTCAAAATCACGGTTATAAGCGGCAATTCTATCAATATAAGCAAGCTGCTGCTGTACTTCCTGTTCGGAAACCGCAGTAGGTACTGTTTTGCTCATTTATTATTTTCCCTTTCTATTATCTAAACTCTACCATATCATCTGTGTAAACACAAACTCTATGGCATGCCTCATCTGTTATATCATACTGAGGTAAATATTCTCTAATAGCTTTTGTAAGATATTCAGGGCTCATATTGTTATTACCAGCACCAGTTATAACTTCACAGATAACAGTGCCATCTTTTTCTGTGATTTCTGGTGTTTTCATAAGCTCTTTCATATTAACCATTTTTTCTCCACGCTTTGAGCGTTTTAAAATCTGAATATCATCTTTTGCAAAAAGCTCTGTTACATCTTTTATAAAATCCTTTGGGATTTCGCTTTCAAAACCCCAAGTAATTCTGTATTTACTCCAAGCAATATTTGCAATTTTCATACCGCCATCACTTAAAGCATAGATTTCTTGTGCGGATAAGCCTTCTGGGAATACACTGTTTATCATTTCTACGGCATTTTCTGGAACAGTTTCGGTTAAGAAATTAAAGTCAAGAAATTCATATTCACCCGAATAACCAGTTGAGAGCGGAAGTGCAACAGATACATACGCATGTTGGTTAAATCCCTCTGTAAACCAAATAGGCATATTACAGCGAGCCATTGCTCTTTGCATAGTGTGCATTAAATCAAGATGAGAAATATATTTAGCCCTTCCAGTTTTGGAAAAACGCATACGAGCCTTAAACACAACAATGTCCTCCTTCAAGAAGTGAATTTGAGCCACAGCCTGCACATTTTTTCATACAGTCTGGTGTAATAGCGGCATCTCGTGAGCGTTCCCATTCACGTTTTAAATGCTGTTTGGTTGTACCACAGCCGATATGGTCCCAAGGGAAAACTTCATCTAGTGGACGCTGTCTTGATGCATAGAAATCTGGGTCTAAACCGCAGTCTTTGAAAGCTTGAATCCATTTATCAAAATCGAAATGCTGTTCCCAACCGTCGAATTTACAGCCACGCTGCCATGCTAAATAAATAGCCTTGCCCTGTCTACGGTCGCCACGAGCGATTACACCCTCCATAACAGAGGTTTTAGCATCATGCCAGTTATAAGTCACATTTTTGGTTTTCATAATCTTACGCATATATTCTTGCTTACCTTGTAACATAGCAAGAGTGTTTTGTGCGTCCCATTGGAAAGGAGTTTGTGGCTTTGGAACAAAACAAGATGCAGAAGCAGTGATTTTAACACCTCTTGCTCGATTGTTTGTATTCATTCGCCAACAATAAGCGACTTTCTTACAAATTTCAGAAATTCCGTCTAAATCCTCAGATGTTTCGGTAGGCAATCCCATCATAAAATAAAGTTTTACATTGTTCCAACCGCCTTGGAATGCGATTTCACAAGCACCTAAAACATCATCTTCGGTTATATTTTTGTTTATAACATCTCTTAAACGCTGAGTACCCGCTTCACAAGCAAAAGTTAAACCGCTTTTTCTAACCTTTTGCACTCTTTCCATAAGCTCGGCGGAAAAACTATCCGCTCTAAGTGATGGCAGAGAAAGGCTTATATGTCTAGGCTCGCAGTAATCTAACATACACTCGGTAAGACCAGAAAGCTCACTATAATCACTTGTAGACAATGAAGAAAGTGAAATTTCCTCATAACCAGAGGACTCAAGCACCTTTTTAGCTTGATTTAAGATGGTTTCCTTTGATTTTTTGCGAAGTGGTCTATATGTGTGACCAGCTTGACAGAAACGGCAACCTCTTGGGCAACCTCTAAACAGCTCAACCATAGCTCGGTCAAAAACAATGTCTGTTGATGGTACTACAAAGTATTCAGGATAATACATTGTGTCTAAATCCTCAACAATACGCTTTTGAACCATTTCTGGTGCATTTTCCTTAGCTGTTACCTTTTTAACAGTGCCGTCCTCGTTATATTCAACCTCATAAAGAGATGGAACATATATACCCTGTATCTGTGCTGCACGAACTAAAAACTCATGCTTTGACAAATTTTCATTTTTTGCGGTGCGGTAAAGGTTTACAAGGTCAAGCATAACCTCCTCACCATCACCAATCATAAATAAATCAACAAAATCACAAAGTGGCTCTGGGTTATAAGCACATGGGCCACCCGCTACAACCAAGTTTTTAAGCTCTTTTCTCTCCTCGGCAAGCACAGGCACACCGCCAAGGTCAAGCATATTTAAAATATTAGAGAAAGATAATTCATATTGTAGAGTAAAACCAATAATATCAAACTCAGAAAGAGCATCGCCACTTTCAAGACCGTAAAGCGGAATATTTTCCTTTCTCATATAGTCCTCAAGGTCAACCCAAGGAGCAAACACACGTTCACACCAAACGCCGTTTTGGTCGTTTAGCAGTCCATAAAGAATACGAGAACCCAAATGGCTCATACCAACCTCATAGACATCTGGGAAACAAAACGCAAATCTAACATCTACTTCATTTTTGTTCTTAGTAACAGAACCCCATTCACCGCCAACATAACGAGCGGGTTTTTGCACTTTTGGCAAAATTCGTTCTAGCTTTGCAGAAAGCATAAATTCCTCCTAATTAAAAAGTGCTGTGTAAAACTGCACAACACCTAACTGCAATCATAAAAATAAAAGACACAGTAAATTCTGTGTCTTTCATTATAACATAGTTCGCTCTAAATTTACACGAAAATTTTTCATGCATAAATGCTATGATTATTGATGATATGCACAATAAAGCTTAATCTTCTTTTGGTAAAATAATGTTTAAAAATACCGCAACAATAGTTGCAATAACAACTGGAGATTTACCAAAAATCATAATAAAGCTTTCTGGTAGCTGACCGATAGATGCAGATGCCTGAGTAACACCAACACCAAGAGCAACAGCAAGACCTACAACAGTTGTATTTCTAGCGTTTAGTTTTTGAGATGCGATAAGTTTCATACCAGTCATAGCGATAGTTGCAAAAACTGTAAGTGTAGCACCACCAAGCACACACTGTGGAATAGTGGTTAAAATAGCTGCAAATTTAGGTGAAAAACCTGCAATTAAAATAAATACACCAGTTGTTGCAAATACAGTACGGTTAATAACCTTGTTAGTGGTAACAATACCAACATTTTGAGAATATGTTGCCATTGGCAGACCACCGAAGAAAGATGCAAGGGTATTTGAAATACCATAAGTGATAATACCGCCCTTTAATTCTTCCTTAGATGGTTCTCTGTTCATACCGCCGATAGTGGTAGCAGTAAAGTCACCGATTGCTTGTACAGCATTAATTGCAAATAATAGACCAATAGCAATACAAGCTGCTGGGTCAAAAACCATACCAAAAGGCAGAACCTTTGGAGTTGCAATCATAGATGCACTTGCAACATCAGAGAAAGAAACCATTCCGAAAGCTGCTGCAACTGCATAGCCTACAACCATGCCTATTAGTATAGATGCAAGTTTAAATACACCCTTACCCTTTTGGTTAAGCACTAATACCACAACAAGTGTGATAATAGCTACAAGCCAGTTTTGCCATGAGCCATAAACTAAAGCCTCGGTAAGACCCTTTGTTTCAACTACAAGCTCATAAGTGTTAGCTGTACCACCTGCCATATAGTTAATAGCAGTTGGATAGAGTGATAAACCGATTGTAAATACTACTGTACCAGTGATAAGTGGAGGGAAAAACTTATGGATTTTATCAACCATAAAACCTACTATTGTAGCAACAATACCACCTACCGCAAGTGCACCCATAATAGCTGCAATACCGTTTTCAGTTACAGCTATCGCTTGCATACTTGGAACGTATGCAAAGCTAACACCAAAAATCACAGGTAGACCTGCACCAAATTTAATCCACTTATTGCCTATTGGGAAAAGCTGAAGTAAAGTTGTAACCGCAGCCATAACAAGAGATGACTGGATAAGCAGCACTCTTAAATCCTGTGCCATGCCAGTTACATTTGCAATCATAATAGCTGGTGTTACACAACCTACAATCATTGCAACCAGATGTTGAAGTGCTAGAGAAATTGTCATCGACCAAGGCGGTAAACCTGTCGGCTCAAATAGAGTTTTTTCACTTCCTGTTTTTAAATTCATTTTGCTTTGGCAGCTCCTCTCATTTTTCGCTTTTTTCATTCACAGTAAATGTACAGCTTTAGCTGCCACTGTGTTTAAACCAGATATAGCATAACATATTTTCGGCAAATTGCAAACTATTTTCTATATTCATCTTATTTTTTTGGTCATTTGCCCAAAAATATTATACATTTTTTGATTTTAAAAACCTTTAATTTTAGTATAATATGTGTTATCATAAAATTAAGTTGCGTTTCTTTAAGGTTATATAGTCCAGCTTATCTGCATATTATTGACCCTGTCTCTTATACACATCTGACGCTGCCGACGATCGCATAAGTGT
>ERZ1090868.698-NODE-698-length-18736-cov-8.409453_pt1 | contig 18736 bp, 29 predicted proteins | sample MGYA00478475_ERZ1090868 | MGnify/ENA primary metagenome ERZ1090868 (study PRJEB33644, sample SAMEA5815747) | chicken gut metagenome | biome: Chicken; feature: Gastrointestinal Tract; material: Caecum | place: Ireland | collected 2019-01-01 | study: A study of the...
TGACCCCGCAACGGACACCCCCGCGGGTCGCACCGCACAAAGCGGCCCGCCACCACCACCCGGCACCCCGCCGGGGCTGCATCACAACACACAAGGAGGCATTATCCATGAAAAAAATCATCATCACCTACGACGTGGAAGAAGTCGAGAACGGGCAGCGAATTGTCGGCGAAACCTGCATGACCATTCAGCTTTCCGACTTTGCCGCCCATAATCTGGACGCCCTGGGCCGCAGGAGCATTGCTTTCCGACAGATCGAAAAGGCCCTTACGACCTTGGAGGACCTCAAAGGCCGCTCTTATGTTGCCGACAGCATCAAACACATTGCACCTGTTGCCTGACCCCGCAACGGACACCCCCGCGGGTCGCACCGCACAAAGCGGCCCGCCACCAACGCCCGGCAACCCGCCGGGGCTGCATAGCAACACACAAGGAGGTCTATCTCATGATTCCCCGCGATAGTGTAGACTACTACCCCACGCCTGATAGCCTGGCTTTTGACCTGGCCTATTCGGCGCTTCCGTCCAACGAATGGGGCCGCGTTAAGCGGTATCCCGGCCCCATTTTGGAACCGTCCGCCGGATCCGGTTCTTTGGCTTTTGCCATCGAGCGGGTGTGTGACATCCACCGCAACAAATCCGGCAATTTTGTCGGCCCCTGTGGTGCAACCAACAAAAACCCGCACCTGGCACAAAAGGACCGTCCCCTGGACCTGGATGTGATCGAGATTTCTTCCGACTTCCGGGCAATCCTAAAAGACAAGGGCCTTCGCGTGGTTCACGACGATTTTCTCAGTTTCCGACCCATCAAAAAATACTGGGCAATTATCATGAATCCGCCTTTTTCACAAGGCGCCGCGCATCTGCTCAAAGCACTGGACATTCAGAAAGACGGCGGTCTGGTCCGCTGTATCCTGAACGCGGAAACCATCCGTAACCCCTGCACCAACGAACGTCGGGAACTGGTTTCCCGGCTGGAAAAGCTGGGCGCCAAGATCACCTACAAGAAAGACGCCTTTTCGGACGGCCTGCGCCGCACCAACGTGGAAGTGGCCATCGTATCGGTTGATATTCCCGAGCGCGAGCCAGTGTCCCGTATCCGTCTGGACCTCAAAAGAGAGATGACCGAGCGGCTTTCTCAAAACGCCGAACTGGCGGCGTTGGTTTCCTCCGACCCCATCACCGCCGCAATCGAGCGTTACAACGCGGCCGCCGAGGGGCTGCGCCGCCTTTACACCGAGTTTGACGGTATCAAAAGTCTGTTGGTTCCCACTGATTCCAAGGAGTTCAGCGGCGACAGTGCGGTGAAGCTGGACAAGCCCTACAACGAGGCCATCCGGGTATTGCGCCGGATGTACTGGCGTACCCTGTTCGACCTTCCCGCTATCCGTGATAACCTGACCGCCTCTATGTTCTACGAATACCAGACGCGGCTTGATGAGCTGGCGGACTACGACTTCACGCCTTATAACATTCTGACCATCCGCGAAGAGATCAGTAAAAACATTCTGAGCGGCATCGAATCTGAGATCATCAAGCTGTTTGACGACTGGACCAACTTGCACTACTCCGAGTACAGCAAGAACATCCACTATTTCAACGGCTGGTGCACAAATGAGGCGTACAAGGTCGGCAAGCGGGTTATTTTCAACTGCGACGCCTACTCCCGGTGGTCCTGTCGTTTCGACCCGGAATATACGGTGCGTGACACGCTGGAAAATATCGAGATGGTGCTTTTCCACCTGGACACCAACGGCGTGCCCTACGATTCCACCAAGCTGCGCGACACCCTCAAAGCTGCCGCCGCTGCTGGGCAGACAACCAAAATTCAGCTGCGGTACTTCACCGCGACTTTCTACAAAAAAGGCACCTGCCATATCGAATTCACCAACGAAGATGTGCTCAAATCTTTCAACCTGCTTGCCTGCCAGCGCAAGGGCTGGTTGCCTCCTACATACGGCAAAAAGCGGTATCACGATATGAGCGCCGCCGAACGCCAAGTGGTGGACGACTACGAGGGAGAGGCCAGTTATAACGACAGCATGGCCCGCGGCCTGATTCCCACCAACGCCACCCTCTTGCGGCTGCCCGCTGCCCCCTCCCAATCCTGACCCATGCACAACCATTTTCGCGATCTCACGAAAAGGACACCCGGACACTTTCTCGGGCCGCACCGGAAACAAAGCGACCCGACCCCAGCCAGATGGCACAAAACGAAAGGAGATTTCCGCATGAAAAATCTGCACGATGTTTTCAAGAAATGCCAGGTCCCTGCCGCCAGGGTCGATGATTTCCGCCGACGCTACACAAAGCCTGATCGTTTCGCTCATCGCGGCCCGGAGTACATCGCCGCTGTGCTGCAATCCGCCAACTCCGATGTGGAGCAATTCGGTTATACCATCATCAGCCGTCACGACAGCATCACCGGCGAAGTCGTGGCCTATTATCCCCATAACTGAAAGGAGGTATTGCTATGGCCGACTACACAAGATATAAAACCGAAACCCTCCAAAAGATGCTCTCTGCCGCCGAAAGAAAATACTATGCCGAAACTGTAAAATCCGATCTTGGATGGGGCGCCGGCATGAGGCTTTCCAAACTGCCTTCATTGAAGTCGTGGGAACGTGCCCGCCAAAAAGTATGTGACATCAAAGCGGAATTGTGTCGCAGAAGTGGTTCGACGAAACACAAGTAAACAGCCAGCCGGCCGAGAAAGTAGGTGCTAAATAGATCTTCCTGCCTGGAAAAATATTGCCAAATGCAGTACCCCCAACCTGTAAGAACCACTTACAAGTTGGGGGCTTTTCTTTGTCTATTCGCAAGTTGTTTTTCTCGGCTTCGCTTTTTCGATTCGTGGAAACGAAATCGCGCACCCGATAAAATATTTTATGTTTCTTGGCTGCAATATATGGCTCCGGGCCTTTTTCAATTTCTTGGTTGCCTGCACAACGGCCGCGCAGCACCCATTCATCCTGCCCGTGATCTTGGCGTTTCTTTTTACGCGCGCGCGTCGCGTGCGCGCGCGAGGAGTTCTCCTGACATCGGCACTTCTTCCAGCTGTTCCCCAAGCATTTCCAACGCCCTCCTGCGCAGCCGCAGTATATGACTTTCGCTGTACTTCATAATCCCGGCCACTTCTCTCCATTTGTGTCTGTCCCGGTAATGCATCGTCAACGCCTGGCTGTATACATCGCGCAGCACCCGCAGCGCCCTCCCGATGTCCTCCATGTCCTGACGCAGAACCTCATCCCTTACGTCCAGCTCTTGCAGGCGATCTGCTACCCCTTCTTCCGCCAGTCTTGTAGCAGTTTCTCCCACAACGTCACCAGCGCCAGGCGCTTTCGGCATTCCGTCCATTCCTGTTCCATGGATGGTGTTGTACCCGGATTCCAGCTCTTCCCGTTCTTTCCTCAAAATCCGGCGCATGGCCTTGATCTGGCCATAGTATTGCATGACGATTTCTGCATCTGCTCCACTCACTTTGACCACCTCACCAAATTCTGTTCGAGAACACCGGGCTTTCTCCCGGCTGGATGACAAGCTCCATGCTTTCGCGCAGTATTTGTTCCAGCGCAGCGCGCAGGCGCTCAAACCCGTAAAGGTCGCCATCCTTCGCCCACTCTCCGAACCACCGGTACTCTTCTTCCGCCCTATCAAGCCACCGCTGCTGTCGCAGCGTTCCATATCCCATCTCTCTCAGCGAAACCGAGCACAGTTTCCACACCGGGTCTGCATCCTGCCGTTTTCTGGCCAATTCCTCCCGGTCCCTCGCCTTTTTAATCGGCCTGATGGCCGGCAGCACAAACCGCAATTCCTTTGTTTGCTCGTCAAGCCAGGCGTCCGCCCGTTTCCTTCCAACAGCATTGATCTTATTCTCGTAGCTGGTTACAACGGTTTGCATCACCGCCCCGAACCTTTCCAAGGTTTCCTTTCCCAGCCGCAATTCTTCGTGCATTGCAATGACCATGCACCAGTATACCGCCTGCGCTACTGCTTCTCTGCGTTGCTCCGGGTCTGTCCCCGTCTTTTTTACAACTCCGCGCGCTATGTTTTTTTGGTAAAATCTCGGCACCTGTTTCATGTGCTATTCCTCCGTTATGTGCTCGGTAAACGTCCACCCTCTCGGCTCGGCTATAAGGTCAATGAAAAGGCGGCGGCGATAGATATAATCCCGCTGGGCGGCCCGCGTGAATTTGCTCTTAACCTCCACCGCCTCAATCTTCCCGTCACGGTGCTCCAACAAAAAATCCGGGGTGTAGTGTGCGGCCGGCAGTTTGATTCCGCAGAACACTCGCCGGGGCAATAGCAAAAATGTTTCCCTCGGCAGTACCTTCACGACCTCTCCGCTTTGTATTTTCGGCAGGATCACCGTCAGGTAGTAGTCCTGTTCGCTTTTCGGTGCATTCTGCGGCAAAATCCCCGTCATTTGTACCTTGGCTACCGGCTCAACCCTTTTTGCCCGGCGCCTTTCCCGGTCGGCGATCTGCTTTAAGGCTTGCTCCCGGTATCGCGGTGGCAGGTCGTCCAGTTCTAATCTCACCGACACGCATCTGCCCCCTTTTTGCCTTTCCGCTTTCCGGGCTGCCGCCGGGGGTCTGCCCAAAACTTCGCCGTAACGTGCCATGTCCCGGCTACGTCGTTATACCTGGCTTCCGCTTCCACGAACCGGTATTCCCGCTCTCCGTCCCAGCGCTTCTGTTTCCCGTACCGACTTTCCCAGAACTCGCGATCATCGATTCTCTCCCGCGCTACCTGGTCCAATTTCCGAGGGCTGTACCTTGTGTCGTTCGGCACCGGCCGTTCCGGCTTTTTTAGTCCCTGGCTCTGGCGCCACCGGCGTTTCCGCCGGGGGTACTTGGTTATGTACTGGCAGAAGGCGTCCAACGTCCCGTGTTTGAACTCGGCCCGGTCGGCTGTGATTAGGCCCAATGGCTCCTGCCACAATCCGCGCCCAGTGCTCCAGCTGTCTTTGATTTCGTCCAGACCCAACCCGCACTGCAAAATCATGTGATGATGGAACCGCACTTCTTTCACGTTTTCCGTCAGGTTTTTGTCTTGGTGTTCCGTGACACCTATCCACTTGGCCTTTGGCAGCCCCTTTTTCTTGCACCGTCGGTTGATCTTCCTCACGAAATTCGACAGGTCCCGTCCTGCTTCTTCCCAGGTTCCCGGCAGATAGCCGTCCTCGTAGGTCAGGTGCAGCACCATCGCCCCTTCTTCTCGGCTGAAATTTGTGGCCACAAGCTGGTTCAGATAACGCCGGGAGTATCGCTCGTTGCAGTTCTGCATGGCAATGCTGCTTGCCTTTTCTTTTTTGGCTCGGCGGGATGCCCTGTGTTCCGCTTCTGTCACGCGGAAAAGGTCTACCTCCATGTATTCTTTTCCGCATACGGTTTTCTGTTCTCGGATGTAGGTTTTCTGTTTCATTCGTCCCCAGCCTTTGCAGGCTCCCCCAGTGTGCTTTCAAATGTCTGGAAATATATGGTAGAAGGGCGTAAAGATAAAACCCTATACAAGCCCCCCAGCGGCCCGAAGGCCGCATGGTTTTAGACTTGTGTTCAGCTTTTCACTTTTTGCCCATGGCACGGTATACCATGTTTGCCATTTCTTCCAGGTTCCCGGCCAGCTCGTCGCTCAGTACCTGCAACGGCAGTACCATGGCCAGCAGGTCCATACCGTCTTTAAGTACATAGTAGTGTTTTCCCGACGGCATCTCCCGTCGGTAGAACTCTGTGTACCCGCCAATTTCATCCGATACCGGCGCCAGTATCGCATTGTCGATGAAGTCTATTGTGGCATCGTCGCATTCCAGTCCGTGGAGCACATAGTTTCCAGCAATCAGATCGTACCTGGATTCATCGCAAATCCGTTCTCCTTCCAGAGCATCCTCCAAACAAGGCCCGCCGTTTTTCAGAAGTTCGTCGTAGATGTCACTTTTGGTGTACATTTTCCCGGCCACCTTATCTGTGTACCCAAGCACCGCCATCAGCTCCTCCGGATTGTGGATAACCGGCAGCGTGCCAGGCAGCTTATAGAGCGCGGTGTCAGTTCCGGCGAACAGAGTACTCCCCATATGCACCAGGCGCAGGGTTCCCGTTCGTTTGCACAGTGCTGCGAGCTTCTTTAAGTCCATTTTCTTCACCGAGTCCTTTCTGCGTAAAACATATACTGCTGAATTACTCCTGCAGTTCCGCTGTATCGTTCCAGTGGGAACTTCCCGCCGTACTCCCGGTCGATGATCTTCTTCATCCAGGTGTCCACCGGGAACGCATCATGCCGACCCAGGCCAAACAGCAAAATGCAGTTGGCCACCTTGTCCCCGATTCCCCGCACGCTTTTCAGATAACGGCGGGCCTCATCGGTGGACATATCCTGCAGCTTGTCCGGCCGGAATCGTCCCAGCATTACATCCCGCGCCAGTTCGGCCAGGTACTTATCCCGGTACCCCAGTCCCAGCCCCTGCAGCGCATCCAGATCGGCCATATCCGCCGGGGTGGGGAATGTGAAATAGAAATCTTTCCCCAGGTCTTTTCCCACTTCTCCCAGCAATGACCGCCGGGGCTTCCCCAGCTTGCGGCACAGTGCATAGATGCTCGCTTTGATACGGGGGATGTTGTTGTTCTGGGAAATGATGAAAGAAACCATGGTTTCCCACAGGTCCGCTCTGAGAATCCGCAGCCCGCATCCCCGATCAGCAGCGGCGCGCAGATACTTGTCGTCGTCGGGAATGCTTTCCAGGATGTGCCTGTAATCCGTTCCGGCATCCAGGTATCGGAACCACTTGGCCAACGTGTTGCCCGCGTACCGCACCACCAGTACAGTCCCGATCTGCTTTATGTACGCCTGGTCTGCGCCATCGTGCACGATGTATCCCCCTTCACGACACGGCGTCCAGCGGAAGCATTGTCCGCTTTCTGCGATCTGGTCCAGATTGCACACATCCAGGTACATGATTGTTTCGTTCACATTATCCAGCATCGACTTTTTCCTCCGGTTGTTCCCCCAGCAGCCCCGCCCGCTTCATGCAGGCTTCTGCCAGGTCTTTGATCTCGCTGCTGTACCCGGCACTGACCTGCAGTGCACCCCAGATTTCAAACAGCGCCATTTCCGGTGTGTATTCAAACTTTGCCATTTTCTCAATCGCCTTTCAATTCAAAACCACTTTTTTCAAATTCTCCACTAAGCACCAACGCCATCGCTTCGATGATGATTGTGTTTTTGATTCTCGCCAGGTTCTCAAACGGTATGTCTTTGCTTCTGTCTTTCCTTTGCCCCGCTGTTTTCTGCATCATCATTTGGCGCAGCTCCATACAGGCATCTTTCAACGCTGGATAGTTTGCCTTTTGGCTTCCCATCTGCAAAAACGCCCACATCGTGTCAAACATATCATGTTCTACCCGGTCGGCATCCATCTGTTTCTCCGCCTTTCGGTTCAAAATCACTGCAGAAATCTTGGCCATCTCTGCATTCGCAAAATTCACTACTGTGTCTGTTTGCACATTCCTCGCACCGCCCAATCGGCGGCGCGGGACGGCTGTTCCAGTCCGCAAGAGCTTCTTTTTTTGTTTTGTGCGCACCGTTTACCACAAGACAATCCGTGCATTCTACACGGTAACCGGTTCCAAAAGCAGAAGGACGCCCCCACCCCATGTGCCGCACTTGTGTCCACTTACTTCCGCACTTTGGACAACGCAGTGCAATCCCCCGCCGCGTGCATTCTTCCTGCGCAGCCTTGTCCCCCAGCAGTGCTCTCCGTTCAAGGGCGGTCATTGTCTTTCGCCTCCGCTTTCCTCCCGTTTTCGGTAGCATTTGCACGCCTTGCGCGATTGTCCTACCACAAAGCCATACCTATATGCGCCACTCGACCTTGCTTCGCAAACGCCCCTTTGCGTTCCCGATACCCTGCGGAATCGATCGCAGCTCCCGCAACGTCCGTCAGCCGACGGCGGAAAGATTTTTACCCTCCCATCCTTGTCCGCTTCTGCAAGTTCTCTCAGCCTTTGAGGGTCATAGCATCCTACAACAATCGTGTTTTCGGTAGCTCCTTTTTCCTTTCCGTCTTTGACTTTCACAGGTCCGTCCTCCCATCTCAATAGCCCTTAAATCTTTTATCCGTTTCCTCCTCCGTTTCCGCCAAAGACGCTGCGCAGGATGCAGAGAACCGCAAACACGCCAATCGCCAAAGGCCACGAAAACGTGAATCCGAAAGCCCAGCAAACCACCCAGATCAAAAACGCCGTTGCCAAGAAGCCCAGCGCGTAAAGCAAAGCTACTCCCAGCACGGTAAAAATCACAATCCATTTCATATTACAAGTTCTCCTTTGTATTCATACGGCCACATGGTCCAACCACTGGGCCATTGTGGTTATCTCTTTTCCCTTGCACCACTCCGGCGCGTTTGCGCGGGCCAGAGCTGTGGCAAACTGCGGCGGCACCGCGTTTCCGCAGCGCGCCACCTGTTCATGTTTCGGATAGGCGTGCCCCTTGTCATCCACTTCAATTTCATAGTCAGGCGGGAAACCCTGCGCATTGTACAGTTCTCTCGGCGTAAGCATCCGCAGGCCAATATCCACAATCTGGTACTGCACGTCTTTCACTGTCACCAGCCCGAATCGGTCCCGCGTTGTTATAGTATCCAGTGGCTTGTCCACGCTGTGCGCATTTCCGTCGCCATAATACTTAATCAGAAACGCCCTTACATCAGCGAAATGCCCGGCTCCTGCCGTCACCGTGTGTAGTGGTTCCTGCACCGGCTGTCCAATGCAGTGATTATTCAGTTGCACCACCATGGCCGCCGCCAACCCGTACCGGTTGGATGTATCAACGGTCTGTAACGGCTTTCGCACATCCTGTCCGCGGCACTCACCATCGGCGCGTTCCGTGTGATACTGTATCAGTGTAGCGGCCGCTTCGGCGAATCGCGTTGCCCCTGGCATAACGGTGTCCAGCGGTTCCGCCGGGGATTGCCCAATGCTGTTCTGTTGAAACTTGGTGACAATAGGGGCGACAACGCCGAACCCATGCTTCGCTGTAATTGTGGGCAGTGGCTCTTCGGTTGCTTGCCCGCGAAAATCTGCCCCGCCGTGGTTCACTTGCACAATAAACGGTTCCGGGTTGTCCAGCACGAATTTCTGGATTCCTTTTGCGATTCTGCGCATTGTGTTTTCTGCCAACGGCTTCTTTCTCTCAAAGATAGAGGGGCAAGGCTTTGACCAGTCTATAATCTCCGCGGCCGTCCTCCATGGCTGCAGCCGTCCAGACCGCACCCCTTCGCTGTCAGGGGCACCGTGTGTGGGTTCCGGCCACACAATCGGTTTCCCATCCCTCCGGGCCAGCAAAAAGAACCGCCGGCGCGTGGTTGGCGCTCCATAATCGCAGGCCGTCAGCTCTCGCCACTCCACCGTGTACCCCAGGGCGCACAACTCGTCAACAAAGCGGCGAAATGTTTTCCCGGCGCGTCGCTTGTCCGGTACCAGCTTTTGCTCCTGGACCGGTACCCGCTCCCCTGGTTCCGCTATGCTGCCGTCCTGTTTCAATACGCGGCCGCTTTTCTTGTCCCTGGCCGCCACAAGCGGCCCCCACGTCGTGAACTCGATCACGTTCTCCATGCTGATAATGCGTGGAAACACCGTCCCTGCCCACTTGATAACCACCCAGGCCAGGCCACGGATTTTCTTGCTCACCGGTTTCCCGCCTTTCGCGCGGCTGAAATGCTTGCAGTCCGGGGAGAAGTGCGCCCATCCGACGGGGCGCCCCGCGCACGCTTCCCGCGGGTCTACGTCCCAGATGTTTGCGTTGTAATGGCGGGTGTAGGGATGGTTTTTTCTGTGCATAGCGATAGCTGCAGCATCATGGTTGATTCCAATATCTACCGGTCGTCCTACCGCCAGTTCAAAGCCCGTGCTCCATCCTCCGCCGCCGCAAAACCCGTCTACAATGATTTCATCATCAAAGGAAAGCTGCGCCCCTGGGAAGTCTGTTTTTGCGCGTTCCATGCCTCAGCCCTCTCCGCCGTAGTATGTCGCCATCATGTCGGCGTGGTGGAGCAGCATGGCCAGCGGGCATTTCTTGTAAGCGTTGGCGAGCTCTCCCGCCTTGTCTGCATCGCCGTACATTCCCATGTGCCATCGAATTGCGATCTGCTCAGAGTCGGTCAGTTTTATGTATCGCTGCGCTAAGATCACGCTTCCGGTTCCGTGTCCCATGCCCCAGGCTTCGGTGTAGTGGTATCTTCCGTTGTCATCCAGCCAATAGCATCCGGTTTTGCACAGATCATGCAAGAGGGCCGCTGTCACGGCCTCGTTCCGACTGACTCCTTCAAACGCAGGCAGGCTGCACAGATCAAGTGCGTTAAAAGCCACGTTCAGACTGTGTTGGCACAGCCCGCCGGGGTAGCTCCCATGGTACTTTGTGCTGGCAGGCGACTCAAAAAATCCGACTTCCTCCATCCATTCCATCAGTTTTTTTGCGCCTTCGCGCTTTCCAAGGTACTCGTCCCACAGCAGCTTGTACTGAGCCTTCCTGCTCATGTCCTCAAAATTCTGCTCCATCTTGTTCCTCCCGTTCTTCCTTTCCTTCTCCCGGCCGCGGTCCCTCTCTGATTATCAGCACAACCGTGGGGTCGCTATCCTCCTGCAGCATGGCGGCATTCCGCATTCCCACATCTCTCCCGCTGCACCACGCAGCAAGCAGCCCAATGGCCGCGGCCAGCATTGCAATCACAAAATAAAGAGCGTTCATGAAGCCATCCCTTTCTATTCGTCCTCTCCGAGCATATCCAGTACCAGGCGCGCGGCATCGGTCAGGTCCTTAATTTGCCCCCGTTCAATTCCTTCGTTCAGCGCACGGTACAGCTTGTTCCTGTCCAGCAGATCACGTTCTTTGGTTCCCCACACGGTGTCCGCGAGCGCTTTTGCTTCTCCCTCTGTCAGCATCAGATCGAGTTGAACGTGGCGGCATCCGAATCCGCTGTATTCTATGCTGACATTCTCGATTTTCCCCCTGAGTAGTCTTTTGGCGAGCCTGCAAAACGCCTTGAAAGCAAAGCGCCGTTCTTCCACCAGCTCCGCTTCGGTTTGCCCGTGTGCCTCACGCTCCCGCACAAGCCCTTGTTTATACCGGTCTGCCTTGTCGTGCATAGCCTGCAGCTGCGCTTCCAGTTCCTGCGCCCTTGGGCTATGCTTTCGCCGCGCCTTGCCCTTCACGGCTTCCCTGATTTTTTCGAGCACCTTTCATTCCTCCTTCGTTTTCAGCTCCGGCGCCGCGCCGGTCATGTCCGACCTCGGCAGCCGTTTACTTCTTCTCGCTGCCCGCAGGTGGATGCTGTCCGTTTTGGTTCTCGGGGCGCATCCCAGTATCTCCGCCGGGCGGCAGGGGCGCTTCCACGCCTTATTTTTTTGACGTTCCACCGTAACGGCAAGCCGTCCAAGCGTTTCCATCTCATCGCCTGGTTCCCACGCTTTATCTTCGGAACAGGGCATACTCCCTTGCAGCTGCCGCAGGCTCTGCGAAAGTTCTTCCAAACAATTTATGCTTTGTTTTAACTGCAGCGGTATCTTTCCGATTTTTTCTTCCAGCTCTGCAATCTTGTCTTTCTGTGCGCTTCTTTCTTCGGCCTTTTGTGCTTGCCTGATCGCATCCCTTATGCAGGGCATATAATCGGCGGCAAATTCCAAGTATTCGCGCACACGTTTGGCTGCATGAATGGCCCAGTCCCAGTAAGCATCATCGTATCGTTGCATTTCAGACTGCATAGTGGTTACCTCACCTGGCACTTTGCCCAGTGTGGCCGGTATCCCATCCCGTCGCTCTCTCCGCTGTCCACCCAGCTCCCGCGCACCAATTCGCCTTGCGGCGTCATGATATTTTCCGGGCCGTCATCCTCTTTTCGGTACGGTATGGAGTAGGCGTCGCAGGGCATCGCTTTCCCCTTCTTCGTTCGGATGAAGGTGATCGGCGCCCCGCATCGTTTGCAGTTTCTGACAAAAGGCTGTCCCATCGCCTTGCTTTCCTCCTTCCATCGCCGCGCTACCGCGCGGCTGTCAGCTTATCAGGCTGTCAGCTTTCAGCGCTTCTTGAAATAAGCGACGCGCCCGCCGATGCTCGTGTAGACGTAGGACCGCGGGTCGTTGAGGCTCGCGGCGAACACACCGGCACTGCCGCCGTTGTTCCAGTGGCCGCCACGACACAGGCACCGTGCAGGTTCTGTTGCGTCCACCCACAAGCGGCTTTCCTCCTCGCCGCAGAACAGGGCCAGCTCGCGCAGCGCTTCAACATCGGCATTTTCATCGGTCTTGACATCGCCCCAGCAGCAGCCGCCCCAATCACACACACGTTCGGTCGTGATAGAGATTCCTTCCGAGCGATCTTCGCGCCATCCAATCCGCACCGGTTCTCGGTTCTTTCCGAGGATGTTCTGCATCTCCTTGGTCCAGTTTTTCCGCAGCGCCATGTCGTTGCCCCGGGTTGCTTTCAGCACACCGTTGTCCAGTGTGCATCCGGGCAGCATCTCCCATACGTTTCCACAAAGATCATACACACCGTCGGGCCGATGGTTGTGTGTCCAGGTCGCAGGGCCACTTCCGGTCAGGACGCGGGTTCCGTCCCCATACGCCACCCCCTCCTCGCTGGGGTCGCCGTGCCAGTGTCCGTGGTTCGTGTTCCCGTGCGGCATCGTTCCCAGGCGCAGGCATTCGTTCGCCACAAGGCCCCATTCCTGGGCCGTCATCATGTGCCAGCCTTCTCCCTTGGAAAAGCACATCTCGGCATACTGGTCCATGTTCACGTTGGTTTTCACCATCATGTGCGGCAGGCTGTAAATTTTCCCTCCGATTTCGCCGCCTTCATAGACTCCGATGTAGATTTCGTCGTATTCCACGCCGTCGATGATAAAAGCCGGATGCGTTTTTTCGCTTCCTCCAAACAGCTCGCGGTTCGTCACTTTACGGAATCGGCGCATGATGGAGGGAATACCCGCGTTGTCGTAAATCACCACAACATCGCTTTCCACCTGGTCCTGGGCGCCGGTAGCGGCACAGCTTTTCCCCGCCTTCTTCTCGCCTTTCTCCCGGGGCTGTGCCGATTCCCCGCTCATGGCAGACAGTAAGTTCATTGCCGTTCCAGTGATAAGCTCATTGTTTCCGAAGATTTCCATTTCGATTTCGAGCCCAAGGAGCTTTTCCTGTGTAATTACCTGCAGACGTGCCATTGGTTTCCACCTTTCTTTTTTCTCGGTTTTGTTCGGATTGTGGCGGGCGCCGGGTCCGGCCCGGCTCACGGTCTTGCCTGTTGGCGGCCGCCCTCCATAAAAAAATAAAGGCGCCGGGCGTGTCACCCGGCGCCCCTACCCTCAGATCGTGGTTTCTGTAAGTTGTCGCCTGTCCTTTCTTTCGTGCGTCGCCTGTCGCGTTTGCGCCTGCGCCTGCAATCGTTGTAATTTTCCAATCCATCCCAGGATCACATTCTCCGCCAGAGTAATCCCCAGCAGCCAGGCCGCTGCAGTCAGCAGCCCGCCGGGAGCGTTCTGCGCACCGGCATCCACGGCAGCGATTGCCAGGAGCCCACCGGCGACGGCGGCCATTTTCAGCGTTTCCGTCAACGCTCGATAAAGTATTCGTTTCATTCTGCATCCATCCCTATTTCTGGTGGTGCCTCCCGGAATCGAACCGGGCGGCGACATTGTCGCCGGACCGTCAGCATCATATAAAGGCAGGCCGCCGCGGGCTGTGAAAATGAAGGTGAGAAATGCGCAAGAAAGAATTGTAGCGGTAGCAAAAGCAGGAGGGTCGATTATGGCTTGCGGCGGCCTGCCACACCCCACGGGGACACGACCTCGTGCGGACGTATCCCCCATATAAATCCCGGCCAGGTGGGCATTTAGGGGCGCCCACGCGGACGATTGTCAGGGCCGGGTTACCGCTTTGCCCGCGGCGGCTCCGCCCACTCACCCAGGGCAGACAGGGAAATATGGACGAGGTTCATACCCCCGAACGTGCGGGCATTCGCCTCATGTAGCAGGGCCGGTTTCGGGGTTTGTTTGGGACGAATCCGGCGGGCGCTTCCACCTGTCGCGCCCTGCCCTGGTGTGTACCGGCTCTACCGGTACCTTTCCGCCGTAGCGGTTTTCTTGGCGTCCAGGTTCGCCATGGAGCGAGGAAGGGGAATCGAACCCCCGTCCCCAGCTTGGAAGGCTGGTATACTAGCCGTTGTACGACCCTCGCATGGAGCCGGTTACGGGGCTCGAACCCGTAGCCCTTCGATTACAAATCGACCGCACATCCAGTTGTGCTTCACCGGCATGGTGCCCGGCACCCGCCGGGCGGTCTGTCATGTATGGGACATTTTGGTTCGGGCGGCACGCCATTTTTCATAGGCCGCCCGGTTCTTCGGGTCACTGTAAAACGCCGCCATCAGTTCCAACAGCGCGGTTGCCTGTCCTGTGCTGATGACTTTTTTTGCAGCATTTTCCACGGTCCGACCCTCCTTACGCTCCTACACAGTTTTTGTTTTCCGGTTCGGTGTCATCTTCGCTTTTCCGGTTCCGTTCATCAGATACCAGGTGCGCACCTTCGATGATATACCCGATGCGTTCCTGCGCCCGGTCCGGCAGCTTCTGCAGCTGCTCAACCATCCGCCGTGCATCCGCTTCTTTTCTGCTCATTGCTGTACTTCTCCTTTTGTTTCCTCCTTCTCTCTGCTATACTGGAATCGGTGGCCCCGTCCGGCCGCCATTTCCAATAGGAGGGAGGTGAATTTTGTGCCGTTCTATTCAGTCGATCTCACTTCACTACCGGTCGAACAGCGTATCTCCGTCTGCGAAAACATCCACCGTTATGCGTGGGAATCGTTCCCGCAGTACAATTCTTCCGGCCTTGTTGGTGTCGAGTTTCTGTGGAAGAGGAAGGAGGATGTTTTATCCCTTGGCATCATCCCGCCCGGCTGCCGCTGCACAAAGCTGGGCAACTAGTCGTCCTCTCTCAGGTTTTCGGTTGTAAACAGTGCGAACGGGAAATCCGGGTCATAGTCAAATGTGATTCGGATTTTCTTCTTTGGGTTGAGGTACGGTAGAAATTCTGGCAGCTCTTTCAGATTTTCCATCGCTTTTTCTCTCGGCCATAACCCGTAGCCGAACCCGTTTTCTTTCGGGCAGGTTTTGCCATAGTGGGCAAATACTTCCTCCCTGTCCATGCGTACCACGCCCCTTTCGCAACCGACTTGCGTTCTGTATCTTTATAGCTCAATATAAGTTGACTACTTCATACTTTCTATTGCTCGGCAGTGTATTCTCGCCACCTCATGTCGCCATTATAGTATCTTATCGCCACCTTGTCAACCCTTTTTCCTTACAAAATGTTGACTTTCGCCACTTTCCCGTTTATACTTGTTTCAGAAAGGTGGTGAGATTATATGAATGAGCGCATCAAGGAGTTACGAAAAGCCCTTGGGCTGACATTGGAAGAGTTCGGTGCCAAAATCGGCATGGGTAAGTCATCGGTCAGCAAAATCGAGAAAGGGCTGAACGGTACCACCGATCAGACCATCCGCTCCATCTGCCGCGAGTTCAAAGTCAGCGAGGATTGGCTGCGCACCGGTGAAGGGGATATGTTCGATCAGGAGCAGCCGTCCATCCTGGCCCGCTTGTCCAGCGAATATAAGTTGACCGCGCGTGAGCAGTCCGTTGTCGCGGCATTCTTGGAGCTGGATGAAGCCGACCGGGCGGCGATCATGCGGTATGTTGACAAGCTGGTCGAAAAACTCTCTCCGTCCCCCGCGGTCGGCGATTCCGCCGCCGAAGCAGTGGCGGCCGCGCGCGATTACTTGGACATGGTCGCCGATGAAAAAAACATGGAGGGCGGCTCCTCTACTTCCGCCGGGTAGTCCTTGACATCGCATCAGATCGGTTCAGAAAATCTACATAAGCAAAAGCACCAGGGTCCACCCCAGGCCCTGGTGCTTTGCTTTGTGAACTTGCTTCAAGTTACTTTTTGTGGTATATATTATATCAATGAGATAATCAATACCAGATCATGCGCAGTTTCGATGGGGCCGGAACCGCGCGTGGTTCGGCATCCAAGAAGGACAAAAGCCCCGGCCATCCGCCGGGGCTTTCTTGATTATATTCGTTTTGGAAGGAAGGTCTTTTGTATGTATACTATTCCCGATTGGGCGCGCGTTGTTCCTCTTGCTTCTGACAAAAAGGCTGCCAGCGCTTATGCGAAAGCCCTTAAATCAGATACAATGCCGTTGTCTATTGACGCTGAAAATGGAACCGGTGAGTTTGAAGGCAAGCACGGGCATTACCTTGCCAGCCTTGAAGGTTGTCCTTGTGGTGCGCGCCCCAAACCCTGCAAGCACATGTATCGCATTGCCATTGAGCTGGGGCTTATGCCTGGCCAGGCTGAAAGCGACCGTGACAAAGTTCTGTGTCGCCAGATTACGCACGAATCTAATATCACGTCCGATGATGTGCGGCGTCAAATTTCCTCGTTTGACCGGGAAACTCAACTCCTTTTGTACAGGATTGCCGAATCTTGCAAGGATTCTTCTCTCGAAGAAACCGCTACCATGTATTTGCGAACTCATGCATCTGATAGTCTTTTGCGTTCCGGATTTGTGGATGAATCCATTGGTGATTATTTAAATTGCTCTTTTAGTGTTTCCAAGGATGACATTTTGCAGTCGCTAAAAAAATCCGGCCTTGATGCTCCTTCATCCCTTTTTGGAAAGTCGTCCCGTTGGGCAAAGATTCATTCACATTTACAGTCTCTCTATGAAACCCACCCCAAAGAGATCTCAGAAACCTTTGTTGTTTTAACGGGAACTCCTTTGACAAAAGAAAAGGCTCACGTTATCACCCGGTATCTTTCCCCAATTCTCTGGCCCACAGATCAGCAGACTTTATTTGAACTGTAAGGAGATATAGTATGCCCAAAAAGACAAAGTCCGATGTTTCCTGCCGCTTGGTTGCCTATTACCGGTACAGCGGCGGCAGTGGCCAAACCGAGCAAAGCATTGAGGGCCAGCGCCGCGATTGTGAATCTTGGGCGCGGGCGCACGGGTACGTCATTGGCCATGAATATATAGACCGGCACATTTCCGGAAAGACGGACAACCGCACCCAGTTTCAACGCATGATGGATGATAGCGACAAAGGCGCATTCGATATGTTGATCTGCTGGAAAACGGACCGGCTGGCGCGCAATCGCTACGACAGCGCTATATATAAAAGCCGCCTGCGTAAGAACGGTGTCAAAATAGTATACGCCGCAGAAAGCAGCATTGATGGCCCGGAGGGCATCATCCTGGAAGGCTTGATGGAAAGCCTGGCGGAATATTATAGCGCCGAGCTATCCCAAAAGCTGCGTCGCGGGATCCGGGAAAGCGCCCTTAAATGTCATTGCCTTGGCGGCTACCACGCCCTCGGTCTGACATCGAACAAAAATCACGAATATGTGATAGACGAAAGCCAGGCCCCCACCGTGCGCTATATCTTTGAGCAGTATGCCACCGGGCGTACTGCTGCAGATATTGTCGCCGATCTCAACGCCAAAGGGGTCCGCACCGCCACCGGCGGCCCGTTCAACAAAAACTCCGTGCTGCGCATTGTGACCAATGAGCAATACATCGGTACCTATACCAGCCGCGCACATAATGTCCGGGTGGAAAACGCCATACCCGCCATCATTGACCGTGATCTTTGGGACAAGGTCCAGGCCATGGTTCGTAGGAACCGCGCTGGCCGTAGCGCGAAATCACGTTCTGCAAACTACCTGCTATCCAGCAAGCTCACCTGCCAGCTTTGCGGCGGCACCATGAAAGGGGTATCTGGCACCGGCAGGCACGGGGAAAAGCACTACTACTATGCTTGCTCGAATCACACCATCCGTAAATGTGAAAAGCGTAACGTCGAGAAATCTTTTTTGGAGGACCTGATTGTCCAGGCTACTTGTGACTATATTCTTGCCCCCGGCAAGATGGAACAGATCGCCGACCAGGTAATCGAGGTGCAAAAGGCGGACCGGCGCGCTGACAACCCCGAAAAGGATATGTTGGAGTCCGAACTGCAGGAATGCACACGCAAGCAAAAAAACATTCTTCGCGCCATCGAGGACGGCACCGGCAGTGCCCGGCTCTCCGAACGTCTGCGCGAGTTGGAAGAACAGGAAGCGTCCCTGCGTTACCGCATATCGTCTATGGAGGAGCCTGCGGCCGCGCCCATTTATACCCGCGACCAGTTGCTGTTCATGCTCTCCCAGTTTCAGCGTTCCCCCGATGAGCAGGACGATGACTACAAGCGCCGTTTGGTTGACACCTTCATCCAGGACATCCGTCTCTCCGATGATTCTGCCTTTGTGCAATTTAACATATCTGACCACACAGACGAAAAAAGCACCACGCTCGAGAGCGTGGTGCTCAGTCTGAACAATGGCGACCCCGACGGAGAAAACCTCGATGAATCAAGGCTTTCCGCCGGGTTCGACCATGTTGCACTTGGTGGAGATGGTGGGAGTCGAACCCACGCGCCTCTCTCGAGACCTAAAGCATTTCGAGTTTTGTGTCCCGAATGCCGTCTGTGCTCCCCTAGGGTCAAAACGGACCGTTTCGTCCCGCCCATTTTGCCCACACCACGCAGATTTTCGGCGCATCTGCCCATAAAACCGCGTGGGTACAAGTAAAAGTATACTACCACCCTTTGGGGCGAAAAGCAACGCCTTCCGGGAAAAATGCAAGATACCGTG
>ERZ1090868.703-NODE-703-length-18557-cov-9.998433_pt1 | contig 18557 bp, 12 predicted proteins | sample MGYA00478475_ERZ1090868 | MGnify/ENA primary metagenome ERZ1090868 (study PRJEB33644, sample SAMEA5815747) | chicken gut metagenome | biome: Chicken; feature: Gastrointestinal Tract; material: Caecum | place: Ireland | collected 2019-01-01 | study: A study of the...
GCGGTCTTGATATAGTCCATGCGCAGCACGTCGATCATTTCGGCGCGGACATAGCGGGTGATGGAGCCGATGCCCGAGATGGACATGACGATGACGGGCAGCGCCATATGCCACAGGGTATCCAGCACCAGCTCAAACCCGTTGCCGCTGAAGCCCGCCGAGCGCACGCCGCTGATGGGGAAGACAGGAATCTTGACCGAGAACATGAAGATGAAGAGCAGCGCGATGATGAAGCTGGGCAGACTGTAGCCCACAATGGTGATGACCTGCACAAACTTGTCAAAGACAGAGTTCTTGCGCACGGCGGTGGCAATGCCCAGCGGGATCGCGATGACAAAGGTCACCACCATGGACAAAGCGTTCAGGATCAGCGTGTTGACCATCGGGGTGCCGATGACGTCCACCACCTGACGCTTGTACTGGGTGGAATAGCCAAAGTCGCCGGTGAGCATATTGCCGATCCAGATCAGATACTGGATCACCAGCGGTTTGTCCAGGCCCAGTTCCTGGCGGGTGCGGTCATACAAAGCCTGGTAGGCTTCGGGTTTCATGCTGTTTCGGGACTCGCCCAGCATCATGGTGACAGGATCGCCGGGCATGGATTTGTAGATGAAAAACATCAGGATAGAAATGATAAAGAATACAAATACGATATAGACAAATCGTTTGACCAGATAACGGCCTTTGCCCATTGGGTTTTTCCCCCCGTTTCCTATTTCCTAAAAAAGCCGGCGGCCCCCCGGCAAAAGGGGAGCCGCCGGTTACTGCTTGGTTGTGCTACGGTATGCAGCGTTACGGATTATTCGGCAACCCAGGCATCCAGCAGAGCGCGCTGCCAACCCCAGATGGAGGAGTTGTACCAGCCCTGCAGCTTGGTGTTGTAGAAGTCATAATACTCGTCGGAGTACAGGGGGATGTCGGGCAGCTTCTCGTTCCAGATCTGGATATAGTTGCGCCAGGCTTCCATCCAGGCCTCGGTGTCGGCGTAGGGGATGCTCTTCATGGCGCCGGCGGCGTTGGAGAGTTCTTCGTCGGCAATCCAGTTGGAGTTGTAGCCGGCGGTCATCCACTGCGGATCAGAGGAGTAGTTGTACCACGGAGAGTTGGCCGTGGCAAAACCGGTGGCCAGGTTGTACATGTTGTAGACGGTATCGCCCGCATGGCTGATGGCATCCGTCAGGGTTGCAAAGTCCATGGTGGTGGGCTGCAGTTCCATACCGACTTCGGCCATGTTGGTGGGCAGCATGGTGGACAGCAGGTCGGAAACGGGGTTGCCGGAGGTGTTGGCCCAGGTGATGACCAGGGGCTTGAGCTCACCGTTGACATCCTTGTAGCGGGTGCCGGTGCCGGAGTACGGAGTGCCGTCGGCATTCAGGGTCCAGCCGTCCTCTTCCAGCAGCTGCTTGGCGGTGTCCAGGTTCATCTCGTAGTGGTTCAGGTTCTGGGCGATCCAGTCCACGTTCTCGGTGTACTCGGGCTGGGCCAGGCCGTAGGCAGCGTCCACCACGGCGGCGTAACCGCCGGAGTACTGACGGGCAAACTCGTTACGATCCAGGCAGTAAGCGATGGCCTGGCGCACGTTCTGGCTGTCGGTGGGGAACTGGCTGCAGTCGAACTGGACCTTGCCGTAACCGTTGCGGTAGTAGGTGGTGTCGGCAGCGAGGCCCTCTTCCACCAGGTCCAGACCGGCGTTGATGGTGTCGGCGCCGGAGCATTCGTACAGCAGATCCACGGTGCCGGCTTCCAGCTCATTCATCATGGTGTCGCTGGAGACGGTGCGAACCACCACGGTCTCGATGACCGGCTTCACACCGCGGTAGTCGCCGTGGTACAGGGGGTTGACCTTCAGGGTCGCCTGCTGGCTGGCCTCGTCGAAGCCGGCGAACAGGTAGGGACCGCAGGTGACCTGCGGGTTGTAGCGGTAGCCGGTGTCGATGTTGTTGATGGTCTCTTTCAGCAGATCGGTGGTGAAGTCACCGGTGATGGTAGCGCCGTTGTCGGTCTCCTCAATGTCGCAGCCCGGGGCGATGACGGCCATGGGGCGGGGACGGACGGCCGCGTAGGAGATATCCCAGTGGTAGGGCAGCTCCTCGGCCTTGATGGTCACGGAGAAGGTCATGTCATCGATGAGGTTGACACCGGTGAAGGTGTCGGCGGTGCCGTCATGCCACTCGTCGTAGCCGACAAAATAGGTGTAGGTGTTGCCGGGGTATCCGTCCACACCGGTCATCTCATCGCTGCACTCAGCCAGCAGAGCGAAGACGTAATCCTTGGCGGTGATGGCAGAGCCGTCGCTCCAGACCAGGCCGTCCTGGATCTTCATGGTGTAGGTCTTGGTGCCGTCCTCGTTGTCGGTCTCCTCGTGGGAAGCCAGAACGGTGTCGTCGTAAGCGAACTCGCCTTCCTTGGTGTAGGTGACGGTGTCGCAGCCATGGATCAGGTCATACATCATGTAGTTCGTGGCGTTGTTGTTGAAGGAGGTGTCGTAGAACTCATTGACGACCTGGGTGATGGTGCCGATGACCACCTGACCGGTGGGCTCGGTGGGCCGGGTGCTGGCCGGCTCCGCAGCGGTTTCGGCGCTGCTGGTGGCGGTGCTTTCCGTCGGGTTGTTGGTGACGGCGTCCTGGCTGCCGCCGCAGGCTGCCAGAGAAACGGTCATGGCACCCGCGACCAGCAAGGACAAAAGTCTCTTGTTTTTCATGTGTACATTCCTTTCCTGTCCCGAAAACAATACATTTCTACACCGCGAACAACACACAGGCGAACTTCACTCGTCTGCCGCCGTCACGGCAGAAATTGTTTATATTTTAGCAAATACGTTGTGAAAAAGCAACCAAAAGTGTCGAAAAAGTGTCAGAAACGTGAAAACCTACAGAAAATCGCCGGTTTTTTTGGCGCTCATGGGGCATATTTGGGACAAGCAACGTCCCGGGGCGCGGTTTTAGCCCGGCAGACGATTGTCTGTCTCAGCCGTTCAGCAGCGCTTCCATCTCGTCCAGCAGCTGGCCGAAGTAGTCCAGCGCCGCGTCGATGGGCGCCGGGGTGGACAGGTCCACCCCCGCCCCCTGCAGCAGGCTGACCGGGTCGGTGGAGCAGCCGCCGCTGAGGAAGTGCAGGTAGTCCTGCACGGCGGGCTCGCCCTCCCGCAGGATGCGCTGGGACAGCGCCACCGCGCAGGCAAAGCCGGTGGCATACTGGTAGACGTAGAAGTTGTAGTAGAAGTGGGGAATCCGCGCCCACTCCAGGGCGATGTCGGGGTCGGCCACAATCTCGTCGCCGTAGTAGCTGCGGTTGAGCTCGGCGTACTTTGCGCACAAAGCCTCGGCGGTCAGGGCCTGGCCCTGGCGGGTCTGCTCGCTGCACCACAGCTCAAACTCGGCAAACATGGTCTGCCGGTAGAGGGTGGCGCGGAACTGCTCCAGGAAATGGTTGATCAGGTAGGCGCGCTGGCGGGGCTCGGTGGTTTTGCCCAGCAGGTAGCGGATGAGCAGCGCCTCGTTGCAGGTGGAGGCCACCTCGGCCACAAAGATCTTGTAGTCGGCGTAGGACGGGCTCTGCTCCCGGTTGGACAGGTAGGAGTGCAGCGCGTGGCCCATCTCATGCACCAGGGTGAAGGCGTCGCCCAGCGTGTCGGTGTAGTTGAGCAGCACAAAGGGATGCACGGCGTAGACACCGGCGGAGTAGGCTCCCGAGCGCTTGCCCTGGTTTTCGTAGACGTCGATCCAGCGGTGGGTGAAGCCCTCCTCCAGGATGGAGAGGTACTCCTTGCCCAGGGGTGCCAGCGCCTGGCGGGCCAGCTCCTTGGCCTGCTCAAAGGTCACCTGCTGGTCGGCGTCGGCCACCATGGGGGCGTACAGGTCGTAATAGTGCAGCTCGTCCAGACCCATGAGCTTTTTGCGCAGGGCCACATAGCGGTGCATGGTGGGCAGATGGTTGTGCACCGTCTGGATGAGGTTGTGGTAGATTTCTACCGGCACCTCGGTGTCGTCCAGCGCCGCATGCAGCGCCGACGGATAGTGCCGGGCGTCGGCAAAGAACTGCAGCTGCTTCATCTGGGCGCCCAGCAGCGAGGCGCAGGTGTTTTTGACCTTGTCGAACCCGGCGTACAGGTTGTGGAAGGCCGAGGCCCGCAGTGTACGGTCGGACGATTCCATCAGGGCGATGTAGCTGCCGTGGCTCAGGGCATGGGCTTCGCCCTTTTCGTCCACGGCATCGGCAAAGGTCAGGTCGGCGTTGTTCAAAAGGGCAAAGGTGTTGCCCGGGGCCTGGCCCATGCTGCCGGCGGCGGCCAGCAGGGCCTCCCCTTCCGCCGAGAGGGTGTGTTCCTTCTTGTGCAGGATGCGGTCCAGCAGCAGGCGGTAGGCTTCCAGGGCAGGCTCTTCCTTATAAAAAGAGTCGAGTTTTTCTGCAGGGATTGCCAGAATTTCCGGCGTCTGGAAGGCCTGGGCCTGGCTCCAGGCCACAATGCAGTTGTCGGCCTGGGCGCTCATCTGCTGGTAGACGGGGTTGCGGGTGTCCTCGTCGGTTCTGCGGTAGGCGTAGGAGATCAGCCGGTCGCCGTCCACCATGCTCTGGTCCTGCAGCTGCAGGAAGCCCAGCAGGCTGGCGGCGCTGTCCCCCAGGTGCCCGGCATAACCGGCCATCCGCTCCAGCAGGGCCAGGAAGTCTTTCCGGGCGGCCTGCCAGGCCTCGTCGGTGGGGTAAAGATCGGTGATCTGCCAGGTGGTTTCCGGCGCCAGCTGGCTGCGCTCCGGGATCTGTTTTGCCATAGTGGGTTCCTCTTTTCTGGGATGATGCGGCGGCCACCGGCAGGGCGTCCGCCGTCAGGGTGTGCGCAGTCAGCGCACAACAGTGTTCCCAGTATAGCACAGTCGGAGAGAATTGTCACGGTTTTTTCGTAAAAAACGTAAAAAAAACGGGCACAGCCCGGGGCTGTGTCCCTCACAGGTGGGCAGTGGGCCGCAGAAGCCGTCCGGGACCGGTCGTTCTTTGCCCCTGCCATGCCGTTTTTTTGGGATTTGCGCGGCTTTTGGTTGACATTTCCATAAGGAAGGTTTTTAATAGAAGATATACTTTAGGAGGATTTTGCCTCTTTTGGGGGAGGTCAACCATGCCACACCGCAAATTCAACCAGATTTATGCGGAGCTGAAAGAACGGATCGAGTCGGGAGTCTATACGGTCGGTCAGATGCTTCCCTCCGAAAACACACTGATCAAGGAGTTCGACTGTTCCCGGAACACGGTGCGCCGGGCCGTTGGCTGCCTGGTGCGGGATGGGTATGTCCAGACCTCCCAGGGACGGGGCATCTGCAACATCTATCAGCCGCTGGAGCCCTCCTCCTACGCCATCGACACCATCGAGTCCTTTGCCGAGGCATCCCGACGCACGGGGCAGCACGGGACGTCCCGGGTGATCCAGTTTGAAACCTGCACCACCGACGAGGCCCTGGCCCGGATGACCGGGTTCCCGGTGGGCACCGCCCTGTTCCACCAGATCTGCATCCACAACATCGACGGCATTCCCCGCATCCTGAACCACAACTATTTCCGGCAGGACTGCATGCCCAACCTGAACGCCGAGATCGCCTCCGGGTCGATCTACCATTATCTGGAGGACGAGCTGGGCATGTCCATCGTGACCAGCAAGCGGATCTTCACGGTGGAACACGCCACCGAGGAGGACCGGGCGCTGCTGCAGCTGGACGGCTACGACTGCCTGGCTGTGGTGCGCAGCCAGACCTACAACAGCGAGGGCGTCATGTTTGAGTGCACCCAGTCCCGCCATTATCCGGGGATCTTCCGCTTCCAGAGCAACGCCGTGCGCCAGCACGTTACAGCCACACCCCGCAAGGCCCCTGCGACTACAACTTCCCGATAACCGCAAAACGCGGTCGGCAAATGCCGACCGCGTTATTTTTTGCGTTATTCTTCAGCGCAGCAGTTCTTCCAGCACCCGGCCGTCCGTGCCTGCCAGCGCGCCGCCCAGGATCCGGGCATAGGTGGGCGCCTCGTCCACCAGACGGGCCTGTTCCAGCAGGGCCCCGGGACGGATGTCCGGCCCGTTGGCCAGCAGAATGGGCTGGGGCCCGAAGGTGGGCAGATAGCCGTGGTCACCCCGGCCGCAGTGGTAGTCCGGCTGGTCCGCCGGGCGCGCCGCGGGACCGGTGCACCAGTCCCCGAAGGAGGTGTAGCCGTCGGTTTCCACTACGAAGGAGAAGTCCCCGCCCAGGTGCTCTTCCCGGCAGGCTTCCTCGGTGGTGTACAGCCGGGAGAAGCCGTACAGCCCGGTTTGCTGCAGCTGCTGCAGCAGGGCGTACACCCGGTCATGGAGGGCTTTGTCCGCCGGGTCCCGCAGGTAGATCAGGGCGGACATGCCGTTGGTCATGCACCAGGCGTCCCAGCTTTCCACCTTGCCGTCCCCGTCCAGGCGGATCAGCCCGGCCCGGGCCAGTTCCACATTCAGGCTCACAAAGCGGGTGAAGTTGCGCTGCCCGTGGTCGCTGACCAGGAAGATGTTGGTCTCCTCCAATACGCCGGCTTCCTCCATGGCGTCGGCCAGGGCGTTGAGCCAGTCGTCCAGCTCCTCCACCGCTTTGGTGATATGGGGTCCGAAGATGCCCTGGGTGTGACGCACCGCGTCGATGTTGGCGGGGTGCAGCAGCATCAGGTCGGGCCGGAACTGCCGCAGGATATCGCAGGCACAGCGGATGCCGAAGAGGTCCCGCTCGGGATGTTTTTGCTGGCAGTGCTCATAGATGGCCTTGTGCCGCTCCACGATCTGCAGCACTTCCGGCGTGGTGCCGGTGCGCCGGAAGGCCTTTTCCAGGGTATCGCCGGGGCCGTAGGGCCAGTTGTCGGCCAGCAGGTAGTCAATGTCCGGGTTGCTGCCCGTCACCGGCCAGAAAACCGCCGCGGTGGTGCGGCCCGCCTGCTTGGCGGCCCTGAAGACCGTATCGCACCGGATGGGGCCGTATTCCCAGTGCCAGGGAGCCGGCACCGTGCCGGGGGTCAGCAGCGTGTTGGAGGCAATGCCGTGGTGTTCCGGGTACATGCCGGTCATCATGGTCACATGGGCGGGCAGGGTCAGCGACGGATAGATGGACCGCACCTGCCGCACCTGGGCGCCGCCGGCAAACAGCCGCCGGTAGGAGGAAGTCTGCCGGTACTGGACCAGGTCCTCCCCCACCATGGCGTCCGAAGAAATGACAAGAACTTTGCTCATGCCTGTGCTCCTTTCCGGTACAGAACCAGTGCTTCATAGGGCCGCAGGGCGATGCTCTGCCCCGTGGGGGCGGCAGCCGGGTAGTTGCCCAGCAGCACCTGGAAGCCGTCCAGCGTGCGGTCGGCCTGCCAGGTGTAGTCCTCGCCGTAGAAGTTGCAGACCACCAGCAGCGTTTCCCCGGGCAGGGTGCGGGCGTAGGCAAAGACGCCGTCGTCCTCCGCCGTGACCGGCTGGAAATCGCCGTCGGACACCACATCATACTGCTTGCGCAGTGCAATGAGGCGCTGGTAATAGTGGAAGACCGAATCCTCGTCGGCCAGTTCGGCCCGGGCGTTGATGGTCTTGCAGTTGGGGTTGACGCCGATCCAGGGGGTGCCGTCGGTAAAGCCGGCCTTGGGGGTGTCGTCCCACTGCATGGGGGTGCGGGCGTTGTCCCGGGAGTGTTTGGCCAGAATGCGCAGCGCGTCGTCGGGGCTCAGGCCCCGGCGGGTCAGTATGCGGTAGTTGTTGAGGCTTTCCACATCCCGGTAGTCGGAAAGCGTGGGGAAATCCCCGTTGGTCATACCCAGTTCCTCGCCCTGGTACAGGAAGGGGGTGCCCCGCAGCAGCTGGTACAGGGTGCCCAGCATCTTGGCGGACTGCTTCCAGTACACCCCTTCCGAACCAAAGCGGGAGACGATACGCGGCTGGTCGTGGTTGTTCAGGAAGAGGGCGTTCCAGGCGCCATGCTCGGCCATGCGGCTCTGCCAGGTAAAGACCACCTGCTTGAAGGCGGGGAAATCCACCGGAGCCAGCACCCATTTCTGGTCGCCGGCAAAGTCGGCTCGCATGTGGTGGAAGCTGAACACCATGCTCAGCTCCTTTTCCTGGGGGTTGGCGTAGCGGTAGCAGCTTTCCAGCCGGGTGGCGGCCATCTCCCCCACCGTGACGATCGCAGGGTCCCGGCCGAAGGAGTTGGCGTTGAGCTCCTTCAGGAACTCATGGATGCGGGGGCCGTCGGTGAACAGCCGGGTGCCGTCGCCGTCAGGGTCGTCCCGGTAGGCGCCCTTGCTGACCTGGTTGATCACGTCAAAGCGGAAGCCCTTGACGCCCTTGTCCATCCAGAACCGGATGACCTTTTGCAGCTCCTGCCGCACCGCCGGGTTTTCCCAGTTGAGGTCGGGCTGCTGCACGGCATACAGGTGCAGGTAGTATTCGTCCTGTTGGGGCAGGTATTCCCACGCGCTGCCGCCGAACCGGCTTTGCCAGTTGGTGGGAGGCGTGTGGTCGGGCCCGCCCTTGCGGAAGATGTAAAAATCCCGGTAGTAGGGGTCGCCGGCCAGCGCCTTTTGGAACCAGACATGCTGGTCGGAGGTGTGGTTGAACACCATGTCCAGCATCAGGCCGATGCCGCGGCGGTCGGCCTCCCGGACCAGGGTATCAAAATCCTCCATGGTGCCGTAGCGGGGGTCCACCGCGTAGTAGTCCGCCACATCGTAGCCGTTGTCCACCTGAGGCGATACAAAGAAGGGGCACAGCCACAGCATATTGACCCCCAGGGTCTGCAGATAGTCCAGTTTGGAGGTAATGCCGTTCAAATCACCAAAGCCGTTGCCGCTGGTATCGCAAAAGGATTTGGGGTAGATTTCATAAATCACGCTTTTCTTGTAGTCCATGGGTGTACGCCTCTCGTCAAAAAATAAGAGGGGGACGGCCTTTTCAGGCCGCCCCCCTTTCTGCCGCGTTGGCGGCGACTGTGCAATCAGGCACCTGCCGTTTCTGCCTTTTGTGCATATTCTGCGATCTGTGCCGCATACTTGTCCAGCGTGGTCTTCACGTCCGCGCCGTTGATGCAGATTTCCTTGGCGGCGTCATTGATGGCCTGCTGCGCCTCGGACCAGTAGGAGACACGGGGCAGGGGCTGTGCGGCCTCCATGGCCTTCTGGGTGGCTTCCAGGAAAGGCTTCTGCCATTCCTCGGCATCGCCGTAGACGTCGCTGCGGAAGGACATCCAGCCGTTTTCTTTCATCAGCAGGGTCTGGACTTCCTTGCTTTCCATGTACTGGATGAAGTTCAGGGCCATTTCCTTGTTCTTGGAGCCCACGGGGATGCCCAGCATCTCGCCGCCCAGCGTCTTGACGAAGCCGTCCGGGCCGGAGAAGCCTTCGGTGGCGGAGATGGTGGTCTTGCCGCCGTCCTTCACCAGGATGTTGGCGCCGAACGGCCAGTTGGGTGCGTAGTAGACTTCATCGGTGGCCAGGTAGGTGTTGGTGGTGCTGAAGGTGGCGGTGGTGGTGTCCTCGGACAGTTCCGGCCACAGCTTCTGCAGGAAGGTGAAGGCCTCGACGCAGCCTTCGTCATTGAGCACCAGCGGGTCGCCGCCGGCGCTGCGGATGAATTCCACCAGTTCGATGGCGTCGCCGCTCATCGAGAGCTTCAGGCAGATACGGCCGATGCCCTCCTGGTCCTTGATGGTCTTGGCGGCGTTGTACAGCTCATCCCAGTTGGTGGGCGGGGTCAGACCGTACTTTTCGAACATTTCGGTGTTGTAGTAGTTGATTTCGGCGTTGGGACGGTAGGGCATGAAGTAGGTCTTGCCGTCAAAGACACCGGCTTCCGCCATGGTGCCCATCGTCTCGGCGGGAATGATGTCGGTATAGTCCGACAGATCCTCCACCAGGCCGCCGTAGACCAGCGCGCTCAGGTTGTTGGCGTCCTGGGCAATGACGTCGATCTGCATCTCGCCGGCCTCGTTCATGGCCTGCAGCTGCTTGATGACGTCGGTGGCCTCGATCTGGTCGGCCTGGACCTTCACGCCGTACTGCTCCTCGAAGCCGGGAATGACTTCGTTGCGCATGACTTCCCATTCTTCTTCGCCCAGGGCCATGGTCACATGCAGGGTACCGCCCTCGGTGGAAGTTTCGGAGGCAGCGCCCTCCTCACTGGTGGCCGCCGGGGCGGTGCTCTCCGTTCCCTCGGCGGAGGACGCCGCGGTGCCGCCGCCGCAACCGGACAGGGCCAGGCTGGCACTCAACACGGCTGCCGTGGTGAGCGCTACGGTTTTGTGCATCATTTTTTTCACAGTAAATCTCTCCTTTTCTTATATTGTGGGTAAATTACCCGGGGGTTGAAGTGAGTAACCGCAGGCGGCGGGAGGACTGATTGCGTGCTTGCGGTGCAGGCTGCGCCTAAAATTCCTCCCTGCTTCCGCCGCAGGCGGCCTTTTCCACAAGGAACTCTCTTGCGGTGCCCGGCTCGTGCTTCGCGGTTCGCAACCCGCTCGCACTCTCCGACCGCTGCGCCTAAAATTCCTCCCTGCTTCCGCCGCAGGCGGCCTTTTCCACAAGGAACTCTCTTGCGGTGCCCGGCTCGTGCTTCGCGGTTCGCAACCCGCTCGCACTCTCCGACCGCTGCGCCTAAAATTCCTCCCTGCTTCCGCCGCAGGCGGCGGGAGGAATTTTAGCCCTTAATGGCGCCGCTCAGATAGCCGGACTTGAGATACCGCTGCAGAATGAAGGTTACAATGATGACCGGGATAGCCAGGATGGTGGCGTAGGCCGCCGTCTGGAACATGCCGCCGCGCTCGATGTAGTAGTAGACCATCAGCGGCAGCGTCTTGGTGGACAGGGACAGATACAGCGCGTAGGTGAACTCATTCCAGCAGTTGAGCCATACATACATGCCGGCCACCGCAATGCCCTGCCCCGCCACCGGGAAGATGACCCGCATCAGCGCCTGCATCCGGGTGGCACCGTCGATGTAGGCGGCTTCGTCCAGGTCCCGCGGAATGCCCGAGAAGGTGGATACCAGGATCCACGCCATGAAGGGCAGCTGACCGATCAGGTCCGCCAGAATCAGGCCCAGGCTGGTGTCCATCAGGTTCCACTTGAGGAAGTTCACCGAGATGGGCAGCGCAATGCCGATGGTGGGGAACATCTTGGTAAAGAACAGCACCATGACGAAGCTCAGCTTGACCTTGCGGCTCAGCCGGGAGATGGCGTAGGCCGCCGGCGAGACGATGAGGATGGCCACCACCGTGGTGGCCGTGGCCACCGTAAAACTCTTGAGCAGCGGGGCCAGCACGTTGCCGCTGGTCAGCACGTCGGCCCAGTGTTCCAGCGTAATGGCGTGGGGCAGCAGCGTGGGATGCTGGGTCATGACTTCCTCGGTGGTGCCGAAGGAGACTTTTACGACGATGTAGATGGGGATGATCATATAGGCGCAGAGGATGGCCAGAATCACCCCGAACCCGATTTTGCGCAGGGTGCGCTTGGTATCAGTCTTCAACGCCAAAACCCTCCCCTCTGTCGATCACTTTGAGGTAGAACAGCGCAAACACCAGAATGATGACCAGCAAAATCGTGGAAGCCGCGCCGGAAGCGTTCACATTGCCGTTGGAGTATTCCTCGTAGGCGTAGGTGGCCAGGTAGGGAATCTGTTGCCCCACCAAGACCTGGGGCAGCTCAAAGATGCGGAAGGCATCCACCGCCCGGAACAGCACCGACATGGTGATGGAGGGCTTGAGCAGCGGCAGCGTGATGTGCCGGAAGGCCTGCCAGCGGCTGGCACCGTCAATCTCGCCGGCATCGTACAGTTCCTGGGGGATGGATTCCAACCCGGCCAGCAGCAGCAACACCATGGTGGGCAGCACCTTCCAGGTGTCGGCTACCACCACCACCAGCACGCCCAGCACCCCGCCGCGGGTCCACTGTACCGGCGTCTGGATCAGGCCCAGACGGAACAGCACCTCGTTGAGGTACCCCGATGTGCTGAAGATGTAAATGGCAATGACACCGGAAACCAGCGTGGGAATGCCCATGGGCATCAGCACCAGGGAGCGGATGAGCCCTTTGCCCCGGAACTGCCGCTTGAGGATGCTGGCAATGCCCAGTCCCAGAATCAGCTGGAACACCAGGCTGATCAGCGCGGTGGCCACCGTGTTCAGAATGGACTGGGTGAAATTGGGCCGCCCGAACAGGTAGGTATAGTTGGACAGCGACAACGCCCCGGTGTATTCATCCGTGAAGCCCATCAGAATGGATTGAAAAATCGGGACGATGGTAAACCCCAGGATGTACAAGCTCATTGGCAGAACCAGCAAGATTTCGAACCCGTGTCGTTTCAGGATTCTTTTTGCGTTTTCCACCAAAACTTCCCCCTTTCCAGAAATGTTTTGTGAAGAATCAACTTGTTTAATCAAGTTGCTAACAGCATAATCCTCTTGTTCAAACATGTCAAGAGATTTCCCTCATTTTGTTCCTTCTTCCGCCGGTTTTCTACGCAATCCATAAAAAAGTGTCCCGATATTTGGTGGATTTATCAGGTCCCGGCGCAAAAACGGACACAGCCGTAGCTGTGTCCGTTTTGTACATGGCAGTGGGCCGCAGAAGCGGCCGCTCCCCTGCTTACTGGGTATAGTATTGGGCCTGGGCCTGCCACAGTTTGTGGTAGAGGCCCGTTTTGTCGGCCACCAGCACGTCGTGGCTGCCGGTCTGGACGATGGCGCCGCCGTCAAACACCGCGATGGCGTCGCAGAACTTGCAGCTGGACAGCCGGTGGCTGATGTAGATGGCGGTCTTGTCGCCGGCGATGGCGTCAAAACTGGCGTAGACCTCCGCCTCGGCGATGGGGTCCAGGGCCGCGGTGGGTTCGTCCAGCACCAGGAAGGGCGCGTCCTTGTAGAGCGCCCGGGCGATGGCGATTTTCTGGGCCTCGCCGCCCGAGATTTCCACCCCTTCCTTGTCCAGGTCCTTGTAGAGGTAGGTGTCCAGGCCCTTGGGCATGGCGTCCAGCCGGTCCCCGAAGCCCGCGTCCCGCAGGCAGCGTTCGGCCCGGGCGCGGTCGTAGTCGGCGGCACCGGCCACGTTCTCGCCCAAAGGCAGCGCCAGCAGCTTGAAGTCCTGGAACACCACCGAGAAGATGGCAAGGTATTCCTCGTAGCGGTATTTGCGGATGTCGATGCCGTTCAACAAGATTTCCCCCTCGGTGGGGTCGTAGAGGCGGCAGAGCAGCTTGATGAAGGTGGTTTTTCCGCTGCCGTTGGGTCCCACCACCGCCAGCCGGCTGCCGATGCGGAACTTGATGTTCAGATGGCGCAGGGCCCAGCGGTCGCTGCCGGGGTAGCGGAAGGAGACGTCCCGGAATTCCACCTGGTAGTTGCGGTCGGCCCGCTTTTCGGTGGTCAGGCTGCCCTGGTACATGGGGTTGGGCAGGTCGAGGAACCGGAAGGTGGTATCCAGGAAGTTGCCGTTGACCCGCACCTTACTCAGCGTCTGCAGCAGCAGGGAGATGCCGCCGAAGAGCTGGGTGGCGCTGCCCACATACCGGGCGACCAGGCCCACATCAAAGGCACCGCCCCAGGATTTGAGGCAGACAAAGAGGTAGACCGCACAGGTCATGACCGCCGTGAGGGACTGGCAGAGCCCGAACAGCAACCCGACCCGGCCCTTGGATAGCTTGGAAACGGAGGAACCGGGGAAGAACGGCAAGGAGGCAGGGTCAGACAGCAGCGGCGTACCGACGTTTTTCAGCTGCTGATAGATGCGCAGATCACCGGCCCGCTTGCGGTCACCCACCAGCCGAAAGCCGTAAAAGCCGAAGATCCGGTTGCCGAAGGTGAAGGTTTCCGCCTCTTTGGTGAGCATGAGCGTCGCCTTGCCGTCGCAAAGGGAGGAGAGCACCACCACCAGCACCATGGCTGTCAGTACCGCCACCAGCGCCAGCGGGCTGTTCAGAAAGGACAGCGGGCTGTCCGCCGGCAGGTCGGTCAAAAACAGCGGCAGCGTAAAGCCGATGCCGCCCAGCACCTGCACGGCGCCCTTGCAGAAATACGGAAAAAGCTGCAGCGTCTGGTACAGGCCGTAGCCGCCCCAGTTGTCGTTTTGGCCGATCTGGGAATAGAGATCCTGCACCTCCTGGCAGTCCATCTGGGCGTAGTCCAGGGTCAGCATCTTGTCGGCCAGCGGTCTGAACCGCACGGCCGACAGCCGGGAGCGCTCGTATTCCTGCCAGCGGTTCAGGGCGCCGTTTGCCAGCGCCAGCAGCGCGGTGACCCCCACCGTCAGCGCCGCCCAGAAGGCCAGCCGCCGGGCGTCGCGGCCGCCGGCCAGCTCGCTGATGATCTGTGCCGACAGCCAGATGGTCAGATAGGGCGCCAGGCCCCCGCCGGCGGAGCTGAGCAGGGTGGAGGCAAAAAAGCCGGGGCTTTGCCGGTACCACATCCCCCAGGCACGCAGGTTCTGCTTCCAGTAATGGGCAAAGGTCTGTCCGGCCTTATCCGATGTCTGTGCCATCTTCCCTGCCCCCTTCCTTGTAATATTTGCTTTGCACCGCAAACAGCCGGGCATAGCCGCCGCCCGCCGCCTGCAGGCTCTCGTGGGTGCCCTGCTCCGCGATGCGGCCTTCGGCCACAAAGATGATGCGGTCGCAGAACCGGGTGGAGGCCAGCCGGTGGCTGATGAAGAGCGCCGTGCGCCCCGCCGTCATCCGGTTGTATTTCTGGTAGATATCGTCCTCGGCCAAAGGGTCCAGAGCCGCGGTGGGTTCGTCCAGGGCAAGAATCGGCCCGTTTTTGTACAGGGCCCGGGCCAGCATCAGCCGCTGGGTCTGCCCGCCGGACAGCTCCACCCCGTCCTCGAACACCTGGCGGCCCAGCTTGGTGTCCAGTCCCTGGGGCAGCGCCCGGATCGTTTCAGTCAGGCCGGCCTTGTCCAGGCAGTCCCACACCCGGTCGGTGTCGATGCCGTCCACCCGCTGGGCCACGTTTTCCGCCACGCTGGCTTCCAGCAGGGAAAAGTCCTGGAACACCGCCGAGAAGAGGGCGTAGTAGTCCCGCCGGTTGAAGTCCCGGATGTCCTGACCGTTCAGGAGCACCCGCCCCTCGGTGGGATCGAGGAAGCCGCAGGCCAGCCGCACCAGGGTGGTTTTGCCCGCGCCGTTGAGGCCCACAATGGCCAGTTTTTCCCCGGCATGAATCGTCAGGTCGATGTCGTGCAGGGTATCTTTGTCCGCTCCGGGGTAGCGGTAACACACATGGTCAAACCGGATCTCGCAGGGCAGGTTGGGGTCCCGGGGCAGCGGCTTGCCGCCTTCAAACCGGAAGGGTTCCGGCCAGTCCAGCGTTTCCCGCAGCAGGGAGATATCCAGCGACTGGCGGTGCAGCTCGGTGCCCTTGGACAAGATGCCGGTGACCCACTGGGTGAAACCGCTGACCGCCGTGAAGTAGAGCAAAAACCGGGAGGCAGGCAGCCCCTCGGTGAGGGCCAGCCCGATGAGGTAGGCGTAGGCGATGCCGTCCCGGGCAAAGGTGAGCACCAGGTCGGCCACGTCAATCCACAGGTAGTGCCACTGCCGCTGTTTGAGGTAATCCCGGTACAGCCGCTGCAGCCGGGCCCTGACCTCGTCCAGCCAGGGTTTGAGTCCGAATAGGCGGATATCCTTGGCGTTGGCCCGGTCTGTGGCGGTCCGCTGCAGATAGCCGAAGCGGTTCCAGTATTCCTCCTCCGCGTCCCGGTGATGATAGACCCAGGTGTTGACGTGGTTGCTGAACAGGTACCCCGCCACCGTGGTGACCAGCACCACCGCCAGCAGAAAAGGATGCAGCCCCGACAACAGTGCCAGATAGACCCCAAAGCCCAGCAGGTTGGTGAGCAGATCCGTCAGGGTGGTCCAGATTGCTTCGGTGGCTTCCCCGTTGCTGGAGCAGACGTTGAGGGATTTTTCGCATCGCTTCATGAAGGTGGTATCCAGCAGGTTGGGAAAAGACGTCTCCGCCATCTTGTTGCCGACGCGCATCAGCAGTCTGGTACGCACGGCAATGCGCCCGTACAGGGCGTTTTCGGCGAGGTAGGCTTTGAGCCCGTAGAGCACAAACAAGGCCGCGCCGAAGGCCAGAATCACGCCTACCAGTGTTTCCAGCGGAGCGTGGGTTTCCACCCGGGCCAGCACCGCCGGGGCCAGCAGCAGCTGGGCGATGGTGCCCCCTGCCGTGGCCGCCGCAATGCCCACACACAGAAGGGGTACACTCTTGTAGCTGCGCCAGGCCGTACCCAGCAGGAAGCCCACGTTCTGCAGGGTGTTGTATTGGGGTTTTTCTTTCATTCCGTTCACCTCTTGCCTATACCCTACCACAGAAAAACGTCCCCGGCACATTCCGGGGACGAATTGCAGCTTTTGGGGGACGAACCGTTCACAGCTGGGGGATGAGGATCTCGGTGGTGAAGGCGCCGTCCTCGCTGTTGCGGCTCAGGTATCCGTCCAGTTTTTCGATGAGGTTGTCGATGCGCACCAGCCCGAAGCCGTGGCCCGCCCCCTTGGTGGTGGCAAAGCGGCGGCCGATCTTTTTCTGTTTGGCGGTGGCCGTAAAGTTGGTAAAGCTGATGTAGAGCTGGGTGCCCTTCATATCCATATACACCCGGATGAGGCGCCGGTCCTCCGGCAGGGCGAGGCTGGCCTCGATGGCATTGTCGAACAGATTGCCCAGGATGACGCAGAGGTCCAGTTCCGACATCCGCAGTTTGACCGGGATGTGGGCGTCGGCCTGCACCGGAATATGCCGGGACTTGGCCAGCGAGATTTTGCTGTTGAGGATGGCGTCGGCCATGGCATTGCCGGTTTTAATCACGGTATCCACCGTGTTGAGGTCGGTGTCCAGCTTGTCCAGATACTCCTGAATCCCCGCCATATCCCCCTGGGCGGCCAGGGCTTTCATGACCTGAATGTGGTTGCGGTAGTCATGCCGCCAGCCGCGGATCTGGCGGTACATATTTTCCACTTCCCGGTAGTGGGTGTCCACCAGTTCCCGCTGGTAGGCTTCCAGTTCCCGGTCCTGCCGTCTGGAAAGAAATCCCATCCTCTGTCACCCCCTTTGGATGATGGCCCGGTTGATCCGCTCGTAGGCGCCCCGGGGCAGCGGCACCTGGGTGCCGTCCGTCAGGGTCACCGCCGTTTTGCTCACCCGGGCAATACAGCCCAGGTTGACCAGCGCCGACCGCCCCAGCCGGAAGAAATGGTCATCCAGTTCCCTTTCCAGCTGGCCCAGCGTCATTTTCACCGTGCAGTCGGTTTTGGCGTGGATGGTCACATAGTTGCCCTGCACCTCCGCCCAGCGGATCTGGTACAGCGGCAGACGCACCACCTCGCCGGGGCATTCCACCAGCAGCGCCCGCGTGTTGCGGCCCAGTTTTTCCACCGCCCGGTCCAGCACGGCGTCCAGCTTTTCCGCCGCCACCGGCTTCATCAGGTAGTGCAGCGCCTCCACCTCATACCCGTCGGCGATGTAGTCGCTGTACCCCGTGACAAAAACAATCTGCACGCCGTCGTTTTCTTTGCGCAGCGTGCGGGCCATCGTGACCCCGTCCATGGAGCCCATCTCCACGTCCAGCAGCAGGATCTGCAGGTCCTTGTCCTCGGCATAGGCGAAGAGAAAACTCTCGGCCGAGGGGTAGGTCTTCAGCCGTACCCTGTGCCCCCGCGTCGCCGCCCAGCGGCGCACCAGCGTTTCCAGATAGTCCCGGTCGGCGGGCGCGTCATCGCAGATCGCCACGGTATAGTCCATCGCGTTCCTTCCTCCCCTGCTGCATTTCTTGCTATTATACCGCCGTGCCGCCGCCCCGGCAAGCGTTCAGCCAAAAAGAAAGCCCCCCTGCCGGTGAACCGCCCCAGATTGTGCAGACATCACAAAAAAGCCCCTGGTGCAGGAATATTCAGTTTTAGCAGGAGTGGCGCAGCGTCAGCGGCGCCACTCCTGTTTTGCTTTGGATACGTTCGTGGTTGTAAAAGTGGATGTAACGGTCGATCATCTCGTTGGCTTCAGAAAAGGTGGCAGGTTTGTGGCGGTAGATGCATTCTGTTTTGAGAATGGAGAAGAAATTTTCCGCCATTGCATTGTCATACGGGTTCCCACGTCTTGACATCGAAGGCGTAATGCCGTATTGTTGAGTTAGCTTGAAATATGCTTGGGATGTGTATTGAAAGCCTTGGTCGCTGTGGAGCTGCAACTCTGCGGCGACCTTCTTCTTTTCGTTGCGTACTGCCTGGCGGATGGTGTCCAGCACCAGGTTCACCGTTTGCTGTGTCGCAGTCTTGTAGGCCACAATGCTGTTGTCATACAGATCCCGGATCATGGACAGGTACAATACCCCCTGCTTCGTCTGAATATAAGAAATGTCAGTTACCCATTTGCAGTTGGGAGCCGCGGCTTGGAAATTTCGGTTGAGTAGATTTTGGTATTTATGTACGTGCTGGCCCATCTGCTGCCACTTTCTGCGGCGACGAATCTCTGCCAACAGGCCGTATTTCTTCATAACACGCAAAATGGTCTTGGGGTTGTGGTAAATCTCTTTGCTGCCTTTCA
>ERZ1090868.706-NODE-706-length-18524-cov-11.417565_pt1 | contig 18524 bp, 22 predicted proteins | sample MGYA00478475_ERZ1090868 | MGnify/ENA primary metagenome ERZ1090868 (study PRJEB33644, sample SAMEA5815747) | chicken gut metagenome | biome: Chicken; feature: Gastrointestinal Tract; material: Caecum | place: Ireland | collected 2019-01-01 | study: A study of the...
CCAGAGACATGCAAGCAGAGCAGCATAATGCTAAACTATGAGGTCAAAAACAATAAAAGAATCATAATTACTCTAACATTGTAAAACTGTAATGATAGTTCTTAGCAAACTTACACATAATTTCAATTTTATCATACATATTTTCATTCATAAGCCACTCATGCGTAAAGACTGCTATTATTTTATTCTGATTGCTATCCATACTAATTTTAATCAATTCCGGATATACCATAATTTTTCTTGTGTTGTCTAACCTTAAATCTGTAGAAACAAAATTCATTCCATTACTACTATCATAATAACTATCATTCAAATCTATATATTTATTAACTTTCGAATCAAAATAGTAACTTTGTCTATCATCATCAGCAGTTAATAAGCAATCAACACCCTGTTCTTTTAATGCAGAAACGGCCTCATAACTTCCTTTAAAATACGATAACCGAATTGTTGTATCAACACTTCCCGTTATCCGCAATAATTCTTTTATAAGTTGCTGATAATCCGCAATGATTTTTTCTGCTGATATTTCATCAGGTTCTTCCCCATTTTTATAATGGAATCCAAACCTCAACCAATCCGAATTATCAAGAAATTCGTCTCTATATCTGTTTGTAACCATACTCAAGTCAAAATCTTCGGATTCATAATAGCAGTACAGACTGAACTTAGCGCCGTATTTTTTATGACATCTCTCAAAAAAATTTAACATCGGGTTGTCAAATATACTATTGTAGTCCGCCTTATTTTCTTCTAAATCCTGAAACACAGCAATAGTATCATCAACAGAAAAATGAATTTCTCCATCTTTTGCTCCAAGCCCGAACATATTATAATAAAACCCAACTCCAACAATAGAAATGAACAGAACTATACCAACAATAACAAATAACAATGCCCTTTTTACATTGTTTTTCATTTCATCCCTCCTATACTACCTCTTAATTTTAATATTTTATCACAACGCTTAATTTAGCGCAATAAATTGAAAAGACGTTGGATTCATTCCTATTCTATTTTGTGGATAATCAAAAGGAATCTTGTTATCATATGCAAACCGGCAAGCATCCTCAACCCATACTTTGTTACTATTTAAAGTCGTTCCTGTATAAAGTTGCCATTCGTGACAGAACCAAATTATTGATTTAAAAGAATCTGCATATTTTGGATTTTGCAAACGTAATTTTAGTTCCTCATAAACGCTTGATTCTGTAGGCTTGTCGTAATCGTATTCCGAGGTAAATCCTGACTTTAACCAATCTCCCCTAAAGTCTGTTTGATAAAAAATCAATCCGTTTTTAAAATCTATTATATGATCTCTTGACCGTATATAAAGATTTTGGTTTTCATCTAAATAATATGATCCTCGAGAATCATCGGCAGCCAAAAAGCCCAGGGCCCCGCACTCACAGTCACGCATACCTTTTAATGCGTCTTCTGAACCGTAAAAATAATTCAATCTCGGTATTCGATCTACAAATTCGCTGCTTCCGGTAAAACGTATCACCTGATTCACCACCATGTTCCAATCGTTTTGACCGTCATCGTAAGAAGAATTTTGATAGGTGGACGATGATGTTGCGCTATGTAACCCGAATTTTATCCATCCTCTTGCGTTTAAAAAATCGTCTTTGTATTTTTCGGTAACATTTGCTAAATCAGATATATTGTATATATAGAGACTAAATCTAGCCCCGTATGTATTGTGCAACACTCGCAACCAGTTGAAAAACGGCTCATCAAATAGACTTTCGTATCCTTTTGTATACAAGTTTTTTATACAGTTCGTAACGTCGTCAAAAGACATGTGAATGTAATACGATGATTCAAAACTATTTACCGGATTTCCTATATCTATTATTTCACCGGTTGAATTGTATAAATTAGCCATGTTTTATCACCACCAAACAGATCTTTATATTATCAATATCATCTTGCTGAATTACTGCTTCATCTGTTCTTTTTATAAGCAACACCTTTCCATATCCACCGCTTATATCCGAATCAGAAAACGTATATTCATTGGAAATATCAAGGTAACCTCCTAAAATCCAAGGACCTTTATAAGTATTATTTCCAACTGCCAAACGATAGTTATTTCCTATAGGGGAAGTGAGTTTTATTGTGTCTCCAACCTCAAAACTGTAGTTTACTTTGACGCCAATTCGCGAATCGCTTTCCTGTATTCCAGGGGCAGGTGATTCGAATACACAGTATGGTGCTAAATTAACCTGCGAATCCGGATTACTTGGATCCATATTTAATTTTTCTTTTAACATATTTATATTCGTTGATACTGAAGGATCTGTAAAAGCACAATACTCCAAGATGTTACAAATTAATTTTGACGTTTCTAATGTTGCAAAATTTTGATTAATATAATCTATCTGTTTTCTAACAGCTTCGCCGGCAGTTTCATAAGTAACACCATTCGCACCCACACGAATATCGATCAATTCCGCATCCCCTGTTGTGCTTCCTTCCGGTAGCTTCGTAAAATTATTAATCCTTTCTCTGGCGATTAGATCGACAGCACCAACCCTTCCATCTTCATAACACTGATGAATTGCATCATAAATCGCCTTCCGGACATCTTTTCCATATACAGCAGATAATATTTTATTCAAGTAATCAGTAATCGTTGCCATTATGTATCACTCCCTCTTTTCAGCTTCTCAATTTTCTGAGAAAGCTCCTGGATCGCCTTATAGGCGATCGCAATTGCTGCATACATATCTACATTCCCTCCTGAACCGTCCAACAGATCATCCGATAGCGGGTATTCTTCTCCAATAATAAAACCAATTCGTTCATGGTCATTCTTTTTCCATTTGGAATTTTCATTTTTTAACCGGTATCGATATACCTCCGTGTCCAAAACCTGCTGCAGACCGCTCTGCTCATATACCTGGATATCCTTTTTTAACTCTGCTTTTGATCCTGTGATCCAATCCATTGCCTTGCAGATCCCATCGCTTGTCACCAAAAAATTGTAATGAGAAGGATCGTAAGCATATGTTCCATCCCATCCACCCCACACAATCCACGGCCCCGATGCGCCAATACCATTTTCCTGCGTTTCCACAGTGTCCCAGTATTCAGCGTATCCGGTATATTCAGGATCACTGATATTTCGGCGTTTGATCTGCCATCCACCAATCTGCAATGGAATTTCCGTGTTGGTCTCATCATACTTCAGGTAGTCTGACAGGTTCAGTTTTGATGCATCTATCACGCCATTATCAAGATCGATCCGCATTCCGGTTCCGGTATCTGCATTGTAATTATTGGACAGTAATTCCCCGCCATGAATCCGATTGGCGCTCATGGATCCGGATACGATATAATCAGCCACAAACTGTCCATCAATCGTCCACGCTGTTTTATACGGCCCGTCATATCCGCTGTTGGAAAAGCCAATACCGTTCATATTAATCTGCATAACCATTGTAGCCTGCTCCTTTGACGGAGCATTCATATACAGATCCCGCAGCCATAATCCGTTTTCGTCATATTCCGTGACCTTGTATCCACCTTTTGAACCTGTCATCATCGCCGTAGCATTATCGATCGCACTCTGCAGCCTCGCCGCCACCTGCCGCCCCTGCTCCAGCTGCTCCACCAGGTTCTGATATTTCCCCTGGTTCTGCTGTGTAAAACTGAGTTTCACCGTCGTTCCCAGCTGCAGCCGGTCATCCGCCGGCGACTGCAGGTGCAGTTCCATACTCTGTACCGGGAACAACCGGTCCATGCCGTGCGGCGCCGAATATACCGGTATGTAATCTCCCAGGCAGAAACTGTCAAGATCTACGTTAAGTACCGACAGATCCGCAGCTGTTACATTCAATACCATTGATTCGTACTGAGCATCCTTCAGCCAGTTTTCCGCTTTGGTCTTCAGGTTCTCCGGCTGGGTAACGTCGTCCCACGATACCACACAGCGGTTCCAGCCATAGGTATTGACCGCCTCTTCGATATACACATAGTTTTTACCGTCATTTACGGATGTAATATCTACATAGGCCTCCAGACCTTCGATGGGGCTTTCGTCCAGGCGGGCGCCCTGTGGGATACACGCCGTATACAGGTCCGACGCTGAAATATTCTCTGCATAGTCAAGCAGATTTTCTCCGAATTCAATGGCCTGCTCGCAGATCTTTCCATATTCCTGCAGTGTCACGAGATCCAGATACCTCTTCCCGTTCTCCTTCCGGATCCGAAGATATCCACCCAGCTTGTCACATAATTTCTCCCTGATACAATCCAATGTCGTTTCATAATTGGTGTACCGGTACAGACTGTCGTTCGGATCCTGGACAGTGACCATTCCTACATAAAACTTTTTCTTGTCCTCTACCTGCTCATTATGGATGTTCAGCCAGGTCTCCAGAAGCTGCCGCGGAGTAATGTTCTGATATCTGGCCGGCGGCTGAATGCTGTCAAACAGAAATGCCAGCTCTCCGACCGCATATACTTGTTTTGTCCTGTAGAAATCCTTTTCCGATTCCCTGACTTCTCCGTAAAAGATCTCCTCATTGTCTTTCAGCACCTGGATCATGGATATTCTGTTTTTAATATTGGCATATTCCGGGTTCGTAACCGGTACATTACACTCAAAGGTTCCGGAGTCATTTAGCTGCAATTTTACGATCGCATCTGACACTGTGTACTCTTCATCTCCCGGGTAATACAGATCACGCCCGTCTATCAACACCTGGTACATCACAGATACCTCCCTCTGTATTCCACTGATAGCTTGCCTGTTCCTGAGAAGGTCAGAGTAACATCGTCTTCTCCTACCCTTACTGCCGGGAAACGGTTGCGGCCGACTTTCAGCGTATATGTCCGTCCACCATAGGAAAACTGCAGATTATCGGCCTCCGTCACAATAAAGACCGGCGCAGTATCGATTCCGCCGCCGGTGATGGTTATCGTGCTATTTTCTTCTGTAATGGACAGATCTTTCAGTTCCCGGATCACACCTGTCTCAAAATTGAACGTATCCCAAAGCCATTCCTCGTTGCTGGCCTGCAGATCATATTTGAACGGTTCTGCCGTTCCAGAGAAAGTGATCTGTCCATATACCGGATTGGTTTTCTTCCCGTCGAGTTTCAGACGTACCATATAATAATGATCCGGATCATCGTCCAGGACCATTTTCACTTTTCTTCCATGTATGGATGCCGCGAACTCGGAATATTTACTGAACCAGGTGCTATAATTTCCATCCATAATGTCAAAAACGAGTTCCAAGCCGTCCCTGTCGCTGTACGACGGACGGCCATTGATCTCCGTCAGATCAATGGTCCCATCGCCGCCGGAAATATCTATCGTCTGCGTTTTTGGTTCCGGCATCGGAATATAAATGCTTAAAAGCTTAAGGCCCCAATCATTTACCGTATGAACCTTATCCGCAAAAGTTACTCCAATGCTCATCACGTTTTTCTCCTATCCAGCTTTCCAAGTTCTTCATTTACCGTCGGCGTAACCAGTTTGCCGACTGGTTTGCTGTCCATATAAATTCCAAGTCCTTCCAATTCTTCATGAATAGCTTCAGCTATTTTCTCATCAAGCCCTTCCAAACCCGGAATTTCTACAGAGCTTCCCGTATCCCGGACCTGCTTCATAGCATACATTCCCTGCAGACCGCCAAGATCCCGATACATCCGGTTCTCTTCTTTTGTCAGTACCGCCTCACCTTCATCCAGATACGCCGGATAAAAATCGCCTGGTACATAGTCCATACCGATTTTTAATCTTGGTATCTTGGGGATATTAGGACTCGCTCCTCCGATCCCTGGCACCCAGTCAGGAATGCGAATACGGTTAATACCACCAATGAAACCATTGATCACGTCAATGCAGGCATTGATAGGTCTTTTGATAATTGATGCGAACCCGCCAAACACATCCCCCAGAATGTTTCCGAGATTTTCCAGCGCAGCCTCCCAGTTGCCTGCGAAGACATTTTTTACAAAATCAACGAGATTGTTGAAGATATCCGTAATTCGATCAATATGATCCATGACATCTGTGACAATTCCTTCGAAAACACTCTGGAATACGGATAAGAGCATTTCCAGAATCGGAATCATCATAGACGTAATAAACTCCACAATCGGCTGCAGCGCTTCCAGCAGCGGTACCAGAGCATCACTGATCAGGCTGACGATCGGTCCCATCAACTCAATAAAGAGTTCTATGATCGGCATCAGCAGATCGATCAGCGTCTGAAAGATTGGCAGCAATGCCGTAACCAGTTCGATCAAGGGCGGCAGTGCAGCACTTATGATTTCGATCAGCGGAGGAATCAACGCCTGGAACAGTTCCAAAAGGATGGGAAGAACCGCTTCCACCAACTCTCCCAATAAAGGAGCAATCTGCGTAAACAATTCCAGAAGCACCGGAAGGATCGCTTCGATAATCTGCATCAATGGTTCTCCCAGTGCAGTGATTGTTTCCAGCAAAACAGGAAGGATTTCCTGTGCGATCGGAATCAGTTGCTCCGCAAATTGTGCAATCAATTCGACCAGAGGCGGAAGGTTCTCTTCAATTAGCGGAAGCACCTCATCGATCAGTTCTGCCAGCAGCGGGATCAGCTGCTCCCCAAGCGGGACAATCAGGACCTCTACGCTTCTCTTCAATCCCTCAAACACGGAACTGATATCGTCGTACTTGATATCCTTGATCTGTTCCATAGCGCCTGCGGTATCATAGGCACCCTCCTGGATATCCGCCAGCGCCGTCACCGCTTCCGGTCCCAGATCCTCCCACATTGTCCCAAACAGATCCACACCGGCTGTATTCTGTGCCAGCGGGTCTTCCAGCCCTGCCAGTGCTTCGATTGTCTGGTTGAATGCTTCCTTTGCACTGTCTCCGCCAGCGGCGAACTTTGCAGCCATTTCGTCGGCATTCAGTCCGATCAGTTCAAATCCCTGCGCGGTAATATCTGAGCCATCCACAACGCGGATTGCCATTTCCTTGACCGCATCACCGACCTTGTCCAGGTTGAATGCACCAGACTCTGCGCCTTTCTGGAAAATCTTAAACATGTCATCCGCATCCAGCCCGACTTTTGCAAACTGTACGGAATATTCACTGATGCTGTCCAGAAGTTCCCCGGAATAATCAAGACCATTCTGCGCGCCGGCGGCAATCAGATTCATCGCCTGCTCACCTGAGATTCCGAAATTGTCCATCATGGCTTTCGCCGCCCTGGTAGACTCCGGGATCTCATATCCGAACGTATCTCTGAGCGCAAACGCTGACTCAGTGACATTCTGAAGCGTTACATCATCCAGATCTCCAAGCTTCTGGGTTACATCGGCCATCGCCTGACCAATATCTTCAAAACTGTCGCCGTAGTTATTGGAGTATATCTCCTCCATAACTTTCTTATAGCGTTCCGTCTCCTCTGTTCCCTTGCCGGTGCTTGCCACGAACTGATTCATGGCTTTATCCATGTCATTGGCGCTGCTTACAGCAGAAACGCCAATTCCAACGACCGCCGCGCCCGCCGCAAGCATACCGGTTCCAATCGCTTTCGCCGTCCCGCTTGCTATATTTTTCAGGGTTTCGCCATGACTCTTGGCAGACTCTTCTCTTTTGTCATGAGACTCTTCGTCGCTCTGCTCCTGTTTCTCATTCTCCTTTCGATGATGCTCTGTAACATCTTCTTTTACTTTCTTCTTTACATTGGCCGATTCCTTCTCTGCCTGTTCTGACTTCTCAGCAGCTTCTTCTGAAGATTTTCGTACCTTCTTCTCCGCCGCGTCCAGATCAGAATCCAGCTGGCTGTCATCTGCACGAATCGTATAGAGAACTTCGCCGTCTTTGGCGCTGTTTGCCATAATGTTCACCTGCCTTATATTCAGACAGGCACATCGGCACAGCGTCTTAGATTCTCAGTTCAAATTGCTTTCTGCAGGCTCTATTTTTGCACTTAAAAAAGACGCCCCTGCAGCTGGCGTCCTTCCGATAAAAAGTATTGACCGGTGTACCACAGTACGGGCACAATACTTTTTTCATATTTTTGATTGGCTTATCCATTTTTCACCGCCTGTGATTCCAATGCGCAAAACAAAGCATCCAGGCCCTTCTGTCCTCCTCCGCCTTTCACCGGAAGCGCATAATATGATTTCAGTTCCTGAATTTCCTGGATCTGCTTCGCGTTTTTCCCATTATACTTCGGGAGTTCCATACCGCGGATCCGCATTACCTCACGAATTTTAGTCCGCTCAGAAAGCCCCTGAAAAAGTGCAATGAACTTTTTCCACGGCAAAATCCCCTGCATATCAATCAGATCAATTCCATAGTCCAACAGGAAAGAAGAATAAATGTATTCGCCATCTTCTTCAAAATCCAGCACCGGCAGACTCCGGCGCGTCTCAGGACGCCGTTTGGTTTTGACACATTCTTTATAGATTTCCTGTAACAGTTCGACTTTCTCCTGGAATTCCAGGCAGGGAAGCCTCCGACGGTTGATCAGAAACATTTTAAGCGCCTGCTCCACCTTTACTGTCTCAGGAAGCTGTTCTCTGAAAAGACGCTGCACTTCCAGAACTGTGTCAAATGCCGGATTTACCCTGAATCTGCAGCGTCCCTGGCAGATCTCTGTTTCCATCCGTTCCGTCAGAAACCCCATTCTCACACCTTCCTAAACAAAGCCCTTCTCTGCTTTCTGTTATATGACTGAAGGATACTCTTCTGATTTTCCTTCTTGATCTCATTGCACCGTGGGATCACACACTGTGTAATAAACGGCAGAACTTCTTTACACATTTCGATATATCTGCCTTCATAGAAGTCTACAATCACCTTCGCATCCTCTGCTCCAAATACAGCTTCCAGCATATCCGCTACTGCTCTGCCAAGCGTCTCCACACAGCCTTCCACGATTTTTTCATCTTCTGTCTGGCGTTTCAACTCCGTCGTATCATTCAAAGCCTTTACCAAAGCAGTGTATTTACGATTCAGCTTAGCTACCATATCATCGGCATCCAGAGAAACCTGCAGGGTTTTCACCACATTTCCATTTTCATCTTCAAGTTCAAATTCTTCTGTAAAACGCTTACTTCTTTTTGCACGATACGCCATTTTACCGCCTCCAATTTATTTATGATCCCGCGCTCTGAAGGGACGGCCGCCCATTTCCGTGAATCGTTACTGTCAGGGCGTTTACCGCTCCGGAATCTCCATAGGCCGGAGTAATATTGGCCAGTGTCACCGGCCAGATGATCACCTTTGTACCTTTCTGAAGCTTCAGATGCGTTTTCCTCTTATCCCCGATTCCGTAAAGCACATCATCACTCATAAGGTAATCACAGGCTTCGTCACCCGGCTTTACGTCCCCGGTAAGCGTCAGGGTCAGCTGCGCACCTGTTACCTCCGTACTTCCCCATCCTTCGTCTGCCCAATAAGTCGCCTGGTACAGCACTTCATTCAGACTCTGTGCCATGTTCTTTGTCAGATTCCCGATATCCGCCCATGTCGCGGTATCTTCCCCCGGAGTCGTATTGATATAACCTTTCGTTTCCCAGTTCATTTCCGGAGTTGTAGTATTCTCCGGCAAAGTCTCGGCAAAAATCTGCAATTCCATCTTTTTCACCTTACGTCTCTCCTTCTAAAAATATATTTCACTGTTCAGAATGCAGGAATAATGATAGGTCCCATCTTCATCCCGTCCAATCTTACTCACATCCTTCGCAATCGTCGTGTCCAGCCATCGGAACCTTTCTCCCTGGGGATATTCCTTCAACGCCTGAAAGTAATTGCAGATCGTCCCCAGCTGTTCCAGGCACCTCTGCTGATCTGCATTCCTGCACAGAAACAGAACCGGCAATGTGCGGATCGTCCGTTTATCATAATACTGCGTCGTGATAAACCCTTCTCCCAGTTCTGCATAAATTCCTCCCTCTTTCGGAAGTTCTTTCAAGGATATCTCGCATCCCAGGCCACAATTTTCTTCTGCCGTCTTGGCGATAAGGTACAAAAATTCTGACTGTGGCGTCATCACCGGCCTCCTTTCAACGCAGCCTGAAAGACCGTCTTCCAATCTTTTCCATATACCTTCTCAGCATATTTGGTCCACTCCATCCGGGCAAGTGCAGCGGTAAATTTCAGTTTTTCCGGGCCATAGGTACGCTCTGTCGGATTTCCATGCATTACTTCCCCGTGAAAAAGATACTGTGAATACGGTTCGTCCCAGCGAAGGACATATTCCAGATCATGTGCTGAGTGATCACTATGACTGATGCCGCTGCTCTGCAGACCGCCCTGGTCTTTCGGAACATGCTTATTAATATCCTTCAGCGCCTGCTGCCCCAGAATCGTTAATGCATCATTTGCCTGTGCATGCAGGCGGGCAAGCGCTGCTCTCTTATCAAAGTTCACTTTTGCTTTGACCGTCATGCTTTTCTCACCATACCTATCTCGTAGTGGTGCAGCTTCCTGTCATCATACAGCGGTTCGATGGTCTTTATCTGATGTTTCTGGCCGTTAAATTCTATGATATCGTCTTCCGCAAACTCTGTATTGACCGGCCGGCTGTTTCTGCAGTCAAAAAACAATATAGCCGCAAGCTGCAACTCAGCATTATTTTTATCACGTATGATCCTGCTGGAAGGTTCCATCCGGACATACTGCAATGTAACCTTTTCTCCTGGCGTTTCCTTCCCCCAACGGTCGCTTGTCGTCCGGTAATGTGTCACCTTGTGGATCAGCAGTTTTTTCGGAATCGGTTTCATAAGCATCCACCGCCCCGATACAGCAGCCCTGTCGGCGCCAGAATCCGCTGCGCCCGCGGAGAATAGGAGGACTGAGTTTCGCCGGCGGAACCGGAACCTCTGGTATACGAAAATTTTCCGAGCCCAACGCTCTGCAGATCTGCTCCATTATCCAGATCAGAGCCTCCGTTTGCGTCCAGATATTCAATCTGCGCGCAAACGGCTTTTTTCACTCTTTCCTGAACCTCCGGAGGAAATTCTGCCAGACGCCCTTCCGAAATCCGATACATACACATTTCTTCCACAATTTCTTCCGCCCGTCCCAGCAGACCGGGAAAGTCGGCGCTGTCCACCGCCTCCCCTTTATAAGTCTCCTGATAATAGTTCTCGTCAATGTATGACATCACTGCCTCCTTTACGCAGCCGTCCCGATATCTCCTGCTTTCACAGTATAATATCCGACACTGGCTACTTTCGAAGATACCAGATTGACCACTTCAATGACATCGCCTTCCGCCACATCAATTTCCGTTGTCCCACTCTCCAGCGCTGTACCGCTGTATGCCGAAGCCGTCATATCGTATGTCGCCCGCGCTCCCGGATTCTTTTTATACTGAAACGTACTTCCGGATCCTCCGGCAACAGTAAGCTTCGTCTTTCCTTCCGTACCTTTTGCTGCCGTGAGCGTCAGAGATCCAGGGCTATAAACCGCACGGATTGCAACAGACCGCAGCACCTTGTGATCGTACACTTTACGTCCCTGCACTGCAGACGCGCCGATATATTTTCCGGAACCGGACAGATCCTGCAGATGGATATTCACTGCAAAATCCATTGCACGGGTTGCAAACCGCGGATGTCCTGCCAGCAGCTGCAGATTTGCCGTCGTATCATTCCATTCAATTACCAGGAACCCGGCAATCTTTCCCACCGCTCCGGTCACCTTCACTTCATCGCCCAGGCTGGAAGCCGAGATAAACTCCGGGGATTTGAGGATCAGCGCCATTGCATCCGGAAGAGCCAGAAGATAGCGTTTACCATCATTCGGAATATTGGCTTTGTTCATCCGGGTACGAAGATCCACGATCTTTTCATAGATGTTATCTTTTGTAAGCTGTGTTTCATTGTCGACGGTTGCCGCTGCCAGCAGCGTTGTTCCGCCGTCTGTGTCGATCTGTTTCGCCATGCTGTAAGCTGCAGAATCCAGACGGTCTGCCACCAGGTTGTCCGGTACAGATTCCGCGTCATAACCGTCGATAATCTCATTGACCGCCTTGTCTTTTGTGATCGGCATATTCGTATATGCCGTAGATCCATGCGTACCGGAAATGCCGTTTGCTTTGTCATAATCACTTACAACCACTTCCTCATCGCGCACCGGAATCTTTACTACACCGGCAGAAGGTTTGCCTTCATAATCATTGTTGAATACTACGTCGTCTTTCAGCACCAGCGTGTCTCTCAGCTTCGCCAGTACCAGTTTCGACCAGCGTTCCTGATGCTCATGTGCAAACAGCTGTAAGAAAAACATTTTTAATCTCATATTCTGCCTCCTCAATATTTCAGGCCGGGATTCTTAGCCAGGAACGCAGCTTCCACACCAGTCAGCTTCTTGCTGCCTCCTCTCTGTCGTTCTCCCCAGGCCTTACCCTTATTCTTGTCTTCCTCATCCTGCACCTCTGTATTTCCTTTTTTGAAATGCGGATATTTCTTCACAACTTTTCCGATTGCATCCTCAAGATCCAGGGATTCATCCGCTTCCATGTAAGCGTGTGCCAGTGCGGCAACATCATCCACGGCATCTTTGGATACGTCCGCTTCAAAGCACGCAAGCTTTACTTCCATCCTGGACGCCTTATCCTCCGCTGCTTTTCTCGCTTTTGCGTCTTCACTCTCCCCCGCAGACGCGCCTCCAGTCTCGTTCTCCTTCTGCGCTTTTCTTCGGGCCGCTCGCTCTGCTTTTGCTCTTTCTTTTGCAATCGTCCTTGCTACTGCTTTATCGAGGTCCGCCTGCGTGTATTTCGGCGTACCTCCCCGTCTTCGTCCGATTCCTCTTCCTGGTCATCGTCCTGGTCGTCACCATCCCCGGTATGATCTCCGGCATCGTCTCCTTCCGCAAAAAGCTGAAGGTCCATTGTAAAGTACATCTTTTTCATATTCATATATTTAGGCATCTCAACCTCCCGTTTAACGTCCGCCGACTTTCTCATGCAGAGTTTAAAGACTTCCGCATATTCTGGTCTCAAAAAACACGCACATAATTTTCTCCATAGGTATTTGCCACTGCGCAGATCCCAATAAAAAAAGAATCTACCAGCAGTTTCCCCTGTTCTGATAAATTCTTATACTGAATCCCTATGTGCCCTTCCTGTATCCGGTAACTGATCCGATCCTGTGTAAGCGCTTCTATCGACTGGATCAGATTCTGTGCAAGTGCAGAAACAGCTGCGCAGACAATATCATTCCCGGTTTCTGCATATCCTGCATGGCCATTCACCGTAATCCCATTCTGTGTAACCTTCACCGCAATCAAATTTCCCGTTCACCTCCTCTCTGAAGGCGACTGTTCAAGTTCCTTCTGAACCCTTTTATTGACAGCTACCGCCTTTGCACTGACACTTTTGTCGAAGCCAACCACCTGCTCCCGGTCTGTTCTCCGATGTAGTTTCTTATTTCCATCCACATATTTCTTCAATGCAGCTTCCTTTTCCTTCAGTTTTACAGAAGCCTTTTCAAACCCATCTTCGTTCCCTGCCTGATGCTGAAGCATGCATTCCCTTTTCTGCTTTCTCACGCTGCGTTCCAGCGCTCTCTGTACCTGCGTCTGCCGGTACAGTTTATTATTCGCATCCATATCCTCTGTGGGAAAGTGTCTGCGAATGCTCATACCCGGAAGGAACAGCCACTTATGATGTGTACAGTTAATTCCCAGGATCCCGTCCGGCTCACCATAGCTGGTGTCCTTCCAGGAATAGTATTTCACCCGGTTACCATTCGCGTCCGTCGTATATCCAGTTTTTCCTGAAAGGCTATATATTTTGCCCTGATCCTTTGCACACTTTGGTCTTGCGCCTTCATGGCTGTCAATTTCTATCAGATCCTGTCCGAAATCCTTCAGGCGCTCATTCTGCACTTCGTCGGCTACGTTTTTGACTGTATTTCTCATAGCCATATTCACATATGCTTCCGGCGTCCACTCACGCCCTTTCTTATCCACGAACGCAGGAATCCCTCTCTCAGAAAATTCCCGGATGCACTTTGTCATCGCCTGGTGTCTGGACTCCGCACCGATAACCGCTGCAGACGCATGCTTATTCAGGATATCAAGAAACGACTGCTTTTCCGAAATTTCCTTTGACTCCGTGACGATGTTCTGTACCAGATTCTGATACGCTTCTCTGGCTTTATAAAGCATTGTCGTATTACACAGATTCAGAGTATCCCTGGCCTGCTCCCGGAGCGCCTTCATTGTCTGACGAACATTCCTGCTCTTCTTTGCATCAATCGCTTCTCCTACCAATTTTCTGCGCGCCAGTTCCTGCATTCCCGGCTCCAGCTGTCCGATCGCGTCCTCCGCTGCCTCCTGCAGCATCCGTTCCATTGCCGTCATGGACAATCCCGTATGTTTGGCGATGATCCGGATATTTTCTTTGTCCAGTTTCCCAATCTCGGCAAGTTTCTGCAGCAGCCAGGTGTCAGAAGCAATCGGCTGATCCCAGTTCTGGCAGTGCCTGATGATATTGGACATCAGCAATTCCTCCAGATCCTGATACAGCCCGGCCACCTGATCCGCAGCCCTCTGATTTTCCAAAAGGTTCATCTGTTATCACCTATCCCTGCTACGTTCTCCGGATGTTTCCTGATCTCCTGCGTCCTCTTCCTCTGTCTGGTCGGATTCTTCGTCCTCTTCTTCATCCCCGCCGGTCCAATCAATATCCTGTCCGGTGATCTGCCCTTCCTCTGCGATTCGTTTCAATTCTAACTTCGCAGCGTTTTCATCGCACTTATTAATCTCCATGATTGCCTGCAGCTTTGACCGAAGACCTGCCTGCACCAGCTTGATGTTCCTGTCAATCGTGGTATTGGTATCTTCGATGATGGAATCATCAAAATCCACAGTTACCTTCAGTGCCAAATTTCCTGTATCCAGAAAGGCAATGGCCTGAGCCATGCTGATCAGCGCGGCTGCGATGATGATCGCATTTTTCTGACGGTTCTGATAGAGATCGGATTTGTCTGAGATTACTTCCGTCGCTGTCTTCACTCCTCCGGAAGAATCAAATTTATACCGTCCGGTACCCATTCCAGTTTTCATACTCAGAATATCGAGGCTTCTCTGGATCCCAAGTTCATGTTCCTGTGCACGGATGGACATATCCACCTGTTCTGCCTTGCTTGCCTCCCTGCTGTCTCCCGGCATCAGATAATAAATGGTATCATCCGGATCGAAGGCCGGTGCTGTGACTCCGTCCTTCTCCATCATCCGCTTTGCCATTGTGATCGGAACAAGGATCCGCTTGCGCCCCAGCACAAACTCATTCATATAGCTGTCATATACCAGATCACAGCCTTTCAGCTGACTGATGCTGTTGGCAAATACAGAAATTCCCATCGGACTGTCCAGATCAATGTTATTGCAGATATTTGGCATAAGGATCTGAAACAATGGTTTTTCATAGCCTGTGGCGATCAGCGGAAGTACTGCCTCCGGCGCGTCAATTTCTTTTCCGGATTCTGCATCTATGTACTTGTTTTCAATATAATAGTAATCGGAATTTTCAGGTTCTGCTTCCTGCTCCTCCGGATCCTGTTTTCCTCTCCGGTGAATCTGCAGATAGACAGCTTCTTTCCCATCAAGTACTCTTGTGCTGCCGAAAGCACACTCCGTAATATCTCCGTTATCCCAGGACAATGGGTAAATCATATCCGCACGGATAAAATCCACAATCACATTTCCATCCGCATCCTTATATTCCACAAATGCCCCGGTTCCCAGTGCAAACGTCTGCTCCACCAGCTGATTTCCCCGTACCCGGAAGTTATTATCCATAAGAATCTGATTCAGACGTTCCTCATAATTGCCTGCTTTGATAGACACTTTTTCGTTCAGCAGAAGATTCGCCCAGTCTTCACATACTTTTTTCGCCATTCCCAAACGATATCTCTTCTGCGTACTGGTCTGCACACCATTATAGATATGGTATGTGTGAAAGTTTGGCACATCTCCCTGATACCAGTCCAGCCATTCATCAATATGACTGTAGGTTTCATCTGAAGCTGTGTTATACTTCTGCCCCGTCAGGTACTGCCTGATCGTGTTTCCTGTCGCACTTCCCATGTTTCTCTCTCCTATGCTGCAATATACATAATCTCATCTTGCACCGATTCTGTGGAATACTCCGTGGAATCCAGGCTGTCCACATTCATCAGCCCATCATCCAGCCGGACATCCTGGTTCTTTTTCGCATCATCATACACCGCCTGTTCAAACGCTTCGATGATATGCCTGCAGTGTTCCATCACTTTCCATCGGTTCTGAGCAATCAGGCTGTTATAAAATGCGATCCGGTCATTGATCGGCCCCTTGATCGCATTTTTAATATCGATCGCCAGATGTTCCTGGATGCAGGCCATTTCCAGACCAGCAATCAATGTCTGCTCAGCGCTGTCACAGTATGCCTCATACACCTTATACTGTGTCTGCGCCCGCTTTACAAAATCCACAAAGGCTTTCTGAAGCTGCTTCGGATTGATCCGTTTCTTACAGTAATACTCATCCAAAACAACTACCTGCTTATATCCTTTCGTAAATCCCGTCAGGGTAAAAGAATGAGCCGACTTCGTCCCACCGAAATCGACTCCTATTACTGCATATAAAATTTCATGCTTCTGTTTTCCGTTTTCGTCCTGCTCCGCAAGCCAGGAAGGTGTAATCAGATAATCTTCTACATGGTCGGCAAATTGCTGATAAATCAGGCCATCCGCCGATATCCACATTCCGAGAATAAATCTTTTATAGAATACGCTTCCATGCGGCCATGCGTTTTTATATTCCGCTTTCCGCTTCGGGGAAATAGACAGGTTATCATCCATCGTAAAGTGAAGATGATATACCTTTTTCTTCTTTTTCTCCTCCGGATTCAGATATTCCTCGCAAATGAAATGATGCGGTCCTTCAGGATTGCAGTTCATCCAGAATTTCCATCCGTCCACAGAACAACGGGCCACCGCCTGATCCACAAATGACTTCGGGAACAAAGCCGCTTCATCCAGATAAGCCCCTGCAGCTGTCAGGCCCTGCAGGGAATCCTGCGCCGCCTCTGTATTGGCTCCAAACAAATAATAAACATTACTGCCAATGCTGATATGAGGTTCGGATCCGGACCGGACATATTCATACGGCCAGCCCCACGCTTCCAGAATCTGCAGCATCGGCCGGATCACATTCTTTTTCAATGCACCCATTGTTTTTCCTGCCATGATAAATGATTGTCCGGAATGCATCTCCTGCGACCACGTCAGAAATCCAATAATGCAGGCAATCGTTTTTCCTGATCGGATAGAACCATCAGCAACCACATAATTATTTTCCGATGTTCTGGCAATCGGCCGCCACCAGTGGATCAGACGCCGCTGCTGGTCTGACAACGGTTTAAATTCAAACTTCGCCGGTCTCTTCTTTTTCTTTGCCATCTTCTCCCGCTTCCTCCTCGGCTGCCTCTTCCGCAAACAGGCTTTCGAGGTCTTCAGCTGTCGGATGCATAGCTTTCAGGAAACTCTGTATATTCTCCTCTGCTCCATCCGTATCCCCAACTTCCTGCTCCCTGGCTCTTCTGGCACGATCTGTCCGTATCTGCTGTTCTTCCAGATCAGCTTCTGTCTGCGCACTCTGGCCTGAATATCTGGCGATCGCTTCATAGGCTTTTACATTACCGGCCAGCCCTTCCTTTATCATGGCCATATTTAAAGCCGATTCCAGAGTACACTCGACACCAAGTGCCTCCAGAATCGGCTTCCATTCTTCGTTATCTATTTCAGCGGTGAGCAACATGTTTAATGTCTTCCGGAAATCTGCCTTCCGACGTCGGGATTGGCCAGACGCTTTTCCGCCCGCCGACTGTATTTTTCTCTGTTCGCTCACTGTTCGTTTATTAAAAGGGATTAAGTTTTCATTGTTTGCCATCACCTCACCTTCCTATCGTCTTGGGTTTTTATTGCATGAGAAAAGCACCCCGGAGGATGCCTTTAACAGATATACCCCATATTTCTACAAGGTGTTTCAAAAAAAGTATTGGGGGATACCGGATCAGTTCCGGCGGACTCCTTCTGCACTCCCCAGAGGGTTGGTGCTGTATTACAGCAGTCAGATTGACAGGATTCGAACCCAAATCTTCCATCGACAATATGTTCCAGCATGAGAAAAGCTCTCTGGATTAATTACTTGCTCAGGATGTCTCTTTTCTAGGCCAATTTTAGGTCTCAGTACTTCACAAATGTTTTTCCACTTCTTTCATAATTTGTGTGCTTGGAAAAACTGAAGATAACACATAGTCCTCCTTTTTCGTATCCTTTTCATTTTTTTTCTCAACAGCACTATCGAAGACAAAACCTGACACCATATTCACTAATTTTTCCAAAATTTTTATCATTATATATTCTCCTCTTTGATTTGTACAAGATAGTAGCTATACATATTTAATATAATATATATCTCCGCAGCAAATGATTTTACAATATATGAATAATTTTCTTTTTCAAATGCAGTATTTCTAAAAGCTTCTGTTGACATGGAATCTACAC
>ERZ1090868.709-NODE-709-length-18509-cov-4.499892_pt1 | contig 18509 bp, 15 predicted proteins | sample MGYA00478475_ERZ1090868 | MGnify/ENA primary metagenome ERZ1090868 (study PRJEB33644, sample SAMEA5815747) | chicken gut metagenome | biome: Chicken; feature: Gastrointestinal Tract; material: Caecum | place: Ireland | collected 2019-01-01 | study: A study of the...
GGTGTTCCAGAAGCCCAATCCCTTCCCGATCTGCGTGTATGACAACATCGCTTACGGCCCCCGCAGCTTCGGGATCGGGAAAAAGAGCGAGCTCGACGAGATCGTGGAGCGCTCCCTGAAGCAGGCGGCGATGTGGGACGAACTCAAAGACCGGCTCAATAAGTCGGCTCTGGGGCTTTCGGGCGGACAGCAGCAGCGCCTTTGCATTGCGCGCGCGCTTGCGGTCGGGCCGCAGATCCTGCTCATGGACGAGCCGACTTCCGCGCTCGATCCCATCTCCACGGGCAAGATCGAGGAGCTGTGCGAGGAGCTGAAAAAGGACGTCACCATCGTCATGGTCACGCACAACATGCAGCAGGCGGCGCGTATTTCGGACAAGACGGCGTTCTTCCTGCTCGGCGAAATGATCGAGATGGGGGATACCGAGCAGGTGTTCTCCGAACCCAGGCACCCCGAAACGGAGCGCTACATCACGGGACGATTCGGTTGATTCTGCTGCGGGCGGGAAAACTCTCTCCGCCGCTTCCGCAGGCTTTGCCGCGGGCGCAGAAGGGGAGAGCGTCAGGCGATGCGAGGCGGGAGGTGTGCCGCGCCTGGCGGAGAGACCGAGACGGGGCGGACGATCCGTGCCGCCCGCTGACATGCTTGCAGCAGACGCCGGGACGGCGACGTATATTTCAAAAACCAATCAGGAGTAATTTATGGCACCCAGAAAATATTTTGATGAAGAACTTGCCGATCTTCACGATACGCTGACGCGCATGTGCACGATCACCGAACAGATGATCAGCGATGCGGTCGCGTCGCTGAAGACGCTTGACAGAAAGCTCGGCGCGTCCGTTTCGGAGACCGACCGCGAGGTCGATGATCTGGAGATCGCGATCGAAAAGAAGTGTATGCGCATTCTTCTGAAACAGCAGCCCGTCGCAAAGGATCTTGTCAAGGTCACGACGGCGCTCAAAGTCATTACGGACGTCGAGCGCATCGGCGACCAGGCCGCGGACATCGGCGAGATCGTCCGTTCCTTCCCCGACGACAAGCTGTTCAAGGAACCCGAGCACATCGGCCGCATGTCCGACCTCGCCGTGGCGATGATCCACCAGAGCGTCGAGGCCTTCCTCAACGAGAGCGTGGGCGGCGCGGATATGGTCATTCACGCCGACGATGAAATGGACACGCTTTTCAACGAGGTCAAGCAGGAGCTCATCGACCGCATTGCGGGCGATGCAAGCGTCGCCGATCAGGCGGTGCAGCTGCTGATGATCGCAAAGTATCTGGAAAAGATCGGCGACTATGCCGTGAACGTGAGCGAGTGGGCGAAATACCTCGTCACGGGCGTGCATAAAGAGTATCAGTAACCTCTGCGCGAAGTGAAAAACAAGGCAAATCAGGGGAGCGGGGCGCTCCCCGGTTTTCCGTGTGAAAAAAATTTTTTCAAATTCATGAAAATCAGGTGACAAACCCTGCGCTTCCCTGTATAATGGACTTGTCCGCGTCTGCGGCATTCTACGTTGGGAAGAGGGTTTATGGAATACGTCTATCTCGTGCTTGAACTGTGCGGAGGACTCGGTGCATTCCTGATCGGCATGAACATGATGTCGGACAGCATGTCCCGGCTCGCCCACGGCAGGCTCAAGAGCATGCTCAACAAGACGGCGAATAACCGGATCGCGGGCGTTGGGATCGGCGCTGCCACGACGATGATCATTCAGAGTTCGTCGGCAACGACCGTCATGGTGGTCGGCCTCGTCAATGCCGGCATCATGACGCTGTTTCAGGCGACGGCCGTCATCATGGGCGCCAACATCGGCACAACGATCACGGCGTGGATCGCCTCGCTCGGCAGCCTCGACGTTTCGACGTTCCTGCTCATTCTCGCCGTCGTCGGCGTCTTTATGACGATGTTCGCCAAGAGCGAGAAAGTCAAAGTCATCGGCAACGTGCTTGCGGGGCTCGGCCTCATTTTCGTGGGATTGCAGGTCATGTCCGATTCCATGGACAATGAGGATATTCTCACGGTCATCCGCGATGCGCTCGCCGTTGTACAGAATCCCTTCCTGCTCCTTCTCATCGGCATCGTTGCAACGGGGATCATTCAGTCCTCGTCTGCGGTGACCAGTATCGTCGTCGTCCTTGCGACGAGCGGCGTCCTGATCGGCGGAACGGGAGACGGGGTATATTACGTTGTCATCGGCTCGAACATCGGCACCTGTGTCACGGCGCTGCTCTCTTCCATCGGAGCGAGTCCCAATGCGCGCCGCGCTGCAGTGATCCATCTGCTGTTCAACTGTTTCGGGGCGATCATATTCACTGTGTTCCTGCTCTGCTGGCAGCCCTTCCATACGTCTTTTTCGGCGGTCGTACTCGAAAAGATCTTCCCCGGCAATCACCAGTTTCAGATCGCATTGTTCCATACGCTGTTCAACGTTACCTGTACCTGTCTGTTCCTGCCCTTTGCCAAGGGATTTGTCAGACTTGCGAACTTTCTCGTGCGGGAGAAAAAGGTATCGGACCAGCCCTCCGACGGCATTCTCGGCGATCTGGACGAGCGCCTTCTGCGCCAGCCCTCCGTCGCCCTCGGGCATCTCTATCAGGAAATGGGCAAGATGATCACCTACGCCGTGAGTACCCTTACGGAGGCGTTTGAGGCATTCATCAAAAAAGACGTCACCGTCAAACAGGACGTGCAGGACCGGAACGCGAAGCTCTCGGCCGCCAACCGTGCGGCGGTGGAATATCTGGTCAAACTTTCCGCTTCTTCCCTTGTCATGGAAGATGAAAAGACCATTTCCAGCATGCACTACGTGCTCAACGATATCGTGCGTATCGGCGAACTTGCCGACAACGTGACCAAGTACACCGATCACTATGAGAACGACGGCCTGGTTTTCTCGGGAGAATTCCTGAATATGACGCAGGAGATGTACGAAAAGATCACCAAGCTGTACGTTGCGTCCCTGTCCGCTTTCCTGGACAAGGATTTCAGCCGGCTGAAAGAAGTGGACGAGATCGAGGACGAGATCGACAATTACCGCCGTACGCTTGTCAACAAGCACATCAAACGGCTCAACGAGGGCAAGTGTCAGCCGCAGAATTCGAGCGTCTTTATCAACCTCGTGGGAAATCTGGAGCGCGCCGCCGACCATCTGACGTATATCGCGCATTCCATTGAGTAAACATATGAACGAACAGGTCTATTTGCTTGAAGACGACGAGAGCATCTGCGAACTCGTCCAATGTACACTGGATATGCACAGCATCAGCTGCCGCACCTTCACGACGGTGAAAGCGTTTTCCGCCGCGATCGAGGAACATCTCCCCGACGTGGTGCTGCTTGACGTGATGCTGTCGGACGGCAACGGGCTCGAGGTGCTGGAACGGCTCAAAGGCCGGTTCCCCGATCTGTGCGTCATCATGCTCTCCGCTCTGGGCAAGGAGACGGACAAGGTGAAGGGGCTGAACGCGGGTGCGGACGACTACATTGCCAAGCCGTTCGGCGTGCTGGAACTCATTGCGCGCGTCAATGCCGCGCTCAGGCGCATTCACAAGACGAACCTGCTCCGTCTCGGACAGCTCGTCCTGAACACGGAGAATATGGCGGTCTACTACCGCGGCAAAGAGCTCGACCTGAGCAACAAGGAATATCAGCTTCTCAGGTACTTCATGCTCAACGAAGGCAAGGTGCTCCCGCGCGAGACCATTTTATCCGACGTGTGGGGATACGACGGCGGAGAGACGCGCACGCTCGACAATCACGTGGCGCGTCTGAGAAAGCTCGGCCTGAACTTTGAAACGGTGTTCGGCGTCGGTTACAAGTTCATCGCGGACTGATCGCAGAAGGGGCGCCTGCCCCTTTTTTGGTGGGAGAAGAGGGGCGCGGTACAGGCGCGCTTTGCTCCCATTCAGAAACGGTAAAAGGGGGATCTCCTATGAAAAAGCGGATCATGTGGGTCGGGTTTGCCATTACTGCGATCGCGCTCATCGTCTTTTCCGTCATTTCCGCCGAAATTTACTACGATAACGACATCATCTACTCGCAGCGGTATCTGCGGGCATACATGGCGGCGTTTGACGATTCGCGCACGGCGGACACCCTGGACGAAGCGTACGCAAAAGAACTTTCCGAAGCGCTCGGCGGGGCGCGCGTCACCTTTCTCACGGCGGAAGGGGAATACATTGCCGATTCGGAGGACGGGGACGAAGCCTCCCGCGCCATGCGGCCGGAAGTGCGCGATGCGATCGCCTCGGGCGAGGGATTCGATACGCGCGTTTCGCAGACGCTCGGCGATACGTTCATCTACTATTGCAGGCGCTTTGACGGCTACCTTGTGCGCATTGCGGAGCGCACGCAGTCCATGTGGAGCATTTATCTGGACGCGCTGCCCGCAGTGGCGATCTTCCTGGCGGCCGATGCCGTTGTCTGTCTGCTGCTTTCCTATCTCTCCACGGGGTTTATCTTAAAGCCGCTCGAACAGCTTGCCAAAGATGCGGCGCGCGAGAAGCGCGTAAAACCGACGGTGCCGGAACTGGAGCCGTTCGCACAGCTCATCAACCGTATGAACGAGGACGCGGAACAGCGCGTGCAGGAGATCGCGGAGGAGCGCGAGCAGGTGGTCAGGGCGCAGCAATCCAAGGACGAATTCATCGCCAACGTCACGCACGAAATGAACACGCCGCTCACATCCATCCGCGGATTTTCCGAACTGCTCGCGTCGGGCGGGCTCGACGGAGAGCGCGCCGTGCGCGCCGCGCAGACCATTCTCACGCAGAGCGAGCGCCTGCAGAGCCTCGTCGCGTCCATCATCAATTACAGCGAGATCGACAGCGAAGATCTGCCCGTCTATGAAGTGGACGCTTCGCGCATTGCCCGCGAGACGCTTGCCGCGCTGACGCCCGAATTCCGTGAAAAGAAGGTTGTTCTGCTCTCGGAGATCAAGGACGGCGTGATGCTTCTGAGCCGTCAGGAGCGCGTGACGGAGATCTTCGGCAACATCATCCGCAACGCGATCCGGTACAACCGCGAGGGCGGGAGCGTATCCGTCCTTCTGACGCAGGAAGAATTCGCCGTTTCGGATACGGGCATCGGGATCTCGGAAGAAAATCTTGAGCGCATTTTTGACCGGTTCTTTACGGTGGACAAATCGCACAACGGCAAGAACGGCGGGTTTGGGCTGGGCCTCTCCGTCGTCAAAAAGCTGTGCAAAAAACAGGGCTGGAAACTGACGGTGGAGAGCAAAGAGGGCGCCGGCAGCACCTTTCGGATCGCTTTTGCGCAGGAAGCCGCGCCGGAACCGCAAAAATAAGCCTTTTTTACGCGAAAAATTCCCGCAGGGGCTTTCCCTGCGGGAATTTTTGTGCTATAATGAGGCCGGAAACCGCCCTTGATAGGGCAAGGAGAGTACACGATGAAGATCAGCATTTCAAAGGAAAACAGCGTTCCCGTGAACACGGGCTGTACGGGCATCTTTTTTGAGGACATCAATTACGGGCTGGACGGCGGACTGTATGCCGAACTGCTTGAAAACAGAAATTTTGAAGCGAAGGATGTGCACGGGCACATCGGCGAATATATCGTGACGCAGGACGGCGGCTATGCCTGGGACGTTTTCCCCGAGGGCGCGCCCGTGGCGGTCAAGGTCAAGGACGACCGCCCGCTCTTTGTCGAGAATCCGCATTATCTGCGCCTTGTCACGCAGCGGGATGGCTGCGGCGTATCCAACAGGGCGTATGAGGGGATCTTTCTGAAGAAGGGAGAGACGCTCCGTCTTTCGTTCTGGGTCCGTTCATACGACTACCGCGGAAAGATCAGGGCGGGCGTCTATGCGAAGGACGGAGCGGTTTTTGAAGAGAAGTGCAGGCTGCGCGCGGACGGGCAGTGGCACAGATATGCGTTTCACGTCAGGGCGGGGCAGTCCTGCGAGGGGGCGCAGTTCCGCTTTATTCTGGAAAAGGCGGGCACCGTGCACATCGACAATTTTTCGCTCATTCCCGACAATGCGGTCTACGGCATTTTCCGCCGCGATCTTGCGGAGCTTCTGAAGGCGCTCCGTCCCGGATTTGTCCGCTTTCCCGGCGGGTGCGTCGTAGAGGGGAACACGCTCGCAAACAGGTATCAGTGGAAACTGTCCGTCGGACAGCCGGAGCGCAGACGCCAGAACTGGAACCGCTGGGCGATCCACGGCGCGGGGGAGGAGGGCGATTTCCGTTCCCCGTTCTCGCACTACGGGCAGACGCTGGGCGTGGGGTATTACGAATATTTCCTGCTCTGCGAATACCTGGGTGCAAAGCCGCTTCCCGTCGTCGGTCTGGGGATCGCGTGCCAGTATATGTCCAAAGAGGCGGTCGCCGCGGACGATCCGGAACTGGAAGTGTATATCCAGGAAGCGCTCGACGTCGTGGAGTTCGCGAACGGCGGGCGGGACTCCGTCTGGGGCAGGGTCCGCGCCGAGATGGGCCACCCGGAGCCGTTCGGCCTGGAATATCTCGGGCTCGGAAACGAGCAGTGGGAGACAAAGGAGAGCGAATTTTACCGCCGCTTTGAGATCTTTTCCGCCCGTGTGCGCGAGAAGTATCCCGAAATTAAGATCATCGGAACGGTCGGCCCCGATGTGGGAACGCCCCGCTATGAAGAGGCGTGGGCATGGACGCGCAAAAACCTGGAGCGCGATCCGGCGTTCGTCTATGCGTCCGACGAACATTTCTATGTCGCGCCCGAGTGGCTGTACGCGCATACGGACATGTATGACGCATATCCCCGCAGCGGCCTCGTCTATGCGGGCGAATACGCGGCGCACGTGTCCGGCGTCGCGGGAAGCCTTGCGCCCGCCGCCAATGTGTGGGAGGGCGCGCTCGCCGAGGCGGCATTCATGACGGGCATGGAGCGCAACGCCGATGTGGTGGTCATGCGTTCCTATGCGCCGTTATTCGCGCGGATCGGCTACACGCAGTGGAGCCCCGACCTCATCTGGTTCGATGCGACGCGGGCGTTCGGTTCGGCCAATTACCATGTGCAGAGAATGTATTCCCTTCTGACGGGGGAAGTCTCCTGGCGGACGCAGACGGATACGCAGGGCACATATGTCTCGGCGACGTCTGCGGGGGACATCACCTATGTCAAGGCAGTCAATGCAACGGATTCGCCGGTCACGGCGGAAGTGGAAGGGGACTTCGATTTCGGCGAGATGCTGCGCATCGTCCGGATGGCGGGAGAGCCCGGGGACTTCAATTCGCCCGAAGAGCCCGAAAAGCTCGTGCCCGTGGAGGTCGCGCCCACCGCGGCGCGCACGGCCGCGCTTCCGCCGCACAGCTTTTCCGTGCTCATCTTCCGGAAATAAAAAGGATATTCCATCTCAACCCATGCGGGGCAGCCGCTCACGGGGGTGCCCCGAATGCTCGTTTTGTCAGTCGAACAGAGACCCCTGCCGCGCGGAGGCTTTGAGAAAACTCTTCTGATTGCCCAAAGTCACCACATCGTCCTTTTCGATGTGTCCCAGCAAAAGGGGGGAATCGGGGTCGTGCAGGCGGAAATTTTCGCGCGCTTTCTGCGGGCTCTTGTTGGCGTAGCAGTATTTGCAGCCGTTGAGACAGCTGTCATACGCGCCGATGTCCCGGCTTTCGATGCAGTGGCAGCCCTCGCGCAGGCCCCTGTGTTTCAGTTCTCTGAATTCGCACGCGTTGGCCCTTCCCAGAATTTCCAGCGTGGCACAGCCCGATGCGTGGATCCCGTACTGCGAATAATCTCCGTTGGTGCCGCAGGTCTGCAGCCAAAGCCGATGCCCGGCTGCGATCCTGCCCAGCCCTTCGGCAAGGCGGTCTTTGTCGGCCCGGGTCATCGGAATGAGTTCCGGCATGTTTGTCTCCAGCTTTTTATACGGCTCCACAAAGCTGAAAATGCAGCGGTCAACGTGCGGCGCGAGCTTTTCCGCCAGGTATGCAAAGGTGTCAAAGTGCCGCTCGATCGTGTACGTTCCGGTGAGCAGAACGGGGTCGTACCGCCAGGCGATCCTTTTCTTTCCGACGATCGCCTCCAGCTCGGTCAGCGTCTGAATGCTCTCGTCAAGGGAGGGAACGCCCGGCTCCAGATCCTTTCCGTATGCGGTGATCGTATAGTGGAAATACGTGCGGTATTTGTCCGTGATCTCCCGCAGCCGGGGCAGAATGGGGGCATAGTTTTTGGAACAGAACATCACGGCGTCGATCTTGTCGGGGGAAAGTTCATAGCGCGTGACTTTGTTGGGGAAGAGGGGATTGCGGGTGCAGACATATCCCTCTTCAAAGCGCTTTAACAGCCATTCGGAAAAATACTGCACGGTGTCCGTCCGTGCGCCCGTGTTCAGGATCATTTTTCACCCTTTCAGCCATCTGTCTTGTTCGCCGATGGCTCTCAGAACTCTGCACGGATTGCCCGCGGCGACCACGCCCGCGGGGATATCCCTTGTCACGACGCTCCCCGCGCCGATGATGCTGTCGTCCCCGACCGTCACGCCCTGCACGATTTTTACGTCGGCCGCGACCCAGACCCGATTCCCGATGCGGATCGGGCGGGAGACGGTCAGGTTTGCAACGCGCTCTTCGGGATCGAACGCGTGATTGGTCGTGTACAGTCCGACGCGCGGCCCGAACATGACGTGGTCTCCGATGGTCACTTCGCCCATGTCGAAGATAATGCACCCGAAATTGATGAACACATCGTCGCCGATCGAGATGTTGTTCCCCAGTTCGCAGATGAAGTCCGGCTCGATAAAGACGTTTTTCCCCACGCGGCGGAACAGCTCGCGCATGATCTTTGCCCTGAGTTCCGCGTCCTCTTCGGTCGTGCGGTTGTAGGCGCGGAACAGCTTTTTTGCCACAAGTCTGCGCGCTTCGAGTGCCTCGCTCCTGTCGTCGCAGGGGTACCCTGCAAGCATTCTTTCCCATTCCGTCATAGCTGTTTTCTCCTTAAAGTCCGATTTTCTGATTATAGCAGAAACGGGAAATTTGCGCAAGGGGTTCGGGATAAAAATTGTGTATTTTGACAAACGGCACAGCCGATGGCCGTGCCGCCTGCAATGTCTGTGAAAAACTTACAGCGATCGGATCACGCCGGTAAAGAGTACGGCGCCGTAGCGGTCGGTCAGGACAAACCCGAATGCGCGGTCAACGGCAAAGTCCAGGTGAACTTCCTCGTATCCGTCCGGTCCCGGAGCGCCTGCCGCGGGCAGCACGGTCGCCGCCGCGCCCTCGATTCCCTTTTCGTCCACGGTCAGTTTTGCGATGTGGCGGACCTCGGAACAGTAAGCGCCGTCCCCGGTCAGCGCCGTAAGATCGCTTTTTCGGGGGGAGAACAGGTCGCGCACGCCGAACGTCTCCTGCAGGACGGCGGCCGCATTTTCGTCGCATCCGCCCCCGAACGCGGGGAAGAGACAGCGCGTGTAATAGCGGATCTTGTTCTCTTCGTCCACGGCCCTGTAGTCTGCGGACGTGAGCAGTTCGGTGAGCACCTCCGCCGTGAACACTTCATCTGCGGTGCGGCCTTCGTCGGGCAGAAGGAAGTGGATCCGGTATCCCGCAAACGTTTCGGCGAAGAAGGAGGTGAAAGCCGAACCTTCATAGGGCCTTCCCGTCTCGTAATAGCCGCGCAGGAAGGGGACGGTCGTGCCGTTCCCGGAAGCGTCGCTGAACACCATGTCGCCCGCGGAGGGAAGATCGTTGCCGTATTCGTTCCATACGTCTTTCAGATACAGGGCGTTGATCAGCGTGAACGCGGTGTCTTCGGAGATGCCGAAATCTGCATCGATCAGGCCGTTCGTCTGTTCCTTTACAAAGGCCGTCACCGCCCGGTTTGCCGCCTGATTGTCGTTCAGGAAGTCGGCGGAATAGGAATGGCAGAAGTAATCGGAGGCAAGCGTACCGAGGCAGGCCTCGTTGACCTGCGTTCCCTCGTTCACATAGATTGCGTTCGCGAGCTGCAGTCTGGTGCGCTGTTTTCCCTTATCGTCCTTCCCGTCGGCCATGAGCGAGCGGTAGTAGGGCGCAAATCCCGCCGAGAGCTGTCCTTCCGTCACGCCGAGCGCGGAAAGGAGCTGCGCTTTTGTCTCTCCCGCGGCGCATGCCGCCGCCAGCGAAAGGCCGGCGTAGACGGACACGGGCGACAGGACAAACTGCTCGTTTTGTCCTGCCTGCGCATACATGGCAGCGGAAAACTGTGCGGCAAACGCCCGCTCGCCCGCGGCCACGGCCGTAAGGTCCGCGTTGTTGCGTTCGGAATAGGAAAGGGGCCGGGCGCTGTCCGCTTCCCGCAGGAGCGTGCTTCTTCCCGTACAGCCCGCAAGCCCCAACAGCATGGCGGCACAGGCGAGCGCCGTCACCGTTCGCAGCAATTTTTTCATTCTCTCCCTCCTGTTTCGCCCCGATTGTACCATATTCCCGCAAATTGTCAATGGAATCGGCAAAATTTTCCGGGCGGAGGCTTTTTTTCTTTACAAAATCCGCAAAGTTTACTATAATATTCCCATGCTTCGCATTGCTGACGGTTGGAAAGATTATGCCGTGATCGCCACGGGAGACGGCTATAAGCTGGAACGCTGGGGAGAGTATCTTCTTCTCCGCCCCGATCCGCAGGTCATCTGGAGCGCACAGCGCGACCTGTTCTCCTATCCGGGGCTGGACGCCGTCTACCGCCGTTCGGACAAGGGCGGCGGCGCGTGGGAATACAAGAGGCCGCTTCCCAAGGCCTGGAACATCGGTTACAGAGATCTCACGTTCAAGGTGATGCCCATGGGCTTCAAGCACACGGGGCTTTTCCCCGAACAGGCCGCGAACTGGGAGAGGACGGGCGAGATCGTGCGCCGTGCCGTCGCAAAGGGGCGCAGAGTGAAGATCCTGAACCTGTTTGCCTATACGGGCGGTGCAAGCGTCGCGCTGGCAAAGGCGGGCGCGGAGGTCACGCACGTGGACGCCGCAAAGGGCATGGTGGAGCGCGCGGGCGAAAATGCGCGGCTGAGCGGGATCGCCGGCGGGATCCGCTATATCGTGGACGACTGCAAAAAGTTCGTGGCGCGGGAACTGCGCCGCGGGAACAGATACGACGCCGTGATCATGGACCCTCCCTCATACGGGCGCGGGCCGAACGGCGAAATGTGGAAGATCGAGGCGGAGCTTTTCCCGTTCGTCCGGCTGTGCGCGCAGCTTCTGAGCGACGATCCGCTCTTTTTCCTCATCAACAGCTATACGACGGGCTTGCAGCCCACGGTGCTCTATAACATTCTTACGCTCACGCTCGGCGGCCTGGGCGGCCGGGTGGAGGCATATGAAGTGGGGCTGCCGACCGGGGAGGGGATCCCGCTTCCCTGCGGGGCAGGAGGACTGTATATCCATGCTTGAAACTTTTGAAAATTACGAGCCGACGATCCTGTATGAGGACAACCATATCCTTGTGGTCATGAAGGAGCAGAACCTTGCGTCCTGCCCCGACGAGAGCAAGGACGTCAATCTGCTCGACCTGCTCAAAGACTATCTGAAACGCACGTACGGAAAGCCCGGCAACGTCTATCTGGGGCTGGTGCACAGGCTGGACAGGCCCACGGGCGGCGTCATGGTGTTCGCCAAGACGAGCAAGGCGGCCGCGCGGCTCACCGAGCAGATGCGCACGGGCGACTTTGAAAAGCGCTATCTGGCCGTTCTGGGCGGCGTCCCGGAGCCGGAGAGCGGAAAACTCGTGAACTGGCTGAAAAAGAACGCCGTCAACAATATGGTATACCTCTCCACCGAGGGGACGGACGGGGCAAAATATGCCGCGCTCGATTACCGCGTGCTGGAAAAGAAGGGGGGACTCTCTCTGACCGAGATCAAGCTGCACACGGGCAGAAGCCATCAGATCCGCGTCCAGTTTGCCGGCATCGCACATCCCGTCTACGGCGATATGCGCTACGGCGGGGAGTACGCCGTCAAGGGGAAACTTGCGCTGTGGGCCTATTCGCTCGCCTTCACGCACCCCGTCACCAAGGAGCGCATGCGCTTCCTGTCCGAACCGCCGGAGGATACGGCCCCGTGGAAATTCTTCCATGTGTCCGAGGCGGTCAGGCCTGCGTAAAGCGCGTGGAAAGGCGATGAAATTTGCATTTTCTCCCCGTGAGCGGCAATTCCCGCTTGACGAACGGAAAAAATTCGTGTAGAATATAAAAGATAATCGAAAAAAATACGTTCGCGGCGTCTGTGCGCCGCGATTCGGAGTTTCTTCATGAACAAGGTCAAAGTACGTTTCATTACCATTCTGTCCCTGTGCGCGGCGCTGCTTGTGTCGCTTGCGTTCGGCGCATGGGCGGCGTTTGCGGGCCGTATCGGAGCAGACGCGGAGATCACAGGCGTCGACTATGCGCCGACTTCCGTCTTTGCATCGGGTACGGGCGGTGATGTGGGGGCGTCCGAGGGGACGGACAGCTACGTGCAGTTCACGTTCACCGACGGCGGCAATACCTATTTCCGCCGTGACCTCGCGTACAAATGGTTTACTGCCGCTCCCGCGGAGACGCAGAGCACGCTCGCCAACCCCGGAGTGGCAAATTACCTGTCCATGGAGTTTGCGTTCGCTTCCGCCGACTTCGAACTGTATACGATCGGGTTTGAGAGCACGGAGGAGAACGTCAGCAAGGAGGGCAAGTCGGTCAATTCCCTGCTTTTCAGGCCCACCGAGGCTGCGGAAGGCGGCCTGGAAGTCGCAGTCAGAAGCGCTTCGCAGCAGGACACCGATCTGGAGGAACTCAGCTGGACGGCCATTGCCGAAAACGCAACGGACGCGCTGGGCGACATCCGCATTGATTTTGCCGAGTCAGCGGCCGGCGTCGGGAATTTCGACGTCCACATCTCCGTCAACGGAGAGCAGAAGACGACGGGTACGTTCACGAACATCGGCGGAAACTATGCCGAATACCGCTCTTCTTCCTCTTCCACGCCCAATACGCCCATCACGTTCACGATGGAACTTGCCGAGGATTCCGAGGCCAACGAGGCGCAGGTGCTCATGAAGAGCCTCAACGGGCAGTCCTTCCAGCTGACGGACGGGCTCGTCAAGGACAACACCGCTCCCGTGCTCGCCGTCAATGAAGACGTCTACGCGTTCCGTCTCGGACAGCGCTATAATTTCACCGCATATGAGGCGATCGACGTCTGCGACGATTCCGTGAGCGTCACGCGCAGCTATTATATGGCAAAGCAGAACGACGACGGGACGTACGATGTTCCCGACGAGAGCGCAACGGGGGACGATTCCTCCTATGAATCGCTCACGACGTCCACGTTCTTTATGCCCACGGCTTCCACGCCGGACGAGCTCGGAACGGAATATGTCTCCATTCGTTTCAACCTTGACGACGGCCGCGGCCGCGACGATGCGGACCGCGTCAACGAGTACGTGTATCTGAGCTGGTACGCGGCGGATACCACCGAAGATGGCGGGATCGTCGCGACCCTTCCGACGCAGGACGGCGAGGGCGACGAAACGGTCCGCCGGCCCGACTTCATTGTCGTGACGCCGGACGAGCAGGAAGGCCCTTACTTTACGGGCGTCAAAGCGGATACCGATGCCGGGAAAAACGTCTATGAAGACGAGGAAGCTTTCAACGATGCCGCAGACGCCTATCAGGAAGCGGTCAACGATGCTGCTGCGGCGGCGACTGCGGGCTCGGGCGCATACCTGTATCTGCCTTCCCTGCGCGGGCTCATCGGCAGCAATTATGCCGACTACCGCGATCTGAGTTTCACGATCTTCTACTGGCACGAATCTCAGGAGGTGGGTTCTTCGCCCTCTTCCGAAAGCTCCCTCAGCTACAACAATCTTCGCTTTGAAGTGGACCAGGAAGGGACGTACACATTCCGCATCATTGCCGAAGATTCGGCCGGCAACGAGATGTATCTGTACAATACGGACGGGACGCTCGTGGCGCTCTCTTCGAGCACGATCGGCTATGACAGCAACGGGGAAGATTTCCAGATCTCCGAAGACTATCTGCCCGTGTTCACGGCTACGATCGGCTATAACGGCGCAAGCATCGAAGATCCCGGTTCGCAGGACTACGGCTACCGCGACCGCTCCTATTCGGTGGAGGATTTCGAGGTCATTGCTCTGGAAGGATACGCTTCCGACTATTCGCTCTATTACTTCGATACGAGCAGGCTTGCGGAAGGGCAGACCGCTCCCACGTACAGCGAGTGCGTTGAAAACGCTCAGACGCTCTTCTTTGCCGAAAATGCTCCCTATGCAAACTGCATCGTGCCCATCAACGTCTATAACGACGATGTGACCGAGGACGATGAGGAATGGGAGGACACGGACAACGACTATGCGTGGGATCCCGAATCCTCGCTCTCGTTCACACCGCAGGAATCGGGCATCTACTTCGTCGGACTCACCGTCACCGAGCAGACGGGCGCAACCGTCTCTTCATACATGGCGATCGAGGTGAGAAACCCCGTTGATATCATTCCCGGCGTTTCGCAGTGGCTGCAGAACAACACGGTCTCCGTTGTGCTCTTCTCCATCTCGGCCGTTCTGGCGGTCATCATCATCGTTCTGTTCGTCGTCAAGCCTTCGGACAAGACGGTGGAAGAAGTTGACCTTGAAAAGCTCAAGGGCAGAAAGACCAAAAAGAAATAATCGTATGAAAGGCCCCGCCGGTACCCGGCGGGGCCTTTCATATGCATTTTGCAAAATTCCCGCAACGATATTGACAGACGGATACAGTGGTGCTATAATATTACGGTATCATATGGAATAAGGGAAGGATGTGCTTATGACGACAAAGACGGTAGATCTGTATGAATACTTCGGCATCGGGCGCAAGGACGCGCGGAAGGGGTATCTGACGTTATACGTCCGTGACGATCTCACGGAAATGGCGAAAAAGCGGGTGCGTCCCGCCATGCTTGTCATTCCCGGCGGTGGATATTGCAACGTCTCACAGCGGGAGGGCGAGCCGATCGCCCTGCGCTTCTTCGCAGAGGGGTTCAATGCCTTTGTGCTGGAATACGATGTGGCGCCGCAGCACTATCCCGTGCAGCTGCTGCAGGCAGGCATGGCGATGCTGTATCTGCGCCGTGAAGCCGCCCGTCTCGGCGTCGACGGCGAACGGATCGCGGCGATCGGGTTCTCGGCGGGCGGACATCTCGCCGGCTGTACGGGCTTTGTGTGGGACGATCCCGCCCTGCGGGAAGCGTTCGGCGATGAGTGCGCCCGGATCTGTCCCGATGCGCTCGTGCTGTCCTATCCCGTGGTGACCGCGGACAAACGCTATTACCACGGAGGGTCCTTCCGCAATTTCTGCGGCGGGGACGAGGGGCACGAAACGTTCTCGCTGGAAAAGCGTGTCCGCAAGGGCGCGCCGCCCTGTTTTATCTGGGCCACGACGCCGGACGACTGCGTGCCGGTGGAAAATGCCTTGCTGCTCTATTCCGCGCTGAAAAATGCGGGCGCACATGTGGAGATGCACCTGTTTGAAGAGGGCTGGCACGGCCTTTCGACCGCAGATGATGAAGTGCTGGACGATACGGATTTTCCTTTCCTCGTGCGGGTCGCGGAATGGCTCCCCATGGCCGTTTCCTTCCTGCGTGCGCACGGATTTACCGTGCAAAGACAGGACCGTTAATGATCTGATCAGGCGAAAAAGCCCGCCGCGTCCTTCCGACGCGGCGGGCCTTTCTCTACTCTCCGTTGTGCGGCGGAAAATGTCGGAGCGGAGGTAAAATTATAAGTATTTCTTATAGATAGCATAAGCAATCGATAGGGAAAACGCGTAAATTTCGCGCTTTGTATGTTTGTCAAGGCGAAGGGGAATTTGCTATAATGATAGCACACAAAGGAGCGCCGCGTCAGCGGCAGAAAGGAGAAAGCATTATGGATTATGTAGAAAGAGTGCTCGAAGAGCTCAAGGCCAGAAATCCGGGCGAGCCGGAATTTCATCAGGCGGCAACGGAGATCCTGAACTCTCAGACCCGTCATTGCAAAGCACCCCGAATATGAAAAAGCGGCGCTTCTGGAGCGGTTCGTCGAGCCCGAGCGCGTCGTGATGTTCCGCGTTCCGTGGGTGGACGAGGCCGGAAAGGTGCACGTCAACAAGGGCTACCGCGTGCAGTTCAACAGCGCGATCGGTCCCTATAAGGGCGGTCTTCGGTTCCACCCCACGGTCAATCTCTCCGTCATCAAATTCCTGGGACTGGAGCAGATCCTCAAGAACAGCCTTACGGGGCTTCCCATCGGCGGCGGCAAGGGCGGCAGCGACTTTGACCCCAAGGGCAAGTCGGACAACGAGATCATGCGCTTTTGCCAGAGCTTTATGACCGAGCTCTGCCGTCACATCGGTCAGGACACGGACGTTCCCGCCGGGGACATCGGCGTGGGCGGAAGGGAGGTCGGCTTCCTGTTCGGGCAGTACAAGCGCATCCGCAACGAGCATGTCGGCGTTCTGACGGGCAGAGGGCTCTCCTACGGCGGCAGCCTTGTCCGCACCGAGGCGACGGGCTACGGCCTTGTCTATATGGTAGAGGAAGCGCTCAAATGCCGCGGCGATTCCCTGAAGGGCAAGACGGTCGTCGTGTCCGGCTCGGGCAACGTTGCGATCTATGCGACGGAAAAGGCGCAGCAGCTCGGCGCAAAAGTCGTCGCGCTCTATGATTCCAACGGCTATATTTACGACAAGAACGGCATTCAGCTCGACGTCGTCAAGCAGATCAAGGAAGTGGAGCGCGCGCGCATCAAGGTGTATGCAGCGCGCGTCAAGGGCGCGGAGTATCACGAGGGCTGCAAGGGCATCTGGACGATCCCCTGCGACATCGCGCTTCCCTGCGCAACGCAGAACGAGATCGACGGCGAATCGGCGCGTGTGCTCGTCAAAAACGGCGTGAAGTATGTGGGTGAGGGCGCGAACATGCCCTCCACGCTCGAGGCGATCGAGGTCTTCCAGAAGGCGGGCGTGGTGTTCCTGCCCGCAAAGGCGGCGAATGCCGGCGGCGTGGCGACCAGTGCGCTGGAAATGGCGCAGTCGAGCGGCCGTATGTTCTGGTCGTTCGAGGAAGTGGACGCCAAGCTCAAGAATATCATGGTCAACATCTACCACAACATGGACGACGCGGCAAAGGAATACGGCTGCGAAGGCAACTATGTTGCGGGCGCAAACATTGCAGGCTTCAAGAAAGTTGCCGAGGCAATGATGGCGCAGGGGATCGTATAACCGGTTTCCTCTATGCTGAAAAGATCCCGGGCGGGAAAGCCCGGGATCTTTGGTTTAACGGGAATTTTGCAAATCGTGCGGCGGATATTTGTATTTTCCGGAGACATATGGTATACTGATTGCACGGAGGCGTTATGGAAGAAGAAAACAAGGAAAGAGACGTTATTTTTACGACGCCCGCACAGGAGGAGCCCGTTTCTCCTTCTCCGAAGGAGACGGAGGGGGAGGACGCGCAGGCGGCGGGATCTTCGCAGCCGTCCGGGCAGCCCGGGGAGGGAGAAGAACAGCCGTCCGAACCCGACCTTCGGTATAAGAACGGTAAAGAGGTCGCCAAGGGCGGCGTGCTCGGCTTCTTCATCGGACTGGCGGTCATCGTGCCGGGAGTGAGCGGCTCCACGGTCGCCATTATTTTCAGGCTGTACGATAAACTTTTATATGCGCTCGGCAATATCGTGCGGCGGTTCAGGGCGTGTATAAAATTTCTTCTGCCCATTGCCATCGGGCTCGCCGTCGGATTTATCCTGGGCTTTTTGGCGATCCAACGGCTGATCGATATCAGCCCGTTTGCGATCATCGGTCTGTTTGCCGGGCTGATGGTCGGCTCTTTCCCGCCCGTGAACGACGAGATCCGCCGCGAAAAAAAGACGCCTCTCCGGGTCGGACTGTTTGCGCTCGGGGTCGCGATCCCCGTTGCGATCTCCGTCCTCTCCGTATTTCTGTCCGAGGGGACGCACTCGCTGGAGGGGCTGCATGCGGGGCACTATATCCTGTTCCTTGTGCTCGGGTACCTGGTGGCAGTCACACAGGTCGTCCCCGGCCTGAGCGCAACGGCGATCCTGATGGCGTTCGGCTACTTTTCCTCGATCATGGAATCGGTGAGCTTCACGTACTGGCAGCACAATCCCGCCGTGTTCGGCGTGTACGCCTGCCTGATCGTGGGCTTTCTTCTGGGACTTGTGACGTTCTCCAAACTGCTCACAAAGATCTTTGCAAAGCGCAGGGCGGCGGCGTTCTTTGTCATCGTGGGCCTTTCGCTCGGGTCCATCGTGACGATGTTCTTCAACCCCGATGTATACGCGGTCTATCAGAGCTGGACGACGAATCTCAACGTATTGGATCTTTCGCTCGGGCTGGTGCTGTTTGCAGTCGGGATCGTTGCCGCATATCTGTTTGTGCGCTATGAACGGAGAAAAAAGGGACTCCTTCCGACTCGAAAACAATGAAACAGGAAAACTGCCGCCCGCCGTCAGCTTGACGGCGGGGGGGGGCGGTGTATTACCGGAGGGACAGGGTGAGCATGCGGCGGGCAAT